>Ga0316218_1004890_pt1 | contig 9888 bp, 13 predicted proteins | sample TBH18003metaG_FD_203634 | JGI IMG/M metagenome (GOLD analysis project Ga0316218, IMG submission 203634) | Freshwater microbial communities from Trout Bog Lake, Wisconsin, USA - TBH18003 | ecosystem: Environmental > Aquatic > Freshwater > Lake > Hypolimnion/Profundal zone | place: USA: Wisconsin... | reverse complement strand
CGGAGGTCAAGGCGGTGGCTGCCAACCCTTGATCCCCGTACCCGGTTCAATCATGGGGCTTTGAGGAAAAATACGACCATCTGGTTGATAATTGGTCCAGCTTACATCCGTGTTAAGGTCTCTTAAAGGTGCGTAATTTCCAACTTTTATGTTCGAGTTCAACTTTACTTGTACATTTGGGATAAAATCTCCAGGTGTGTCATAATCTGTAAACTTTCCGGGTGTGAAAGAAATGACTGAAGCTTGCTGTAATGACGCTGGAAATCCGTTTACTTTTACAGTCGTGGTTGTATCCCGAAGTGTAGACCCATCAACGGGAACGAGTGTTGCATAATTATTTCCACAATTTGTTATTTTGAGCATTGGTATTCCCGCAAGTCCCGTGACGATCCATCCCGTTAAAGGACTTTGTGTTGGTGTTATGGTAAAGAAAAATGTCATAACACCTGCAGTAACTGTATAGTATCCATACAAAGGGACTTGAACTCCTTGAACCTGTGCTTGTTCTGGCGGATAAAGAGTCGCACTTGTGACTTGCTGCGTCCCTTGTATGTTCTGACTCGTGTACACCTGGAAAACAAAAGACCATCTGTAACCGGGTCCACTGTTTAAAGAAACACTCTTGACGCGGATCTTGCCTTGCACTCCAATAATGAAAGTACTGTACCAGCCAGGTCCAACCGGTATGAGGGGGACGTCTGTCATTGCATAAAAAGTCGCTTCAGCAGGAGCCGTCACAGTGTAAAACCCACTCACGTTTATTGGTTCAAGTGTAATACGAGACGTTTGCAACAAGTTTTGTGTTTCCACGCTTGATGATGATACCAGAGGAGGAGCTGCGTTGAGGCTCGGCATTGGTGGGCCTATACTCTTGTTTAAAAAGTTCATTATAGGTTTCAGAAACGCCATTTCTACAACTCACTCAGATTATTCTTCCACAGTTGAATCACGCTCGTCGCCTTGAGTGTGTCCCTCTCCGCCTTGCGTTTTGCGACCAAGTCCTGGAGCCGTTTCACCTCCTCCGCCACGTATTGGTATGTCTTGATATCCATCAGTTTCTCCCAAATTTCATCCTTAAATTGAGCCTTGGCCAACTGTGCTTGGACTTGGGCCAAGGGGACGTTCAGGACCTTGAGGCCTCCGTTGATCACCCCCGTGATGAATCGAGCCTTTTCACTGAGCCACTCAATCTCCGCGTCAAACTCTTTGAGCAGCCACGCCTTGCGTTTCTTGTATACCTGGATCCGAATCTCTACATAGTCTACAAGAATCTCCTCGGGACTGTTGTATTTCTTGACGGCACCGTTCGCGGCTATCAGGTACATGTTGCTTGTGTGTATCGTCTTGGTCAGACCGAGGTCCTTGGGGTCCCCGCCCCAAACCCGAAAGTCAGGCTGGGTCTCTGTGGAGTGATTCTCGTACTTTTGGATCGTCCCCTTTTCGACCAAGTCGTCCAGGTGTTCCTTGAAGTCCTGGATCCACTTGCCTGGCGGGAGTTCCGTGATGTGGAGCTGCGTCCCTTCCTTTTCGACAAGCCCCTCGAGGACCCACGTATGGTCCTTTGTCTTTGTGGTACGACCTCGGAACCCCTTGAAGTGTGGGACCATCGGGGCCATTGCCACCTGGTCCAGAGCACACTGGATATTGTGTTTGATAACCTCCACATCATATGGAGGCACGTAACAGCTGAATCCCGTCCCAATACCTTCGGCACCATTCACGAGAATCATAGGGAGTACGGGAACGTAGTATTCAGGTTCAACCTGTTGACCATCGTCCACAACGTACTTCAGGACCGCGTTATCGGCCGGGTGGAAGATGCGCTTTGTCAAGGGGCTCAGACGCGTGAAAATGTACCTAGAGCTGGCGGCGTCCTTCCCGCCCGCCAGCCGCGTCCCAAACTGTCCCGAGGGCTCGAGCAAGTTCAAGTTATTTGCACCCACAAAGTTTTGGGCTAGGTTCACGATGGTCCCTTGGAGACTGGCTTCGCCGTGGTGGTACGCCGTCTGCTCGGCCACGTAGCCCGCCAATTGAGCAACCTTCATGTCTTGCGTCAGACCCTTTTTGAGACACGCGTAGATCACCTTCCTCTGACTCGGCTTGAGACCGTCGGCCACGTGTGGGATGCTTCGTTTGATGTCCTCGGCACTAAAGTTGGCGAGGTCCCTGTGAACGAAATCAGACACGGACAACTTGGCAACCTGGCCATAGGGCACACAGGGTGGCGGAGTCGCCATGTGTTTCGTGAGCCACTCCTTACGGTCGTCACTCAGGGCTTTTGCGAAAGCCAACATCATAGACTCATTCATGTCCTTGTCCGCCCCGAACGCCACGGTCAGCTTATCAATTTGCTTGAAATACTCCTTGGCTTCAGCGCTCGTCGACGTGCCTAGACCCTTGTAGTACTTGACCGGCCCTGGAAGGCCGCCCGAACGCTGAGCCTGGGCGTCCCGGAACGCATCCTCCGTGAAGAACCACGTCTTGCCCGCCTTGATAACTGGCGTCACCATACTCACGATGAAACCGAGCTCAATCAGCTTGGGCCAATATACGTGGAACATGTTGAGGACCAGTCCCTTGATGTGGCTCCCGTCCAAGTCTGCGTCCGTCATAATCATAAGCCGGCCGTACCGCAGGTCACGGAGTGACCCGTAGACTTTTCCATGTTGAAGCCCGAGGATCTTCTTCAAGTTGCTAAACTCCTCATTGTCGGTCACCTGTTTTACAGACGCATCCCGAACATTGCGCGGTTTACCCCGGAGTGGAAACACGCCGAACGCGTTGCGGCCTACAACGCTCAGACCAGCAATGGCAAGAGCTTTCGCCGAGTCACCCTCCGTAATGATAAGCGTACACTCGTGACTCCTGTGTGTTCCGGCCCAGTTGGCGTCGTCCAACTTCGGAACGCCCGTAATACGGCTCTTCTTGGACCCGTCTGTCTTTTTGAGTTCCTTGTCGACCAGGGTCAGACCCTTGGAAATCAGGTCGTCCAGGACTCCCGAGGCAAAGACATCTTTGATGAATTTTGGTGGAAAATTGGGACTATCGGTAATCTTTGAAGTACACTCCGCCTTGGTCTGACTACTAAAAGTCGGGTTGAAAAGGACGGCACTGACAAAGACGAAAAGAGACGACTTGATTTGGGCAGGCTTCAAGGTTGCACACCGCTTGTCCTTTTGGATATCACTCGCAAGTGCCTGTACGACCCTGTCCACGTGGGACCCGCCCTTGGTGGTGGCGATACCGTTGACCCACGAGCACTGTTGGAACCCGCCGCTCGTGGAGTGACCTATGACCACATTCATATAGGCCCCATCCGTCAACTTCACAGTCGTAGACCCATAGGCGACAAGACCGTGCATCTTCGTATAGTCCTCGAGGCTTGGAACTTGGATCAATTTTGAATTAAAATAGACCTTGGCCTTGGGACACCAAAGAGCCGCGTCCCATGCACGCTTCTCAGCCACCTTGAAAAAGTCCCCGTGTCCACCGAACCTCTTGATATCAGGTGTAAACCCGACCCGAACATAGACCCCCTCGGACGTATTCTCAATCATAGGTGGGTCACACTTGCTCATGGTATTGTGCCACATCTGGCGGTACGTCTTCTTCCCATCGCTAATTACGATCCAAAATTTGTTTGAAAATACGTTCGCAAGTTTCGCACCGTACCCGTTTCTCCCACCCGTGATTCTCTGCTCATCGTCATTATAATTGGAACTGGTCAAAAGGTGTCCAAAGATGAGTTCGGGAATCCAGAGAGAAGAACCATCATGGTTCTTCTCCCGCTCATGTTTCTTGATCGGAATGGCAACTCCCCAATTTTCGATCGAAATTGTGTTATCAGAAACATCGATCAGAATCTGGGAGAGCTTCTTCTGGTGCAAAGAGTACTGGTCGATGGCGTTGACCAGAACCTCGTCGAAAATCTTCACCAGCCCAGGAGATACCACACATACAGAAGGTTCAAAATGATCGGCAACTCGGGTCCACTGAGTGGAGGACTCGGGTTGTAGGGAGCCCACATAGGTGTCGGGGCGCTTAAGGATGTGTTCCACGTGGGACAGACGTTCATATTGCATTGTGTATACTACGTACAGTGTCTTTAGTTGGTCTTGGTGGTGTTCACTGCGTTTGCAATCGAGTTTGCAACTACGTGAGTCGTTTTGTATAAGTGGTCGTAGAATCCACCCGCCTGGAGTACGAGGTGCACAACAGTGAACATGAGGGCACTTGTTCCAATTGCAGGACCTACCGGGTCCCCGTGGTTCTTCGCCACGATGATTTCACCGGCAGAAACAATTGCGACGAAAATAATAGTCTCAATCACAAGTGCCGTCGTCTCTCCGAAACCACCAAGTATTCCCACCGTATAGTCTGGCTTGACATGGGCCACCACGGCCAATATTATAGCAACAATCACAAAGAAAACTCCTGTAACAGCCAAAGGTACTTTAGACTTGCTTTCTTCCGTCTGAATCTGCTGCGTCTTCTGCTCGTTTCCAAAAACTGTAAAGTAACCGGCAAACTCGCGACACACGTGGTACAGGAAGAAGAGCATAAAGGCGAAAATAAGATGGTTGAAAAATAGATCGCGGCGGCCACGTGTCAGAGTCAAGAACACGGCCGCCAGGGCACCAAACCCTGCAGTCGCAAGAGCGTCTTGCATAAACTTGTTCGGGTTTTGAGAAACATACGAGACGTTTCCGTTCATTACTGCAAGGGTAATCAGTGCCACAATGAGACCACCCTTTCCCAAAATTGCAGCTTTTTCAAAAACCTGAGCCGCCATTTCTTGAGTCGGGCCCGTCACCGCGTTCGCTGTGAGCCAATTTCCAAAATGAATTCCGCAAAATAGAACGCACAACGCCGATGATGTTAGGCTCACGCCTATACCAACACTGGCTCCGACGCTCATGGGTGGCACGGGACTCGCCATTATTCTACTTTTTCACAAGAAAATAAGCGGTGCCTGCTGCCAGTGCAGTCCATAGAACCAGGTGGTCCAGTTTATTCATAGCCTGGATCTGTTCGGGTGGCAAGCGGTTGAACTCCTCCTTGTAGCCTGGAGGCTTGAACGGAAGCCAAATGTACCGACCAAAGGGGACGAGTGTTGGCTTGAGTTTGTCTCTGCAGTCGTACGAATAGTCGTACCATGCGAGAGCGATATAGGGAAACCATATCAGAAAAGAGAGGACCCAGAGATTCTTGTGTGGCAAGTACCAATATCCACCGGCAAGAATCGCTGTAAAGATGATACACTTGATGTTCAGTGCAAAGGGGTGACCGGCAAAGAGACCACCAGCCATTTATATAAACTAATATAATTTGAGCCCGAAGGGCTCCCTTATATAGGTTTGTTACCGCGGAGCGTCACGGCCACCTTCGGTGCCCGGTTTACAACTTATTTTTAAACAACATAAAAACCAGGACAAGGACCAAAAGAATAATGACAGGAATTTTGAAATCAAAATGAGAACCTCTCGTCATCCATCGCGCCATGGCTTGTTCTTGGGTAAATATAGGTTTACCTATACGGGCATTGACGAGATTATGAACTTGAACAGACCAACTGAACAATACGAGAGGGTCATTAGAATCGGGAAAGGGATTATCTTTTAAAAGTTCCGAAAAGTGTCCGGCACAGGCGGGACACGGGATAATATTTGCGAATTCCTGAACAAAATTAGATGAGATGGTTCCCGTCAGACACAGCAAGTGAAGGGTTCCCCAGAGGTTGGGACCCCATATTTCAGGTGGGACACCCATGTTCTATTTTTAGTCTAGAAAAATCTACTGGGCAGAAGAAACGGCGGTTTCTTCCTGGGCGGCCTCGGACTCGGCGCACTCGCACTCCTTGGAAGCGTTCAGAGCCTCCTCGATAAGGGCCGTTGCGCGTGGAACGGGGACGTCCTCTTCCTCCTCCTCGTCCACCTTGACCCACTTCGTCGGCTCACCACCCATTAAGTGCACAAAGTTCCCAGCAATGACCGCCTTGTCCTGAGACGTGATGGTCCCGTCCTCGCCAAACACAAACTCCTCGGTCTCACCGCCCTCGTGGAGCAGATCCCCTCTGTGATTCACGTAGTTGCCCGTATCGACGTTCTTTATGTAAGACCCCTCGAGCGTGTACACGTTGGGAGTAGTTCCAAGCTGGACGCGACCGAAGATTCCTGAAGTCCAGAAGAGACCAGACGATGGGTCCTGGAAAGTGAAAGGCATTTAATACTTGAAAGGATTTTTATTCGTTTGTAAAAACGCCAAAACGAGTACATTTTTTTACATAATTAGTGTCCCCCTCTTACGGTGGTTCCTTACCCTCGGGCTCTATGTTCCCGAAGCTACATTTCTGTAGGGCCGGACTATATCTTAAGCTTTCGCCCACCAACACTTAGTCTCTGAACCTTCTCCATGGGGCTGCTGCCCTGTAGGAGCTTGGCTGCGGATTGTCCAATCCCAAACGTTATTACCGTACCCCAATTTGTTTCCAAAATTGAGTTGGTAGTTTGGGCTCTCAGGAGTTTCCCGCAATTCGAAGGTGTTGCCACGTACGCGTTTTTAGACGAGTACGAGACTAGCCACAGAATCCTCTGTGACTGAAGCTAATTCAAAGAAGAACCTCAAAACCAAATGCAAAGTCGACTCCTTTTGGATATTGTAATCGGCGAGGACCCGATCGTCCTCAAGTTGCTTGCCAGCAAAGATTAGACGCTGTTGGTCCGGAGGAATGCCTTCCTTCTGTTCGACTTTCGCTTTAACATTGGCAATCGTATCAGAGCTCTCAACTTCAAGAGTAATAGTCTTCCCAGTCAAGGTTTTCACGAAGATCTGCATCTTACTATTATGCGCTACAATTTTTTAAGTGCCTTGTGAGAGAATCTCTGGACATGTACTCGTTTTTACACTTTTCACACGAAAACCTCTGGTCCTTATTCAGGTGCGCTTGGAGCTCGTGTCTCCGTCTGTTGGCGGCTATAGTATACACATTTTCACAAAAGCTACAATTGTATTCACCCTTGTGACCCTTTTCTACGTTTTCTAGGGCCGTTTTGAGTTGTTCTATTTTGTAAGGAATTCTCATATATGGCTTGATATCTTCTATAAATTGAAGAGCCTGACAATGATTCATAGACCATTCGTTTCCATGGCACGTCTTGTTTTTACTTTCCCGAACTCTTTCTCTGACTGATCCACCCCAAATACCTTGACCGAGGTCAAATGGCGTTCTATCGTTCTGAGAAATAGAGAGCCTTAATCTGTTGTTATTACTCTTGTCGTTTGATACCGATCCTTCACCTTCATAAAATCCACAAAACCATATGACGAGCTCTGTCGTCTTCGCCATGTTTATACTCTGCTGATATTTTTTATCCCTCCTTGTCACGCACAGTGAAAAAAACGTGTCCTGTATCACCCAAGGACCCGTGTCTCCCTACACAAACAAACATGGACACAGCCAAGTTCGAAGCCACCGCCGCCCGCTTCAAGGCGCACATGCTTGAACTCCGAGCAAAGCGCCACAAGGTGAAGCTATGCACCGACCCGCCCAAGCCCCAGGAGTCGGCGCACAGTGAGAAAAAGCCCCGCGCCGCTCTGCCCCCCATGCACCGCTGCAAAGCCAAGACGCTCGAGGGAAAACAGTGTGGGTTCAAGTCGACTCACGGGGACTTTTGCAAGAAGCACTCAATAAAAACCTAGGAATAGTGTAATATGGAGTTTAATTGGAACTACCTCTGGGCCGCGCTGGCCGTCAATTTCCTCCTCGTCTATCTCGTCCCGCGTCTGATAAAGAAACCCACGGGCGTCCAGGTCATTGATGACGTGGTCCTGTTTCTGAATTCTCAGAAGGGGTTTCTGCTTGCGTCCTCCATAGTGGTTGGCCTGGTCGTGTATCTGTCTCACTACTGGGTCGATTCACAGGCCGACGGCGCAAGCCCGAGCTCTCCCGTTCGCCCCGAAAAGTTTTAAAATATTGGACTTTACTAAGAAATGGCCACGACCAACGCGGCAATTACCCAGACGAATAACGCATTGAAGAACCTGAACGTAGCAGCTAATGCCCAACGACAGGCCGAGGCGGGGAACAACGTGTCTCAGAATCTTGCCAAGATGAATACCAACCTGAACAAGTCGGCCCAGGGGCTTCAGAATGCTGCCAATAAGATGTACAAGATTAACCTGAAGAATATTGGAAACAAGCTCATGGACGCGTCCAAGGCGGCTCAGGCTGCTGCGACCGCCAAGGCGGCGCAGAACGCCACACAGGCTATGAATCTTCTGACACAGGCAATGGTCAAGAACCTGAACCTTGTGAATCAGGGCAAGGCTCCAACAAACGCGGCAGGTGTTGTGTAACTTCACTCATGAGTGCCCGTGTGTGCGCGTGGTCCCAAAATGAGACTTTCTTTTCGAAACAGTCGCGAAGGGCCACGACCAAGGAATCTTGGTCCGGGTGACCCCACTCCATGTCTTTCGTGAATAGAAAATCATCAAAACCAATAGGCCCCTTGGTACACGGAACGACCCAGGGTGTCTGGATGTATTCTTTGAGTCCCCCGTAATCAGCTATTATGACGGGTTTGGACCGCAAAGCAGCCTCAACGGCCCCCATTCCGACCCCCTCGGAGTGTGAGCAATTGACGTAACAGTGACATGACGCGTGAACCTTTTCGAGCGCCTCTTCGCTCAAAAGGCCGTTTATTATCACGACCCCGGGAATCTTGAGACTCACAGGCTGTATACACGTCGCCTTGAGCACGAGTCGCGCCTGATCACCAAACCCGCAACTCAAAAAGGCATTCACGAGTCCTTGAATATTCTTGCGTGGGTCCGCGATGTTTCCTATGGTATAGAACGTGTAGGGGGCATCTGGTCCCGGACACGCATGCGGTCTCTCGGGCGCGTAGTGCCTCAGGAGCTTCCATTGGACCTGGGGAAACTGACGCTCGAGCGTGCTCCGTGCAAACTCGGAAGGGCACCAGACCGTCTTGTACCGGGCCAAGAGCCCGTAAGCCGGGTTCACAGGCTCCGTCTCGCATACGGTCATATACATCATAGAATCACACAGTTTCGCGTACTGATCAATAAGGGCGAGTTGTTGTTCAATGGGCAAAACAAAAGCAAACCCTCTCGAGTACTTCTGGTTCTTGGGTTGTTGACCAATCTCGAGGTACTCCGAATCACGAATCAGATTCGCGTACTGCTTTGTCACCTGACCTATACCCGCTAAAAGTGTTGGACCTATGAAGAGAGTCGTCATATTTCAGAAGGCCACAATTGCCTTATTTGAAGAGTCAAGAGACCGACCCTCCATTCGAGTGAATTTGTAAACAAAATTCGTATAATGACTTCCCTGGCCAAACGGCTCGGGCTTCGACCCCAGTCGCCAACCCATGAAAGCCACGAAGCAAGATATGGAACCATCTGGTCTGTGTACCGAAAATATTTCCTTTGGAAATACAAGGGAGCAATGACTATACTGAACGTGTTGCTCATGACGATCGCCGAACTCTTTGGGAACGCTCACCTCAAATGGTTCGCAGAGAATGGAAAGAAGCACCATGCCGTTATAGGCCTCGCGGCGTGGCTCGTCGTGCTCGTGTTCCTTGTACAGACGCTCAAGGGTCGGAGCATGATGTGGACCTGTATCATGTGGGAAGCTATGATTGTCCTAGGCGGTGCCATAACAGCCTACATCGTTTTTGGTGAGAAATTCAGTCACTGGGTCCAATGGCTCGGGGTCCTCTTTGCACTCGGGGCGGCCATATGCATAAACTATGAGTGTCCGTCCATAGTTAAACCTATTGACTGCTCTTAGGACATGGACGAGAACTGGCGCTTTGTCTTTCAAAGGCTCGACAATTTAGAAGTGGAATTGTCGGACCTTCG
>Ga0316218_1004884_pt1 | contig 9896 bp, 14 predicted proteins | sample TBH18003metaG_FD_203634 | JGI IMG/M metagenome (GOLD analysis project Ga0316218, IMG submission 203634) | Freshwater microbial communities from Trout Bog Lake, Wisconsin, USA - TBH18003 | ecosystem: Environmental > Aquatic > Freshwater > Lake > Hypolimnion/Profundal zone | place: USA: Wisconsin... | reverse complement strand
CAACGGCGCAAGCCGCTGACGCGAGTCAGGTTACTCACCGTAATTCAATTAAAGGAGAAGTCACAGTGCAAAAGAAGACCCCTAGCTTAATGCGACGGATGATTCTTGGCCTCGGTCTGAAGACATACGCTTTGGACGCAGATACGACGCCGGAAGAACTTGCTGAAGCGGCGGAAGTTATGGCCGAAACGGCAACTAAGGAAGACGAAGATATCGCCGGTTCGGTGGATCGCCGTGCCGATGATCGCAAGGCAAAAGACCGGCGTACCAAGGATCGTCGTGCTGACGATACCTGTGAACCGGGCGAAGACGGCCACGAACGCTGCACTGAAGACCGCTGCAAGGCCGATGATCGGAAAGCCGATGATCGCAAGATGGATGATCGGAAGATGGATGATCGTCGCAGCCGTGATTCCAAAATGGACGATCACCGCGCTGACGATAAACGGAGCCGCCTGCATGATGCCCTTGACCGGATGCTCGATGAGCACATGGCCGAAGGCGAAGACGCCGATCTCGAAGAACTGAAAGCCCTGTTGAGCGAGTTCCTGACTGAAGAAGAAAAGGAACCTGAGCATCAGGAAGACAGCATGATGCCGGAAGAAGAAATGGAAGAAATGGTTGCCGAGGATTCCGAAACGGCACCGTCTGAAATTCTTGAGCCGGTTGGCGAAGCGGGCGAAGAGGAAATAGTCCCGGCCAATGACAGTGCCTGGTCCCTGATCCCGGTCGTGGAGAAGTCGAAGGATATGCGAGTCGTTCGCGCTTTCGACGCTGCACTTACCGCGCATCTTGAAGATGAGCATGGTTTCCTGAAGGCCATCCGTCCCGCTATCGCCCGCAGCAATGACCAGAAGGTTCGTGCCGCGTTCGATGCCGCGCTTCAGAAGTACACGCGGGTATCTCGTGCCAGCAACGGCAGCTATGGTGCTTTCGCCAGCGGGGCTACGGCTCGCGCTAACGATTCGCACTACGGAACCAACAGCAACCCTCGTACCCCTGATTACTCGTCGCTTGACGCCGCGTATGCACAGTACAAGGGCAAAAATCCCACGGAGGTTAAGCTCTAACCGACAGTCTGACCCAATCAGGAATCGAGGTTAAAAAAAACAATATGGCATACAACAGTTTTGGACAGGTGATCCCCGTACTCGGGCCGAATGTCGGGTTTCCGGGGAATGTTTCTCGCGTTGGTGAGCGCGTTATTGCGGCTCGTCCTGTTTCGGCTTCCGCCAGCGCAACCGCTGGTCTCCCGTTCGGTGCCGGTGCGGTTCTGACACCGACCAACAGCACTACGGGCGGTACGTGGTTGTCGCTTGCTGATTTTCTGGCTACGGCCTCGAATGCTCAGTATTTGAATGCTCAATTCGCCGGCGTGGCGGTTCGTGAAGTCAAAACCATGCTCCAGTACACTGCCCTTGGGCAGAGCACTGGAACCACGGTTTCGACCACGGCAACGCAGGCGACGATTGGCTCGACCACTATCGTTGTGGCTTCGGCTACCGGCATTTCGATTGGTCAGTCGGTAGAAGGTTTCGGTATCCAGCCGAATACGCTGGTGACTGGCGTTTCCGGCACCACGATTACAATTTCGCTGGCTACCACTGGCGTCCTCAGCACCACCAACGTCATCTTCACCAGTTCGATTGCGCCGGTGACTGGCTATTACAGCGCCGGTCAGATGGCCGAAGTTCTGGAACGCGGTTCGATCACGGTAAACATCACCAACGGCACGCCGTATGCCGGTCAGGTGGTTTATGTTCGCACTGTCGCAAACGCCAGCCTTGGCGCAACGGCAGTGGGTGACTTTGAAGCCGCCTCCGATCTGGCGACCTCTTCGATCACGATTGGCACAACCGCTGGCAGCACCGCGCTGACCACTTCGGCTGGTACGGGCCTTGCTATCGGTCAGTACATCACCGGTCCCGGCATTGCCGCGAACACAACCCTCGTTTCCGGCTCGAGCACTTCGTGGGTTATGTCGCAGCCTGCGCTTTACACTATCGCCTCTGGTGGTGCCATGAGCGCGTACAACACCATTCCGCTTCAGTTGAATTCCGCCGATCCCTATGTGGTATTCCGCACAGGCAGTCTGGACTCAAACAATGTCGCAGAAATCACCATCAAATCTCGGCGCGCCGCGTAATAGCGACCAGAAAAAGGAGAAACAGGTACAAATCCAATGAAACAGAGCAATTTTCTCACTCATGGCCGCAGTGCAACCGACGCCTTCGCCCGTATTCGCGCGATGGCCGCAACGCGCACGAACGGTGGCCGGGTAATCGGAAGGGCGCAGGCGTTTGACGCCGCCGGCGCGTCCGGTTATGCGTTCCTTCAGTCGCAACTCGAACAGATCGACCCTGATCTGGTCAAACCGCTTCAGGCGACCACTCATGCTCGTGATATCACTGTCAAAAATGGCGGTGGCTTCCCCGAGTTCATCAGCGCGTGGGCTTCTAACTACGCCAGCACCGGCACCCAGTTCTACGGCCTTCAGGGAACCAATAATACGGACATTCCTGAAGCGCAGGTCGATATCCAGAAGGGTATTTGGCCGACGTTCAACTGGACTTCCGGCTTCACCATCACCTGGATTGATCTTCAGAGGATGGAAACTGCACAGCGTACCGGCCAGCCAGCGCCGTTCAGCTTGCAGGAACTGTACGAGAAGTCAGTGGCGACGATTTGGGGCAAAGCCCTCGATTACGTCACTTACAACGGCTTTCTCGGCAACGCTGGTCTGGTGAATAACCCCAACGTCCCGGCCTTCGTGGTTGTGAATGGCGGTTCGGGTACTCAGTGGACCACCAAGACGCCGGCGCAGATTCTGAACGACGTAAACTCTGCCATCAATCAGACCGTTATTAACAGCGGTTATGATATGGCGGAAGGTTGCGCCGATACCGTTCTGGTGCCGTATACTCAGTATGCTCAGTTGACGCAGCCGATGACCATTGGCGGAGTTGGTTACAATTCCACCATTGACTACATCAAAAAGAACTGCGTTGCGGCGGCTTACGGCATTGACCTGAAAATCTTCCCGCTTCCGAATCCGTGGATCAGCGGGCAGGGCATTGGCGGGCTGGATCGCGGCGTTGTGTATCGCAATGCAGAAGAAAATGTTCTGCTGCGCGTTCCGACTCCGATGACCAAGGCGATGACTGTCCCGACCACGAAGGACGGCGGCGCGTATCAGACCATGTTTGCCGGTAACGTTTCGAGCGTTATCTTCAAACGGACCACGACGATGGTTTATATGGACGGCATTTAATCAGCCATCCAAAAGGGGCGGGCAATCTGTAATATGGTTGCCCGCTTATTTTACAATCACAACAGCAGCCAAAGGAAAAACTCATGAATATCATTGTCCCCAAAAGAACACTCGTATTTACCAATCACGGAAACGGCGCAGGATTGCAGGAAATGATGGTGAAACCTGCCAACGGCGTTCAGGTGGTGCCGGATTGGATTGCGGACACTCCGACATTTAAGGCGGCAGTTACCGATGGGAGCGTGGCAGTAGTTGGAACCATTCAGGCTCCTCCCGTGGTCGAAAAGGCACCGGATCAGACCGAAGAACAGCGGAAGGCTCTATTTGATTCGATCAATGCCAGCCTGAAACCGGGACCGGCGTTGGAAGAACCAGTAGCGGCGACTCCCACCAAGGCAACGAAGAAGGCGGCGGCTTAATAACCCGTCATGTCAACCTGGAACAATTGGCCGTCTTACGATCAATTCCTGTCTGCAGCATGGGGCTGGCCCAATGAAGTTACGGGTTTCAGTTCGCTGAATGTTTCTAACGTAGTCACCGGGACGAATCCACCCTATACGGCGGCTGACTTCCTGACTATGTATCCGAAGTTCGGCGGTAATCCGCTGATCTTAAACGGGACGATCACGCAGGGATCGGCTGTAGTAACGGGCGTTGATACAACGGCGGGTTTGACTCCGGGTCAGCCGGTTGCATCATACTTGCCGCTAAACGGTCAATTGCTTCCGGGATATTTCCCTGCTGGAACGACTATCGTTTCAGTCGATACACAGAATCAAATCACACTGTCCAGTATCGCTATTACGGCTCCGATTGGCGGCGTAGGTCAGGTGGCGGTTTATACGGCACCGTTCGCCCCGCTGGTTGTCATCAATGTCTATATTGCCCTTGCTACGGCGTCGTTGGTTCAGGCTCGTTGGTTGGATGCGTGGCCGGTGGCTATGGGATGGTTCATAGCGCACTTCCTGACGCTGTGGTTGCAAAGCGATGGCAGTGTTTATACCAGTGCGGGACAGGTGGCTCAGGCTGGAGCGAACCGAGGGATTCTTACTTCCAAATCCGCCGATGGTGTCAGTGCCGGAATTCAGCCTGTTAGTGGATTGGATTCATGGGCCGCATGGAATATGACCAGCTACGGTGTCCAGTTCGCCACTATGGCGAAAGTCGTTGGTGGTGGACCTTTGTTGCTTTGGTAGGGCATGGCTGTTAGGCATGGGGGAGAGCTTATGCGACACCAGGAATTCAGCAATCGCGTTCAGCAGTTAATTCAGGCAAAGTTTATCGAAAGTTCTGAAGTACAGGAGCTGCTTGAGGAACTACAGGAACAGGGCGTTTTGCCGGTTATTGAGGTTGGCGTGGCAGTCGCGTTCACCAGCAAGGAAGCAATGGAAGATTTCAGTAAGGCTGACGATGATCCGCCGCCGTTTCCGATGACCGATGAAGCGTTCCTGACTGCATTACGAATTCAACCGGATATCGCGCCATGAAGTCTTCGCTTACAATTCAGCGCATGGCACCGGGGAAACTGGATTCGCTTCGGTCAAAAATGAACCAGATACAACAGATGGATGTGTATGTGGGGATTCCTGCTGACAGGACGCTTCGCAAAGAGGATGAAATCAATAACGCGAGTTTAGCTTTCATCATGGAGCACGGTTCGCCGTTAAGGAACATTCCGGCGCGGCCATTTCTTAAGCCGGGGATTGCTACGGCAAAGGCGTTAATCAGTAAAGAGTTGGCGGAAGCGTCGAAGTCGGTTATTGCGGATTCGCCACTCGATGCGGAAAAGCACTTAAAGCGGGCGGGAATCATTGGGGCGAACGCAGTGAAGCGGTATATCCGTGAAGGCGATAATCTTGCTCCGAATGCTCCATCGACAATCATGCAAAAAGGATCGGAACGTCCATTGATTGATACCGGGCAACTGGTGAAGGCTATTACTAGTGTTGTGGCCGGCAAGGATCAGGAGTCGCAGTAATGCTTTCACTGACCGAAGTTGTTAACGATCCTGACCTTGGGCAACCGTTCGTTATCATCCGGTCAAAGGGTGAATTCGGGCCGGGCGGGTGGAAGAATTCAACATTCAATATTCAGGCATTCGGCGTTATTGCGCCGGCCAGCGATAAAGTTCTGGAGATGATACCAGAAGGGGATCGGGTCACTGGTTCGCTTCAGGTATTTTCAGAAACGAAGATTTATACCACGTCGGAAATTCAAAGCGGTGTGAGTGACAAGATATTGTGGCGCGGTAATTACTACAGTGCAATCAGCCTCGGTCTGTGGGGTGATTACGGGTTTTGGTCGGCTGTCATGTCGAGGATGACTGGTTCTTAAAGGAGAGAATACATTGAGTGTCGATGAAGCCGCGCAGGCATCCATTCAGGGACTGCAAAAGGATGTTGCTGTGATCCGTACTGATATAGCGGAATTCAAAAATGATTTCAAACATCATTGCGATGATGACCGGAAAGACATGACTACGGTTTTTGCTTTCATCAATCAATGGAAGGGAACGGTTTCTATAATCAAGTGGCTTGTAACTGCACTGGTCGGTGTCGCTTCTGCCCATACCATACGGCACTGGTAACGGATCATCGACTAACTATCGCCGCAGGCCCGGTGCTTCGCAAAATCGCTCACTGTATTACGGTTCTTCGATATGGCCGCACATCATCGCATTCTTTCGGCGTTGCATCGCGGTAGAAATGTAAAGCAAATCGCAGCCGAAACAAACCTCACGGAAGGCACGGTAAGGGTGTACCGAACGCGCATTTTCATGGAGTACGGCGTCCATGACTTGCCGGGTCTTTTGGTTTTGCGTATTGCGGAGCTTGAAGATCAGTTGTCACAAATCGAATCGCGCATCGCCTAAATGTCCTCATACACTTTCACCAACGGCCTCGGGTTTTCATCCTCCGCGCTTGATGTGTCTGGGATAGAGACGATCTTTCAGGCGTTGCTGCTTCAGATATTCGGGATCACGGTTGACCCGAAGAATCCTTCAGCGGCATGGAGTCAGGTACTTGTCGGCTGGCAGCAGCAAGGTCAACCGTCATGGCTCATTACCGAAGACAAGTGCATCGTGACGGCCTATCCGTTAAACGATGAAGACTTCGGGAAAGTGCGCGATCAGGTCATCACGGCGAATAACGATGTAAGTGTCGGGCAGCAGATGATGTTTACGCGAGTCTGGCGTATCCACTTCACTTTGTACGGCCCTAATTGTTTTAAGCGTGCCTCTTTGATCGTATCGGCTATGTCGCTTGATTGGGTGCGGCAGATACTTGCGAACCCACCGAATACGGCATCGCATTTGTACATGCTGGCGAAATTCGATCAGCCAACATGGAACCCTGAAAATTTCCAGCGGCAGTGGTGGCCGCGCACCGACCTTGATCTGCGTTTTAACGAGCAGGTTGGTGAATCCACCACGGTAAGCTCCGCCGTTAGTTCGCAGATTACCCTTATCACCGATCAAGGGACGGAAGAAGTCATTGATCTCACAACATCTTAAAGGAAGACAATAAATGTCGAATCCAACGCTGTCGCTGACGAATATCATTCCGGTAACCGTTTCGGTGTCGCCCACCGGACCCACCGGACCAACTTTCAATCAGGGGTTAATCCTGGGGACCAGCCCTAACACGCAGGGCGCGGCTCTGCCGAATGGTTCGCAGGGGGCTACCCGAATCGCGCAATATGAATCGCTGTCAGCGGTTGGCGCGGCTTATGGGACCACAACGCCGGAATATCAGGCCGCTGAAGTTTACTTCGGGCAGTCCCCGGCTCCGTTCTTCCTGTGGATCGGGCAGCAGTATTTGAACGTGATTGCTACGGTGACAGTGGACGCCGGCGGCAGCGGATATGCCGTAGGTGACGTTCTCGCTGTATCGGGCGGTGTTGGCGGTCAGGTTACGGTTACTTCCGTGAGTACGGGAGCCGTAACAGGTATTTCCCTGACTTTTCCCGGCTACGGCTATGCCGGGACTACAGGCGAGGCTACCACGGCGGTCACTGGCAGCGGAACTGGCTTCACGGTGACGATTACGGTGGGGCCGGAAACGCCTGTTGCCGCCATGACGGCGTGCCGCACGATTTGCCCGCAGTGGTACGCCAGCATGTATGTTGGCAGTTACACCGGGCAGACCATTGACACCGATCTGGAAAATCTTTCGGCTTACATTCAGGCTTGCACCCCGGCCTCGGTTTTCTTCCTGACCAGCGCGGACAATGCCGTTCTTTACAACACAACGAATAATCTATTCGCCACGCTTCAGGCGGCGAAACGGTCACGCACGTTCATGATGTATTCGACGCCGCAGTACGGGACGGCGCAGGCGACTCCGACTCTTACTACCACGGCGGGCAGTGTGACGGCTACGGTCAGTTCGGCTACGAATGTGGCAGTTGGTCAGTACATTGTGGCAACGGGAGTGGTACCCGGAACGCAGGTGGTTTCGGTGGTGTCCACTACGGTTACTATGTCGATCCCGGCGACGGCAACCGAATCCACGGAAGCCTCCGGTTTCTATGCTCAGACCGTTAGCGGCGTGCAGAATGTGCAGCCGTTGAATTTCTGGTCCTCTGCCGCGCCGATGGGCATGGCGATGGGCCGGAATAGCGGTGCGCCCGGTTCGTACTTCGATCTGATGTTTAAGCAGGTTCAGCAGATTGCGCCGGAACCGCTTACACAAACACAGGCAAACACGATTTGCGGCGCCGTGAATCGCTCCACAAGTGGGCTGAACGGCAACGTGCTGCTGGTATGGGCCAACGGTGCCTACGAGTTCCTGATTAACGCCACAATGGCCGATGGCAGCTTCTTTGACCAGACGCTTTTCCTCGATATGCTGGCAAGCGCGATCCAGTACAACGGCGTAACGCTTCTGACTTCGGTCCCGGCCTTGCCGATTACCGATTCCGGCGTAGCCCAAATGGCTAATGCAGTTTCGCAGGCGTGCGCTCAATCGCAGTCGATTGGCTTCATCGCCAATACCGGGACATGGGACGGAGTGACTATTGGGCCGATTTCGGCGGGTACGAAACTGCCGAAGGGCTATTACGTCTATGCGCCTCCGGTCAGTACATTGACTCCGATCCAGCGGGCGGCACGCCAATTGCCTCCGATCAGTGTTTTGCTGATTGAAGCGCAGTCCGGTCATAGCGTGGCAATTCAGGTTAACGTCCAGCAGTAGCATCACATCGCGGGCCGAAACCAATTAAATTCGTGGATCGGCCCGCATTACACACATATCAACACGAAGGGAAACATAATAAATGGCGACTGTACTTTCCACCTACTCTGGTCTTGATACTAACGGTTCTATATCGTCACCGCTGTTTGACACAATTCAGATTTCCGGCATTGCCGGCCTTGGTTTGGCTGAGGCAATGGTCCGAATGACTGTGCCGCACGCCGTTCTTCAGTCGGGTATGGACGGGGCCGTTGTGCCTTCATATGTACCGGGCGAACAGGGGGAAATCGAGCTTCAGGTTTGGCAGACTTCGAGCCTTCATGCCGCGCTGCTTGCTGCTTACAATGCGGTGAAGACGGCGGCTGATGCTGGCGACGTATCCAATGCTTTCGGCGCGACGGTTTTCATTCAGAATACGGTGGATGGATCGAGCCATACCGGAACTGGATGTGCCATTGAAAAAGTGCCTGACAAGACATATCAGGAGCAGGCACAGCGCGTTACCTGGAAGATCGTATGCGCCAACCTTATCAACGAAATGCCGTACTAGTGCTATTCACGGCACTGGTATCTTTTGCGGCGGTATCGTCATGGATGCCGCCTGTACCGGGTGCAGTGAATCAGGCGGTAACGCAGTCGAACATCCATCAGACGGTATGTGCCGCCAATTGGACGAAGACGATCCGTCCCCCGGCAAGCTACACTAGCAAGCTAAAAATTGTGCAGATTAAAGCACTTGGGTTGACTGGTGCGCCGGGGGATTACGAGGAAGATCATCTAATCTCACTGGAGATTGGTGGCGACCCACGGAACCCGAAAAACCTATGGCCGCAGCCTTACGCGGGGCAGTACGGGGCGCGAGTGAAAGATCAAGTGGAAGACGCTTTGCACCGGATGGTTTGCGGGAACAAGATGACGCTGGCAGACGCGCAATCCTGTATTGCAACGGATTGGGTGGCTTGCGGAAAACGCATCGGCGTGTTGAAGTAGTAATTCAAAGGAGCAGCAGCAATTACAAATGAGCAGCAAGTTCACAGATATTAAACTTGGCGATCTCGATATTAGGATTATGCCGTTTTCGCCATCCATCGGAGCTATGACGGCGGTACAAACTGCCAGCGGCACATGGCTGCGGGACGAAGTTATCTTCAGTCTGATTCGCGGGAATTGCCTCGATGTGTGTTCTGTCATGCAGGAACATGGCGGGGTGGTAATGCCAGTGAAGATGTACGCCAAGGCGAGCGGGACGCAGCAGGAAAAATGGTTAATCCCCAATTTCCAGTTGTCCCCGGCTGATGAGTTCCGGCTGTTGATGGAAGTTACCAGCGTGAACCTTCGTGATTTTTTTCCGCAAGCGGTGACGCAGCAAGACGGCCCCACCGCAACCCCGGATACCAACCCGCCAGCTTCCCCGAAGGCTTAGAGGCATA
>Ga0316218_1004877_pt1 | contig 9907 bp, 12 predicted proteins | sample TBH18003metaG_FD_203634 | JGI IMG/M metagenome (GOLD analysis project Ga0316218, IMG submission 203634) | Freshwater microbial communities from Trout Bog Lake, Wisconsin, USA - TBH18003 | ecosystem: Environmental > Aquatic > Freshwater > Lake > Hypolimnion/Profundal zone | place: USA: Wisconsin... | reverse complement strand
GGCTGCCAATGCCGCACAGGAACTTGAGGCTTGGGGTCAACAGGCTCAACAAATGCAGCAGCAGATTGGGACGATGATGCAGCAGCTCCAGCAGGTGCAGATGCTCTATACCAGCGTTACCGGGGGGCCTGAAAGTCTTAAGAACCTTTCGATGCTCGGCACTAACCCCTCGCTGTATCGCTATCTTCCCAACGATTATCAAGAAGTGCTTCAGTCAGGTTTTACCGGATGGCAATCCATTCATGAGGCCAATCAGATCACGGATATGGCCAAGTCCGGAATGAGTGGGCAGGGCCTTCAGACGTTGACTCAGCGTGCGATGCAGGTCTCCTCCAACGTCGGAATGATGATGGCGGCCTATAATGCTGCCGCTCAAAGGCTCGGAACGCTCCAGGCGCTACTGAACCAGGTGGATTCAACGCCGGACGCGAAATCCATTCAGGATCTTCAAGGAAGGATCCAGGCGGAGCAAACGCTTCTTCAAAATGAGCAGGCCCGAATTCAGCTCTTGGGACAGCTAGCAGCTTTGCAGCGCGATCAGGAAGCTCAGAAAGCCCAACAGGCAGCCATAGCGGCAACGGGCGGCAAGATCCCCACGAGTTGGTAGGAGGAGATCCATGGCAGATCCAGCTTCCAATGTTCAATTCCTAAATGATTTTCTGACGAAGTTTGATACGGCGGTGGTGTCCTATTGGCAGCAGCTAGTGACGAGTGTTGTGGGAGCCATTTCACCCCTCGCGACATCGCTTCTTGGGATCTATATCGTCATCTGGGGTTGGTCGATGTTTCGGGGGCAGATCCAGGAGCCGGTCCTGGATGGGCTAGGCCGTGTGACTCGTATCAGCATGATTTTGTCCGTGGCGCTATCGGTTGGCTACTACAACTCGATCCTTGCCCACTGGATTTCTGAAACCCCAGACTATCTTGCGAGTCTCGGGACGTCGGGTGGAGGTGGGAGTTTCACCAGCTTGACCCAGTACGCAGATCAAGTGGCGGAACAGCTTCTTAATATCTGGGATGCGATTGGAAAATCGATTGCTGCGACCGGGTGGACCACGGCATTATCGGCAGCCCCTACCTTGATGGTTGGGGGGATCATGTTCATCGCGATCCTGCTCCTTCTGATCTACATTGTTTTTCTGCTGATTCTTTCAAAACTCGCCATTGCGATTCTGATTGGCGTAGGTCCAATCTTTGTCCTATCCCTCATCTTTGAATCCTCCAAGAGTTGGTTCGGCCTTTGGTGGGCACAGGTCTTGAACTACTCATTCCTCGCGCTACTGGCAGGGGCCGCGGGTGCGCTGGTGCTTCAGTTCATGATGCAGTACCTCACCGCAGCAGATCTTCCCAATGCGATTTCTACGGGGCAAGGCTTTACCAGTGCCATGGTGCCACCCATAGCGCTGGCAGGGATTGGATCCTTATTGCTGACTCAAGCACCCTCTATGGCGTCAGGTCTTGCGGGTGGCGTTGCGCTCAGTACCCTGGGAGGATTTGGCCAAATGGTGGGATCGGGTTATGGCCGGATGAGGGGGATGGGGCAGGGCGCCGTTCAGGGCGGATGGCGACTGGGGACGGGCCAGACTCAGAGTGAGCTACGGTCGATTCGTAGGTTAAAAATAGCCAATCAAGCCTGGGCGAAACAGAACCGTTGGAGAGGATGGGGTGCGTGGTGAAAATGGAACTGAAAACGCATGCGCATGTTCAGATTAGAAAGGTTGAAACATGAGGGTTAGTGATGGAGATTGTTGCAAAACTAGAAAAGGCGATCGTCGATTCAGTTAAGGGCTCCATGCTGATCGAAGGCTACAAATCGGACCGATCTGAGAGCGTCAGGGAGCAGGCAAGACAGTTGATGAAGAAGAATCATGTCAAAGTATCAGGCTGGCGTGTTCTAACACTCCAAGCAAAATCAATTGTGGGTGAGTGAAGCCAGAGGTCGTGGCGGATTGCGCGAGGCATGCTGACCGTATATCCTGTATATACTACTAGCTCGACGGAGACCACCATGCTGACCCGTGTTTTCAAAAGTGGCAATTCACTTGCCGTACGTATACCCAAGGAACTGGCCATCGTTGAAGCTTCACAGGAAGTCGAGATCGAGCTCATTGGTAACACCCTCCTAGTGCGCCCAGTGGCCCAACAAAATCTGGACGACCTGGTGGATATCCTGTCGTCCTTTCCACAAAGTTTTATGGCAGACGGACGTGACTTTCACGAGCAGCATGATCGTGAATGGCTGGCTCCACGCAAGGACGAGTCCTGATGCGTTATTTACTAGATACCAACATCTGCATTTACCTGATGAAGGTTCACCCACCGGAAGTGGTCGAGCGATTCAGGCGGATCCCCATGGGGCATGTTGGCATGTCTGTCGTGACTTATGCAGAGTTACGGCATGGCGTTGAACGTTGCCCTCCAGCCGATAAGGTCTTAGCCGAGAAGGCACTGGACCGGTTCCTGATACTCGTTCCAGTAATTGCTCTGGATCAGCGCGCGGCTGAAAGCTATGGCGTCATCGCTGCCGCCGTACGCGACCGTCGCCGTGACGCACTGGATAGGCTGATCGCCGCTCACGCTATAGGTATGGGTGTCACTCTTATCACCAACAATGAAGCCGATTTCAAAGATTATCCAGGCCTGAGCGTAGAAAACTGGGTGGCCCAACCCCCAGGATAGACGCGACCGCCTGTATTAGGCGGGCGTAGGGATTCTAAAGGCCGGAAACTCATCGAGTCACTGCCACGACTATGTGAAGGCACGATGAATAGAGCTGTCCAATTTTGGCTCTTGCCTTATCTGTGAGATCGACCTTTTTGCATTCGCAGGAGTTAATTTCGTCTGAACGGCAGATAAAGCCGCCATCACATTGGGGGCAGCTGACCAAAGGGTTATTAGGGCTTTCAGCGATCTTTTCTTTCATCCACCGTCAATTAGTCTCTGGGTCAGACTCAGGGAATACATCTTCCAACCCACTCTTTCAGGTTATCCAGGTCCGTTTTGACCTCCTCCCCACTTTGTTCGGATACGGGATAACCCTTTCGGGAGGCAAAAGCGATCAACTCTGCCAGAGGCAGCGCAGAAAGATCAGAGCCGATTTCGTCAGCCAACAGTGAGACCAAGCGTTGCCTCATACCTGGGGAAAGAGGCGTTCTCATGGTGAATTTTTGATCCATAGACAATGGTCCTAAATGTACACATCCAAAAAACGACCATCAAGCAAGCCCGCCATTATCATAAAGAGGTATCACAAAACATAAAACGTGATACCATGAAAGCACAAACAAGAATCATGGAGATCACCTGTGCGTCTTTGTCTATTTCTTTGCCTTTCTCTCCTGACCGCGTGCGGTCCTAAGGCCCCTATCAAGCCTGAAGGGGACTTTGTCGCGATTAATCCCTTCCCAGAATCGGTAGGTCATTTCGGAAAGCACCCACCGGCGGATGCCTTCGAATACGCCTTCAAGGGCGATCTGGGTGAGGCGCTGATTGTTCTCCAAAAGCTCCAGCCTCAACTCCTGGTTCGAGCGCCCAAGGGAACGCCTTATTCCGTCAACGTTGAAGCAGATCTTAAGAATGTCACCTTGACGGAGGTGCTGACGGTTCTAAGGGATAGCACGAGCAAGGAATCCACGCTCGACTTCAATACGAGCGCCAAGAAGGGTCGGCCCTTTGCTCAGGTTATTTATTTCAAGAAGTGAGGGGAGAAGGGATGAAGACGAGGGATGCCTTCGACCACTACCAAAAGGAAGTTCTCTCCTGGGAAACCCATCGGGTACTGGAACTCCAACAATCTAAAAGCATCGCTTGGCGAGTCGCTACGGGTGCATCCGTCATGGCGGTGGCTGCTATGGTCGCACTCGCCGGCATGACGCCCTTGAAGACCGTTAAGCCCTTCGTGATTCGGGTGGATAACGCGACCGGGATCGTTGATGTAGTCTCTGAACTTAAGGATGCTAAGACCAACTATGACGAAGCCATCAATAAATACTTCGTTCAGTGGTATGTCCGCTATCGTGAAGCCTACGGCTTTGACCTTCTAGAAGACTATTACTTCGCAGTGGGTGCTCTGTCTTCATCCGTAGAGCAAAAGCGTTATCTCAAAGAAATCGAGACCTCGAATCCCGAGTCCCCCATCAAGCGTTACGGCAAAACAGGCCGTATCCGGATTGATATCAAATCCATCAGTTTCTTAAAGCCAACCGTCGCCCTCGTTCGATATACCCAGATTCTTGAAAGAGGCGCGGATCAGGAAGAACGAACCCATTGGGCTGCAACCCTCACCTTCCAATATGGGAATGCCCCGGCTTCAGAAAAGGTCAGGGGCGTTAACCCATTAGGGTTTGAAGTCACCGATTACCGCGTCGATCCCGATGCTGCCCTGGTGGAGTAACGATGAACATCTTGAAAGCTACATTTTGCTTCACTCTGGCGATGGGTTTGCTCCCTATGGCTCAAGCCGAAGTACTTCCCCCTAAAGGGAAGACGGACGGGCGGATCCGTCAGGTCGATTACGATCCCATGAATGTCATTCGCCTCGTAACCCAATTCGGGGTTTCTACCCATGTCCAGTTTCCGGATGATGAGACTGTTCAGGATGTGGCTGTAGGTGACGATCAGGCCTGGAAACTGGTTCCGAGGCGCAATCACCTCTTCATTAAACCGGTGGCTGAAAAGGCCGATACCAATGTGACGGTTGTGACGAGCAAACGAACCTACAACTTTGCTCTCACAGTCAAAGCTCCCGGGAATGGAATGGATACCAGCTGGTCCGATGCGGATCTTATCTACACCCTCTATTTCCGCTACCCATCAGAAGAAAAGAAAAAGAAGGAGACGGCAAAAAAAGAAAAGCAGCAAAAAGAAAATGAGGCCGTGCTTCAAGCAGAGCTCGAACAAAAGACGCCCATCCGAAACATCAACTATTACCGGCAGGGGAGTGACCTTATTGCTCCCGTGGAAGCCTGGGACGATGGGCGCTTCACCTATCTCAGTTTTGCTCAGGTCCAGGATATCCCGGCGGTCTATATTGAAGAGAGCGATGGCAAGGAAGCTCTGGTGAATACCACCTTCCAGGATCGGGCTACTCTGGTTATTCAGCGGGTGGTCCAAAAGCTCATTTTAAGGGACGGCGATCAGGTCGTCCGGATCGAAAACCGGTCCTTCAATCTGGAACAAAAGTGGCCTGAAACCGGAACCACCTCGCCCACCATCAAGCGGGTCGAAAAGACAGGAGGCCCAGCATGACGGAACCTCAAAGACCCGATGTCTATGCCTGGGTTCAAAAAGGGGGTGGCCGTCATACCTTTTTGGGATTTAGTCTCATCACCGTCTTTTCGGTGATCGCCTATGTCGCCTTTGGGGGTGCAGGAGAGAAGCAGGGGGCTGATACCGAGAAGGATCTGTCGAAGGGTGCAAAGTCCACCCTGCCTCTTTTGGACAAAGCCCAGATCGCTTTGGCTATCACGCCCAAAGCGCCTCCACCTCCACCCAATCTTCCTGGGATAGCGGAAGAAAAACCAAGCGAACCCAACCCACGCTCTACCCCTGACTGGATCAACCGTAAGAGAGCAGGGGGCATGATTATTCAGACGAATGCAGGTGGGGAAGTCACGCCCCCACCCAAGCCGACACCGGCTTCACCCGATAAACCCCAAGGTCCCAGCGATTCCTTTACTACAAGCCTCGTCACTGAAAAACGAAAAGGCGTGAGTGCGAGCAAGATGGGCGATCGAAACTTTATCATTGCCCAAGGCTCGGCTTTGGATTGCGTCCTTGAGACAGCACTCGATACCAGCCTCCCTGGTATGGCGACCTGTAAGCTCTCTCGAGATGTCTATTCTGATAACGGTAAGGTGGTTCTGTTGGATCGCGGAAGCCAGCTCATTGGGGAATACACCAATTCTGTTAAGCAAGGTCAGTCGCGCGTGTTTGTGGTCTGGACTCGGGCCAAGACTCCAGAGGGTGTCATCATCAATCTCGACTCCCCAGGAGCTGATGCCTTGGGAAGAGCAGGTCTTGATGGCTGGGTCGATAACCACTTCATGGAGCGCTTTGGCGCGGCGATCCTCATGTCCTTCGTGCAGGACACGGCGATGGTGCTCACGGCTGCAGAAGCCAGTAAGGGGAATGGCTCAACCACGGTCTTTAGTGGCTATGGCAACATGGGGACGGGGGCCTCCAATGTGGCCTCCAATATCCTCAACTACACGGCCAACATCCCACCTAATGTCATCAAGAATCAGGGCGACAGTATCCGGGTGATGGTAGCCCGTGATCTTGATTTCTCCCCCGTGTATTCACTCCAGAAGGTGAGTCATGGCGGCGGCTGAAGCGCATGCCACCCTCATGCTGGAAGAGTACCTAAGACCCATTCGTCACCTACTGAATGGGGATGTGACCGAGGTTTGCGTGAATCGTGCAGGTGAAGCCTGGACGGAATCTCGGGAGGGCTGGAAATCTCATCCGCTCGATATGGATGAGGCCCGACTTTTTCAACTCTCAAGGCTTATCGCAACGGCCAATAAGAAAGCCATTTCCGAGCTGGCTCCGATCCTCTCCGCTTCGCTCCCCACAGGAGAGCGGGTTCAGATTGTGGTTCCACCTGCGGCGGCCCAAATCTCCATTACGATCCGAAAGCCCTCGAAGGTCCATAAGACCCTGGAAGAGCTTGAAGCCGAAGGGGCATTTCAGAAAGCCGAAACGGGGGTGAGTGGTCTCAAAGACTATGAGCTTCAGCTTCAAGCGCTCTTGAAAGCAGGCGAGATCAGGGCATTTCTAACCCTCGCCGTTGAGACCCATCGGAATATCCTCATCTGCGGAAAGACAGGGTCAGGAAAGACCACGATGACCCGAAGTCTTTCGGAGATCATCCAGAAATCAGAACGCCTCGTGACCATTGAAGATGTGCACGAGCTCTTTCTAAAAGACCATCCCAATAAGGTCCATCTTTTCTTCGGGCGAGATCAAAAGGACGGCGTTACTGCAAAGCAGGCGCTCGCCTCCTGTCTTCGAATGAAACCTGATCGGATTCTCCTCGCTGAACTTCGGGGGGATGAATCCTGGGACTACATCAAGTCCATCAATACCGGGCACCCTGGATCCATTACGACGATGCATGCGAACGGAGCCTTTGAGGCCTTTGATCAGCTCACGGCCCTCGTCAAAGATAGCCCTCAAGGCGCACATCTCGATGCCGCCCATATTCGCCAGCGCCTTCTTACCACACTGGATGTGGTGCTCTTCTATGCGCACTGTAAGCTCAAAGAGATCTGGTTCGATCCAGAACTGAAATACCGGAGCCTGGATGCCTAGCCTTTTCAAAGTCCTTCTCTTGGGATCCGGGTTTCTTGTGGTCTGGCTTTCATTATCAGGGGCGGCTCTTTTGATCCTGATCCATAGACCTATAGCAGAGTGGGGTGTAACCACCTTCATTCAATACGCCTGGTTCTATGGGGACCGCATTCAGGATCCTCTTTTTTTTTCTGGCCTCCTCGCCTTTGTTGGCATCACTTTGCCGATCGCCTGGTTCCTTCATGGCCGAGAAAAGCCCCTCTATGGCACCGCCAAGCTCGCGAGTCTCTTTGATACCCGAAAGGCAGGGCTATTTGCTGAAAGAGGCATTGTCCTGGGGAAGAAGGGAGGGAAGCTCCTCGTATTTGGTGGAGCTCAACACGTCCTCATGTCAGCACCGACCCGAAGCGGCAAGGGGGTTGGGATTGTGATTCCGAATCTCCTTTATTGGCAGGATTCAGTGGTCGTGCTCGACATCAAACAGGAGAATTGGAATATCACCAGTCGCTATCGAGCGAAGGTCCTCAAACAGAACTGTTACCTCTTTAACCCCGCTGCCGCCGATGGCCGGAGCCATCGCTATAACCCCCTGACCTATATCGAGCGAAAGGATCCTGGGAAGAGGATCGATGATGTCCAGAAGATTGCAGGGATGCTCTTTCCCGATCGAGAGGGAACGGATGTCATCTGGACCGCCACCCCTAGGGCCCTTTTTACAGGGATTGTTTCTTTGCTTCTGGATCTCGAAGGAGAACAAGGGGCACCCCCTGTCACGATTGGTCAGGTCTTAAAGGAGTCCCTTAAGGATGGGGATGGTGCTCAATATTTTGCAGGCCTCCTTGATGAGCGAAAGCAGACAGGAAAGCCTCTCTCAGAGGCGACGCTTGCGGGGCTCAATAGCTACATCTCCATCCAGTCTGAAAACACCCGCGCGGGCGTCTTGGGGAGCTTTAGGTCGAGGCTCGAAATCTGGCTGAATCCCCTGGTGGATGCGGCCACCGCTGGGAACGATTTTGATCTTCGAGAGCTCCGCACGAAGCCCATGTCGGTTTATCTCGGGGTCACCCCAGATAACCTCGATCGGATGGGCCCTGTGTTGAATCTCTTCTTTCAACAGCTCATCGACCTTAATACCCGCTCCCTGCCGGGTTATGGTGAAAAAGGAAAACACCAGTGCCTCCTCCTCATGGATGAATTCCCTTCCTTGGGGAGGGTCTCGATCCTCAATAAAGGCATTGCCTATATCGCAGGCTATGGGCTTCGAATGCTCCCCATCATTCAAAGCCCCTCTCAGCTCGTGGATGTCTATGGCCGGGATGCCGCGCAGACCTTCCAGAGTAATCATGCGGTTTCCATAATCTTCCCACCCAAAGCCTCAGAAACCCAGACCGCACGGGATATCTCAGAGTGGCTCGGCTATGAAACCGTGACCTCCCGCTCAAGATCGAGAGGGCAGGGGATCTTCGTCCGAAATCGTCAGGCGAGTGAGAGTCTTTCTGATCAAAGAAGAGCCTTGCTGCTCCCTCAAGAAATTACGAGCTTAGGGGCTAAGGTAGAGCTGGTGATCGCCGAGAACACGCCCCCCATCAAGGCTGAGAAGATTCGCTACTTCGAAGACCGCTTCTTTCTTAAAAAACTCGCGAGGGTCTCAAGACCTCTTACCGCCAACCGATCGATCCAAGGTCTCAATGCTGCTATTGGGAGTGGCAGCCTTGCGATGGACGTTCCCCTCATCAGGAACGCACGTTCAACATTCGCTCAAGGAGAAATGAAATGAATCTATTCAAGCAAAGAGACTTGATAAAAGCCGTCTCGGACAAGTATCGCCGGTTGGATGCTGGCGAGGTTGTGGAATTTACAAAGGAAGAGGCTGAGTTTGCGGGAGCCTTTGTCGAGGATGCCATTCGATTCCAGGATGTCGACAACTACGATGAAGCGGTGAAGCACTATGAAGAATGACACTACATTGATGGCAAATGGGGCTCAAAAGAAACCATTCAACGAGGAAGTCGCAGATCGCCTAGTTGAACAGATCAAGGCCGGAACGGCCCCCTGGCAAAAACCTTGGGAGCCGGGTGAAGAAGTCCTACCGCATAACGCCAGTACCGGGAATCGATATAAAGGTTTCAATGCAATCTGGCTGATGGCTCAGGGCCGAGAAGATAGCCGATGGATGACCTATAAACAGGCGCAAGAGGTCGGCGCGCAAGTCAAGGTAGGGGAGAAGGGGACGAACATCCAGTATTGGAAGTTTGATGATACTCGAGCGAAGAAAAACGATCAGGGGAAGATCATCAAGGACAAGGAGGGTAATACCGTCTACGAAACCTACCTACTGGAAAAGCCAAAATCATTCTATTCGACGGTCTTCAATGCAGAACAAATCGAAGGACTTCCTGCCATTGAGGAGAAAAGAGCGCCTGATTGGAACCCTCTTAAACGCGCCGAAGGCATTCTGGATGCGACCGAAGCACGGATTCTTCACAAATCCGGAGATGCGGCTTATTACAGCCCGGTTCAGGATGTGATCGTCCTCCCGGAACGGCATCAATTCAAAGAGCGATCGGGCTATTACGCAACGGCCCTACATGAGGTGGGTCACTGGACAGGCCAT
>Ga0316218_1004874_pt1 | contig 9908 bp, 7 predicted proteins | sample TBH18003metaG_FD_203634 | JGI IMG/M metagenome (GOLD analysis project Ga0316218, IMG submission 203634) | Freshwater microbial communities from Trout Bog Lake, Wisconsin, USA - TBH18003 | ecosystem: Environmental > Aquatic > Freshwater > Lake > Hypolimnion/Profundal zone | place: USA: Wisconsin... | reverse complement strand
CTCAAACTACCGCTGAATCTTATACAGACTCAGCAATTAGCACAGAGGTTACAAATCGTAACTCAGCAATTGCTTCACAAGCTGCCACAACATTATCAACAGCAGAAGGCTATACAGACTCAGCAATTAGCACAGAAGTTACAAATAGAAACTCTGCTATCGCAACAGCTTTATTAACTGCTGAAGGATATACCGATTCTGCAAAAACATCAGCAGAATCTTACACAGATTCAGCAATTTCTACAGAAGTTACAAATAGAAATTCAGCCATCAATACTGCTAAATCTCAAGCTATTACAAATGCAGAAGGCTATACAGACTCAGCAATTAGCACAGAAGTTACAAATCGAAATGCAGCAATATCTTCACAAGCTGCAACAACACTTTCAGCAGCAGAGTCATATACAGATACTGCAAAAGCATCAGCAATTTCAACATCTGAATCATACACAGATTCTGCAATTTCTACTGAAGTTACAAATCGTAACTCAGCGATTGCTACATCTTTAACCACCGCAGAAGGCTACACAGATTCAGCAATTGCTACTGAAGTAGCAAATAGAAATTCAGCAATTGCTTCACAAGCTGCCACAACATTATCAACAGCAGAAGGATACACAGACACAGCAACAGCTGCAGCAATTTCAACAGCAGAAACATTTGCAACAAATGCTGCAAATACTGCACAAACAAATGCTGAAACATATGCTGATAGTGCAACCTCAACATTGACAAACAAAACAATTTCAGGTTCTGCTAATACTCTTAGCAATATTCCAAATTCTGCAACAACAGCAACAGATGCAAATACCGCATCAGCAATAGTTGCTCGTGACGCATCTGGAAACTTTAGTGCTAACTTAATTACAATTAATCAAACCCCAACATCAGCTGGACACGCTACTTCTAAAGCATATGTTGATAACTTAACTGCAGGAATGAACTGGCACTCAGCAGTTCAAGCAGCAACCTCTGGCGTACTTCCTGCCTCAACATATACAGATGGAACAACAGATGCTAATGGTGGAAAGGGAATTGGTGCAACATTAGTTGCAACAGCAAACGGAGCACTTACTGTAGATGGAGTTTCTGTAAGCAATGGAAACCGTGTTCTTGTTAAAAACCAAGCAACAGCTTCTCAAAATGGTATATATACAGTTACGTCAAATGGCGGAACTTCTTCGAAGTGGACGTTGACACGTGCCACAGATTCAGATGACCATATCGCTGGACAGGTTATTTCTGGAGATGCCATATATGTTCTTTATGGAACTAACAATGGAAACCAAAGCTTTGTAGAAACAGCAACAGGAACTGGAACTAATGGTGCACTATTACTTGGAACAGATTCGTTAACATGGACTCAGTTCTCTGGAGCAGCAACATTCATAGCAGGAAATGGTCTTACACGCACAGGAAACGAAGTAGATGTTGCATCTTCAACACTTAACGTTACCGCAGATTCAGTAGATCTTGCTACAGTATCACAATCAAATTCAACAGTATCAGCTACAAGTTCATATGTTTCTTCTGTAACAGTAGATACATATGGTCGTGTAACTGGTGTAACAACATCACCAGTTAATGTAGCAACATCTTCTCAGCAAGGTGTAGCTACGTTCAATACTGCATCATTTACAGTAACATCTGGCGATGTAACAATTAAGTCTGGCGGAATTTCAAATGCACAACTTGCTAACTCTTCAATTAGTATAAATGGATCATCCATATCATTGGGTGGATCTATATCAGGACTTGCTACACTTGCTTCTCCTACATTTACAGGGACAGTAACAATTCCATCAGGTTCAGTAATTACTGGAGTTCCGTATCTTGCCACCGCCAATACTTTTACTGGTGGAGTGCAACAAATTACAACTGCAAGTGCTGCAACAAAAGGTTTGATTGTGCAAGGCGCAACCTCCCAAACCGCCAACCTGCAAGAGTGGCAAGATAGTAGCGGCAATATTTTGGCTCGGGTAGATGCCTTTGGTGAATTACAAACAAATGTAATATTTGCTAATTATGGTTCAAGCGCCATAATGTATTTAGGTGCTAATGGTGATACTAGTGCAATAACAATCAATACGGCTGGCGCAAGTCATAAAGGATTAGTAGTTCAGGCAACAGCTTCCCAGTCTGCCAACCTTCAAGAATGGCAAAATAGTAACGGAACTGTAATTGCTAAAGTAGATAAAGATGGAAATATTACAGCATCTTCATTTGTTGGAAATGCTTCTACAGCTACCGCCCTTGCAACACCACGTAATATTAACGGTGTAGCATTTGATGGTTCTGCAGCAATTACAATAACAGCAGCAAATCCTAATGCACTTACAATTGGAACTGGTCTCTCTGGAACCGCATACAATGGCTCGGGAGCAGTAACAATTGCCAATGCAGGCGTACTTAGCGTAAATGGTTCAACAGGTGCAGTAACAGGAATTGCAACAACAGCATCTCCAACATTTACAGGAACAGTTACTTTTCCTCTTACAACCGCTGGATATGTAACAACATCTTCTTCTGGTGTAATTAGTTCAGTAGCAACAATTCCAAATTCAGGATTAACTAATTCAAGCATTACTGTTAATGGAACATCAATAGCCCTAGGTTCTTCAGCAACTGTAACTGCAGCAGCAGGAACCTTGACTGGAACTTCACTTAATTCCACTGTAACTGGATCAAATCTTACTTCTGTAGGAACGATTACTTCTGGTGTATGGAATGGAACAACGTTAGCAATAGCAAACGGCGGAACTGGTGCAACTACAGCAGCAGCTGCTGCAAATGCATTGCTGCCATCACAATCTTCTAATTCTGGTAAATATCTTACAACTGATGGAAATGGTAACCTTTCGTGGGCGTCAGTTTCAGGTTATAACGCACCTACAATTGGTTCAACTTCGATTGCTTCTGGAGCGACAGTAACTTCACTTGCTGGATTATCTTCTGTAACATCAACATCCTTTACTGGATCACTTACAGGTAATGCATCAACTGCAACCACTGCTGGTAAGTTAACAACTCCAGTAACAATTAATGGAACAAGTTTCGACGGTTCTGGAAATATTACAATAACAGCTGTAAATCCAAATGCTTTGACATTGGGAACAGGATTGACGGGATCTTCTTATGTTGGTTCTTCAGCAGTAACAGCAGCTATTGATACTTCAGTAGTAGCAACACTTACTGGAACACAAACACTTTCTAATAAGACTTTAACGTTGCCATCATTCAACAACTTTATTGCTGGTATAACACAAGTTCAGGTAAATGGTGGAACTACAACCCTTTCACAAGGTTCAAATCAGCAGATTTATCTAACTGCTAATTCATCTTATACAAGTCACACAGTTATCCTTCCAAACGCAACGGGATTAGTTGCTGGTGAATATTTTGATATTACAAATATTACACACCTAGGAACAAATGCATCAATCACAATTAATACATCTACTGGTGCAACTTTGGCCACACTTGGTGCTGGACAAGGAATAATTGCAACAGTATTATCAACTGCATCTGATTCAACCACTTCTTGGAATATATTCTGGGATGGATCTTCAAATGCAACAGGTAGTGGAAGCGCAGTGTTCGCAACATCTCCATCTTTGACAACACCTACTATTTCAAGCCCAACAATTTCAGGTACTATAACTGGAAACGTAACTTTGACTGGAACTGGAAATGTAACTTTTGCAGATGGAACATCTCAAACAAGTGCTGGCGTTCCATCTATTACACCAATAAACGCACAAACATCATCAATAACATTAGGTTCGTCTTATGTTAAAGACTCTTTTGTGTCCATAGCTTCATCATCTGCTCAAACAATTACGATCCCAGCAGATGCAACCTATACGTATCCAGTAGGATCTTCTATAACGTTCCAAGCAGCTGGGTCGGGACAAGTAAGTTTTGTATTAGCATCTGGAGTAACAGGTCAATATACGCCAGGGTTAAAATTAAGAACTCAATGGTCTGTAGCAACTATTCAAAAGGTTGCTGCAAATACATGGGCAATATATGGAGATCTTTCAGCTTAATAATAAAAGGAGATATAATAAATGTCAAAACATGCAATAAATGCGGGTCAAGGTGAGGAAGTAGCACCGTTAGCAGTAACAGGATTTACTGCTACAAATATAGGAACTAACCAGCCATATAATAATGGTGGAGCATCACTGTCGTGGACATTGCCATCAAATTCTAACCCAGCCACACTATATACAGTAACTTCTAATCCTGCGACTACAACTCAAACTTCTGCAACAACCAGTATGAATTTTACTGGTCTTGCATCAAACACTTCTTATACATTTACTGTAACTCCTTCAAATCAAAATGGTTCAGGCCCATCAACTACATCTGGATCAATTACAATAACTACTGTTCCGCAAGCACCAACAATTGGCACAGCTTCGGATGTAGGCACTAGCGTCCCTTGGGGAAATGCTCAAGCAGTGGTAACATTTACTGGAAATGACAATGGTGGCTCTGCAATTACTGGCTATACCGTTACCTCTAGTGGTTCTCAAACAGCATCAGGAACAAGCTCACCACTAACAGTTTCTGGAATGTCTGGAGGTACAAATTATTCATTTACAGTAACAGCAACAAATGCAAATGGAATTTCTTTGGCCTCTAACTCAGTTTCTGTAACTCCAACGACAATTCCAAATACTCCAAGCGGTGTTTCCGCTGTTGGAAATGTGTTGTATGACACAGTTTCTTGGAATGCTCCAGACAATGGTGGTAAAGCAATAACAAGTTATAACGTAATTTCAAGTGCTAATGGCACAGTAACTGGAGTTGCATCTTCTCCTTATAATTTTACAGAATCAGCTGGAAACGTAGATACATATACAGTTCAAGCAATTAATAGTAATGGAACATCTACAACATCTGGTGCATCAGGATCTGTAACAACACAAGCACCATTTTTTCCGCCTTTCTTTCCACCAAGCTTCTTCGCACCGCCTGGATTCTTTGCACCGCCAAGCTTCTTCCATCCACCTGGATTCTTTGCACCGCCAAGCTTCTTTGCACCGCCAAGCTTCTTTAACCCACCTGGATTCTTCCATCCACCTGGATTCTTTGCACCGCCAAGCTTCTTTAGCCCTCCGCATTTCTTTGCACCACCATCGTTTTCATCTATAAAAGTTAAAAGAGATATTATAGAAGTTGTAAACACTAGCCAAATAGAAGACTAGTCTTATAATGGATTCAATAAATATTGATTTTATAGAAGAAATAAAAAAGCTTAGACCAGTAACATGGATATACAAAAATGATGATACTGAAAGAAGGCATATAGGATATATTGCTGAAGAGGTTTATGAATCGGAACCTTTAAGATATACGATCACTTATGATGAAAAAGGTGAAGTTAATGGAATATCTTACGAAAAATTTTCAGTTTATCTTGTAGAAGCTTTAAAGGTAGCTTTACAAAAAATAGAAAATCTAGAAAAAAGAATAAGCTCTATAGAAAACAAGCAAATATAATATAAGTAAATCTAATTGTAAGGTTTGTTGTGTGATATAATTTAGTAACATAGTGAGTATAGTAGATTGGAAAATAATGAGTATTTATTCTAAAGAACAAATATTTCCAGGGCTTTGGGTTTATAAAAATGTTTTTAAAGAAGATTTAAATTTAATTAATCGTGTTGAAGATTTATTAAAAAACAATTCATCTAATTTTAAATGGTCCAATGCTACAGTTGGATATATGGAAGAAAAAAAAGATTATAGAGATTGTGTAGATTTTAAAATAGGTGAAGTAAAAGATAAATCTTTATTGATTAACCCAAACTTTCAGACCCTACAAGATATCTGGAAAGATGCATATCTAGCACAGATTGATGCAGTTAATGATTATTGCGGTATGTATAATTCAAAAATGGATTATTGGGAAGTCATGAATTTTATTAAATATGGTCCAGGTCAACATTTTCAAGAGCATGCAGACCATGGTTATTCATATAGTGCTACAATTTCATTGGTTGGCTATCCAAATTCTGATTATTCTGGAGGAGGATTACGTTTTCCAAAACTAGGAATAGAGGTTCAGCCAGAATCTGGAGATCTTTATATATTCCCGTCAACATATTTATTTTCACATGTGGCTTTGCCTGTTCAAGAGGGAATAAAATATTCTATTGTAACTATGCTTGATTATAATGATCATGCTCATAATGATGAGTTTATGCAAATGCGTGAAAAATGGATACGTGATGCACAAAATAAAAGCTTTTAAAAAAGAAGGTTTTGGAAACCTTTTACCACTATCTATAAAAAGGGAGTGGATGGATGACACATGGAATGCTCATGCTTATCATTGTTTTCCAGTAGGCTTAACAAATCAATTGGGTTGGGGAATATCTTTTCCAGAAGATATTGTTTTTATTTGGGACGGGATAAATGATTCTTCCCCAGATCATGTAAAAGTCTTATCTGGTGAAAAATATGTTTCTACTGGAAGAGCAAATGCTACTATAAGTTTTAACACAGGAATAGTATTTGAAACAGAAGAAAACATAAGCCTGCTATCAATGCCAGTTCCAAATTACCCAAGAGATGGCATAACTCCTTTTTCTACCATAATGTCAACCTCATTTTATTATGGAGAGCTTCCATGTGCTTGGATTATAACTAGGCCAAATGTTGAAATAAAAATAAAAGCAAATACACCAATTATTGCAATTCTTCCAATTAATTTATCAGATCTTCAAAATTCAGAAGTAGTGTTTTTACCATTTTCTGAAAAAAAATCTAATGATTTGGATATGTCAGATTATTCAAACATTATTTATGAAATTAATAGACAGGGCAAGTGGACAGATTTTTATAGAAATGCGGTTGATCATAAAGGGAATAAGCTCGGGGAACATCAGGTAAAAGCTATAAGACTTTCAGTTACAGAAAAAGATGTGTGATATAATTATTTTACTAGAAAGAAGAAAATATGGAATTGGCAAATAGTTGGAATAAAGAAGATGTTCCAAAATCAATAACACCTTCTGGTTTTTTCGGAGATTCAATAAATAACATAATTGAACTCAAAGAATTTATTACTGAAGAAGAGCAAGCAAGACTTATGAAATTTTCTTTAAATAATAAAATTTGGGATGTTACAGAAACACATGTTGACAAAGATGGTTTAGTTCTATATGATGCATCAATTTGGGCAGATCGTGTATGCACTTATAATTCTTTGATGGCATCAGATCCAAATATCTTGGATTTAATATATTCTTTGATTGATCGTTTAAAAATAGAAGTTGATAAGTTTTTTCAAGTTGATGTACAGGCAACAGGACCAGCAATTGTTCGTTGGCCAATAGGGTCAAGACAAGAACCTCATGCAGATAAAGAATTTCATATTGGAGAAGAAAGAGGAAGGCCTAATGATTTTCCTTGGTACGATATTGCTGGCTTGTTTTATTTTAATGATGATTACGAAGGCGGAGAACTTTATTTTCCTCAACATGGAATAGAGTTTAAGCCAAAGCCTAGAGCAGCTTATTTTTTTCCAGGAGATAAGTACTATGCTCACGGAGTAAGGCCAATAAAGTCAGGAAACAGATTTACCTCTCCGTTTTTTTGGACAGTAATGGCACATACTGGAGAAAAACAACCTCCAAAAGATTATGTTGGTGGTTTTGATTCGATTGAATATAAAAAACTTTTTGAGAAAGAAGATTAAGCGTGGAAATACTTTTTAATAATGATTTTGAAGATTTAGTTTTTGATGAAATATACCCAAATGTAATTGTTTATAGAAATATGCTGCCTAATCCAAAAAAAGCATATGAAGTAATGGCAAGATCTGAAAAAAGTTCTGATGGAAAGTATTTTCTACAGAAATGGACAGCTTGGGCACAATTTGGAACTTATACTCAAGAAAAATGGGGCGAAGAACTAAATAGTGCTGAAAAAGGTGATATATTTGATGATGAAAAAGAATTGGCTGGTCAAATAAAAACAGCTTATAACAAAGCCGTATCTCATTATGCAAAACACACTGGCCTTAAATATCCAGATGATGCAAGTTTTAGTGGTCATTCTTACTGTAAATACTTTGATCAAGTTGATGAATTAAAAAACAATATGACTATGCAATATCATACTGACTACATTATCTCTCAAAGAGATATGCCTGGACCTAAATTTCATACAACCTGCACATTTTATATTAATGATGATTATGATGGTGGTGATTTGGAATTTTTTATTGATGGAAATATTATAAACCATAAACCTCGTGCGGGAGACCTGGTTGTATTTCCTTCAACTGATCCATACTATCATGGAGTTAAGCAAATATCTAATGGTAATAAGTATTTTGTTAGAAATTTTGTAATGACTACTTATGAAGGTTCATATGATTGGTTTAATAAGCAAAAGCAGTACGGAGCTTATAGGTGGGCAAAGATGGAATCTGAAAGAATAGATAAAGAAGATAATGAAAATATGATCTATTTGAGTGATGGAAATAAAATTACTTGGAATGAAGCTCAAAGAATTAGAGCCGAGAAACTTGGTATAAAATATGAAGAAAACTAAATATTTAAATCAATTAGTGTTAATTGAAAATTTTATAAGTGCTGAAGAAGCTAAAAAAACAATAATGCTTTTGAATAAGCTAAATGAAGTTCGACCAGATTTTTGGAAGCCTATATCTTTTTATGAATCCTACTCCTCTGGATACCCAGAGGATAATGATCCTATTTTGCAAGAATTTGATTTGCCAAATAATTGGTTTTCAAACTTGTATCAAAGATTTAGGGATGTGGTTGCAGAAATTGCAAATGTTCCAGAATCTAAGCTTTCAAAAATTAGTTTTCATTCTCAAAAATGGGAACCAGGAGCTTTTGCCCCACTTCATTCAGATAACTCTTCTAATGAAGGCATAATGGGTGCATTTACTAGAAGTAGATATGCAGCATTTTTATACTTAAATGATGATTTTGAAGGGGGAGAGTTATCTTTTCCAGAACATAATCTTGAGTTTATTCCAAAAACAGGCATGTTGGCTGCATTTCACGGAGGTCATGAAAACATGCATGAAGTTAAAGTTGTAAAAAAATCTAATAGATATACTATAGGTTCTTTTTTTGATGATAGAGAAGAATCTGACTATGATCAGGAGACCAGAGATGCTTGGGCAAAAGAACTTGCTGAAGTTAGGGCAATGCAAGCAGATCAAGCTGTAGAATGGTCGGGAATTCGTGAAGAAGGAAAAAGATTAACTCCTTACGGAAATATAATAGAAGAAGATGAGGTTAAATGAATAACGATAAATTCTCAGGTGGTAAAGAGCAATACATAATGTTTGACCTTAAAGAACTTGCACCAGATATTTGGTATTGGGACAATGCAATAAGTTATCCAAATGAATTGGTGTCTTTTATAGAAGCATTAGATAAAAATTATAAATCCCATAAAGCAATTTCTATGTGGGAAAAATGGACAGCAAGTAACGATGACAATATAATTTATGGTTTTACCAAAATAGCATCAAAGCAAGAATCTGGTGATGAAAACACAGATCAAAGAACCTTGTACATATATAATACGTTAGAAATGGCTTTTGGTATGTGTTATGAAAGATACATGGATTCTCATAGAATAAATAAAAGTGATTACCGTTTGGAATTAAGTAGAATTCCAATTAAAAAATGGCAAGTCGGTGCAAGCATGGGGTCACATGCAGATGGGTATGATGGAGACAAAAACTTATCATTTTCATTGGTATGCTATTTAAACGATGATTACAAGGGCGGAGAAATTGTCTTTCCAAATCATAACATAACAGTAAAGCCAAAAGCTGGAAGTCTAATAATGTTCCCCTCTCAAGAACCATTCGTGCATAGAGTAAACCCAGTTTTAAGCGGTGA
>Ga0316218_1004863_pt1 | contig 9923 bp, 7 predicted proteins | sample TBH18003metaG_FD_203634 | JGI IMG/M metagenome (GOLD analysis project Ga0316218, IMG submission 203634) | Freshwater microbial communities from Trout Bog Lake, Wisconsin, USA - TBH18003 | ecosystem: Environmental > Aquatic > Freshwater > Lake > Hypolimnion/Profundal zone | place: USA: Wisconsin... | reverse complement strand
TGGGCGATCTTCTTTTCTGCCTTGTTATTTGCCCTCTTCCACCTCAATCCCTGGCAGTTTGCAGCTACTTTCGCACTCGGGCTCATTCTGGGCTGGATCAGGATACGGACAGGGTCTGTTCTTGCCTGTATTGCCGGTCATGCCACCCATAACGGACTGGTTTTTCTATCTGTTTTCTATTACAATGATTTGAAGGACCTCGCCTTAATAAAGCCGGGAGTGTTCAGTAATTACTGGATCCATTTACTGATATTCGCTTTCGGTATCGCGATGATATGGTATTTCAGCAAAAGCAAAGTCTCTGAAAAAACCTGAGATAATGCCGTGCCTCTACATAAAATGCTTAGGCATTGCGAAGAAGGCATATACAAAATTGATGGAAGAATGAATCAGCCACCCGTTTGCAAATCCATACCTCATTCTGGTATAACCAAGTACATAACCGATAACGATATAAGGGCCGGTTATAATGGGAAAAAGCAGGACCATCCACCAGTAAACCGTCTGATAATTGAAAATGTGTAGCATCCCAAAAGTGATCGCAAGGAGGTGAAACAGATACCTGAAATTTGTTTTTACAAATTGTGCAATGAACCCGAACGGATAATCAGTCTTGAGGAAGATATAATAGAACATTGGGAAAAGCGGTAATACCCCAAGATAAATATAAAATTCACCGGCCTGAAAAAAAACATTCTTCATCAATATGATAATCAACACTGTAACAAAAATAGCGCAATTGATTCTCGTGACTACCAGGTTTAACCGGAATAGAATCTCTTCGAACAGTGGCCCTACGACAACCAGGATCAGGAAAATTGCCGGCGAATCAAGTCTGGGATAAATACGCTCAGGCAATACCATAAACCGGTTAAGCACTACCACAAAAATGGTGGTTATGAAGGCTAATAGAAAAACCATTCCCATGATCCTGAAATAAACCCGGAATGTGAAGGGATTTATCGACTCTGTTGAAACCGGGTTCCGGATATATTGAAAAAAGGTTCTCATAATGGCAAATTTAGTTAACTCATTTATAGTTAAAGCCCTAATAAAATAGTCCTCAACAAATTGTCCAATTTATCAAGCCGTTAATCACCTAAATTATCGAATCTGCCAAAGTTTAAGATATTCAATCTTATTTTAACGTCATCATCGTCAGAGATTCCTGATCTTTTATAACTACATTGTTTCCCGACAGGATCGGGTAGCTGTAAGTGGGTGATTCCGCTACTTTAATCAGTGCAACTTCGGAATATCCTTTTTCATCCGGTTTAAAAACCACCAGATTTGAAGTTTGTGGCAATGCGATGATCAGCGATCCCGCATCGACAATAGTTCCAAAGTCGTTGTGCAGTTTGGAGTCGACCCAGGCTGTCTGTCCGGTAGTGGCATTCATGCAAAAGAGTTTTCGCCCGTCTGACAGGCCATAGAGAAAACCATCTTTTAATACCGGTGTATTCCATTTCGTCCCGAGTTCTCCATTTTTCCAGAGCTCTTTAACGACATACTGATCACCCTGTTTCTGAATTTTGACTGCCTTGGTTCCCTGACCCTGTCCGGTGAGGATCACTTTCTGCCCGTCAATTACCGGCGTTGCAGAGTTATAAAACCGGAACTCCGTAGATACAGGAAATTGCCAAAGTATCTTGCCGGACTCCGGATTAATCCCCTGCAGATTTTTGGCCGTCAGATCCACAAGCTGTTTCTTCCCTTCTATCGTCATGATGGTCAGTGAAGCATACGACGGGGCATCGCCGGGAGCTTGCCAGTTTTGTTTTCCGGTCAGAAGGTCAAAAGCAATAAGTTCACCACTCTCCTTCCCGCCAAGATGGACAAAACACATTCCATTAAAAATCAGGGGAGATAAACCGGTAAAAAACGGCGGTAAATCTTTGGTAAACTCTTCATTCTTCCAGATTAGTTTTCCATTGGAAGCATCCAGGCAGCTGATAACACCGCCAACTCCCAACGTGACAATCTTCCCCTCTCCCACTACCGGAGTGCTTCGCGGACCCGGGTGAGAACCTGCCGGACCTGTAATTGATATGGCCGGATACTGATATTTCCAAATCTCTTTCCCGTTTTCGGTATCCAAACACACAACTAATTCATTGTCCCCCTGACGTGCAAAAGCATAGATTTTACCTCCTGCAATCACGGGTGAAGCATCACCCAGGCCAACGGTCACCTTCCATTTCTGAGTTAATCCCACCGGCCACGATTTTGGAGCATTGAACCCCGAAACTTTTCCGTCGCGATCGGCTCCGCGCCATTGAGGCCAATCCTGTGCTAAAACGTTTGTAGTCATAACCAGAACCATTAATCCGGCCATTGAAATCAACAATCGAATAGTTCTCATATGGTAGGTTTTTACTGAAATTATGAATTCTTCGTATTGTCTAAATATACAAAAAATATAAACACAATTAATTCTTAAGGCCTCTCTTTTCCAAATTTTTAATCATCGATATTGGTTAATATTTTCCGTTTGCCACCCCTGCGTTCTTCGCGAGAGAATTTTTGCAACCCCTTTTTTCTCACAATGATCGCAAGGCATTAATGTCGCCTGTAAACCCGAATCCAATCGATATAGGTATAGCATGGGAATACAGCATCCGGGGTAATGGCACCCCCGTAGGTGAGGTTATCGTTCCCTCCAACTCCCCCAGTCAAAAGAATGAAGAAGTTATGTTCAAAAGGCCACCACTCCGGAAAATGGTTTGAATATTCCGATTTAAATACATTTTTCCCGCTTATCACCGCATTTCCTGTCTGATCCTGTCCGTCTGCGCCATTCCCAAATGCGGCGCCATCATTAAAATAATGAATATGATAGACCATGGTATCGATGCTGAACTCCATCCGGTCTGTGAACCAGTTAATTCCATAAACATGGAACCCTGCACTTCCTGCCGTGGTATCCCCGACAGCCGGAGGATATCCTCCATAGGTCGGATTCGTATAGGGAACCTGTTTATCCCTGAACGAATAATAGGCCCCTTCATGGGCATGATTCCAGTCCAGATATTGATTATTTTCCAAGAACCAGGCATAATGGACACTTCCCAGGTTAAAATCCGGAATGGCCCCCACATACTCCATGATATCGATTTCACCACCTTGCGGCCACATAATGGCGTCAACATTCGAAGGTTTCTCGGAAGGCATCATCCAAAAGGCAAATCCCTGACCTTTATACAGAACATTCTGAGGCCAGATCCGGGCTTCAATCCTGTACCCTGGTCCCCAGGCCCCTTTACCCGAAGAACTCAGCCTGGCACTCGTATAATTGCGGTCGATGTAGGTCTCGCTGCGCGTGATTATGGCCAGGCAACCTCCATCTGCATTGGGGACATTGTTTGCTATGGTTGCATTGTCAGGCCGGTCGGTAGCCCGGTCGAGCTGTCCGGTCCCAAAGTCTCCGTTCACCCCGGTTCCTGTTTCGAAACTCCACTTTGTGGCATCAATCCCAGATTCGTTAAATTCATCACTCCAAACCTGGGTATAAACAAAAGGTCCTTTTGAGGTGCTATCTGTGGGTGCTATAACCACCGGCTTTTTTACCACGACCGGGATCGTCGATTTCTTGCAGGAAATGGTAATCAAAAGCAATATCAGGAGGAATAAAAAAGCTGTTCGGAGCTGATCCATAAAAAGGATTTAACGGGGCTATTTTTCAGCGGATAAAGGTAATCCAAAAGTGGAAATATTCTTCCTCATACCTTTTATATATCCAGCATAGAGAGATCATAACCTGGATGAAAATACGGTCAGGCCAAAGGCTGTCTGAGACAATGATGAAGCAGCCGAAAAGGCAGCCATTGTCTATGCTTTACTGGGATACTGCAAGGCAAGTGGCGTGCGAACATTATGAGGATCTTTGAAAAATGACTCTCTTTTCTACAAAACAACATGATGTTCACCCAATGCTACCTTTGCAACCCAGTATATAAAACAAATCCGATAACATGGCAAGGTGAAATTCGTAATCCCATGAAGTAGTTTATTGATGTTTGTTATTGTGGGGTTGAAAATCGCCGGATATGCGCGATACAGATTGTAAATCCGCACCAGCGAGGATCAATTCAATAAATCCATGGGATTAAACGACAGGTTCTTTTCTTATAAGCCAAATATTCGGCTCCGAATTGGTCTGTTAATACTTTTTCTTCGATCCTTATCCGGTTAATAAATCCAATTAAGATCAGTATTGTCACAGATATTAAACTTAGCCAATTATTTAATGATATCCCAAAACCAATGAACGATAAAAGCGAACCTGCATAGGAAGGGTGTCTGATCAGCTTATAAATTCCATCCTTTTTTATCGTATGGCCATCCCTGATGGTAACATCAACAGTAAAAAGGTTGCCTAATGACCTGATTGCAATGAATCTTATAATTATTCCAAAAACAATTATTGCAAGTCCTGCTTTGGGTACTAAAAGATTTTTGCTGATACCAAATTCAGAATAAAATGAAAAAAATATTCCCGATGATATAGCCAGGGTAATCATGATCCAGATAAACCCAATGGATCCTTTGTCCAGACCTTTTTTATCGTTGGAATCAGAACGCATTAATCTTCTGAGCAAAGTTTCGGAAGTCCACCAGGAAATCCATATTATCCATGAAATCATAAAAATAAATTTAATTCTTTATCGACCAGTCAATTTTTTCAGATTATCAGGATATCTGTCTCCCTGAACCTCAATTTTAGAAACAGCATTTCTAATTTCAGTCAAATCTTCAGATTTTAATTCAACATTAAGTGCACCAAGGTTCTCAACTAACCGATCAGGTTTCCGGCTGCCTGGAATTGGAACAATCCAGGGTTTCTGAGCAAGTAACCAGGCGATTGCAATCTGAGCCGGAGTAGCTCCCTTTTGTTCTCCTATCCTTGCCAGCAAATCAATAACAACCCGGTTGGCTTTTATTGCTTCCGGGGTAAAACGGGGTAAACGACTGCGAATATCAACTTTGGCAAATGTCTTGTTTTCATCGATTTTTCCGGTCAGATACCCTCTGCCAAGCGGACTATAAGGCACAAAGCCGATACCGAGTTCCTCGCATACTGGTAATACTTCCTCTTCAACTGTTCTCCACCATAGGGAATATTCGCTCTGAACTGCTGTAACAGCCTGCACTGCATGAGCCCGACGGATTGTTTCGGCACCTGCTTCTGAAAGACCAAAATTTTTTACTTTACCCTCCTGAATCAAATCTTTTACAGCTCCTGCAACATCTTCAATGGGTACATCCGGGTCAACCCGATGCTGATAAAACAAATCTATAACATCAACTTTTAGTCGTCTGAGCGAAGCTTCGGCCACCTGCCTGATATGTGCCGGTTGACTATTTAGCACATTCAATCCGGAATCACCATGATGATTTGGACTAAATCCAAACTTTGTAGCAATAACAACTTTCCCACGAAAAGGTGACAATGCTTCCCCGAGAAGTTCCTCATTAGTAAACGGGCCATAGACTTCAGCGGTATCAAAGAATGTAATTCCGCGTTCAACTGCTGAATGAATAAATGAAATCATCTCCTGTTTATCCGGAATTGGAAATTCATCATGGCTCATTCTCATGCAACCAAGCCCAAGTGCTGATACTTCCAGATTACTATTTCCAAGGATACGTTTTTGCATTTTTTGAACTCTAATCTTTTAATTAAGTGAACAATCAGATTTATTCCAAAATTCTTAAAAAATGTCCTTTATTAAAAAATATTTTCCAATTATTTTTTAAATTTCTTTCCCGGCAATTACTGATATTAATGCTGCCGTTGCAGATTGCAAATACTCCCCGGCGAAGTTGACCATTCGGACTTCGGGTCTTACAAATTCTCACGATTATTTTCTAACTGTTCAATGGTTTTCTTCGCTGCTGCAAGTCGTTTCTCCTTATTCTTCTGCACTAATTTTCTTTACATTTTATGATGCAATGGAATGAGTAATGCGGCGATCAACACTAATTAACAGCATCCAGAAAGGCGAATCATGTGTGAATTCAGCAAGCCAGGGATGAATAACCAGGTTGACAAATTCAAACACCACCAGTAAACCCAGCACGGCAAAAAATAAGATCCATTTTTCCTGTACAATAACCGTTCTGGTCAGCAATAAAAAAAATGTAACCAAGATGATGATGCCCAAAGCGAATAAAACGTATTGAATATTTTGCTGACGTTCTAGTTCAGCCTTTTACGCGTGTGCCGCAATTTCCTGCTGGCGCATTTCTTCACGAAAAGTAAGTGCCTGGATGTTTTTAACTTTTTCCAGATTCAGGAGTGAGTCCTTAGTGAGCATCGCCAACCGGGAATATTTATTAAGGCTGTCCTGTTGATGGGTTTGCCCAAAACTTAGTAGAGATATTCATAAGAGCGGATGCTTTGACCTTCACATTAGAAGGAACGGATACCAGGAGCGCCTTGCGGGCATAATAGTTAGCGCTGTCAGAAACATGGGTATTGAGAAATACCTCAGCAAAGTCATTTTAAGGTAGTCATCTATGTATAGTGACGGAGCTCCATTTTGTTGATAATACCTGGCAGTTCTTCTCAGATACGGCAAAGCCACATCATATTTCCCGGCGGCAATGTAATTTTCACCAAGTGTACTCGTAGATATAGCCATTTGGAAATAATTCTTCAAATCAGAATCAATTTTCACCGCTTTTTCGGCATATACCATTCCAGAATCGGCCATCTTACCTTCACCATACTCACACGTAATGCTGTTGTATACCCTGGATAAAAGATTCTTGTCGTTGCCTGCCAACCCAAAATTAATTACCTTTTTTGAATAGATTGCAGCCTGATTATAATCCTTTGCTGCCCTATACGTGCCACCAATGGTAACATCGTCATTCCAAATCCCGAAACTATCCTTCCGATTTTCAAACTGAGATAATGTGGAAAACAATAAATCAAGAGCCGCCGGATAATCGCCACTTTTTTGCAGAATGAGGGCAAGACCCAGATGGGTATAATCTCTGCCGATCCTGTCATTTTGTTTGCCAAACCAGGATTTTAACAGAAGGAAATCAGTTTTTACTTTAGGAACAATTAACGATTGCTTCTTACAATAATTCAGCAGGCAGATTCCCTTTTATTGGTCTGTTTTGGCAGCTTTATAATTTGCAATAATGCTGTCAGGCAATGGTTGACTGTGTGTAACGAGTGCCACAAACAAAATCATTAAACTAAACATCAGTTTTTTCATACTTTATAAATCTTCTTCGGAGAGTTTTTGCTCAAGAGGGTTTCATACCGGATAACTTGATTTGCTAATTCATCGATTTAAGATTTTCCAGGGCCTCCGGAACATATTGATGAACACTTTTGATCGTGATACATAATTCCATCTTTTCGCACTCCGCGCATGTTACAAAATTATTGGACATTGCACATCTCCTTATTTCACATTGCTCACAATGACCAAATTTAACACCAACTTCTCTGCAACCTGTACAATTAATCATTTCAGCAGTAATAGCTGCTGCACCATACTGAACTTTCCACTTTTCAGCGGTTTGTGCTCGTAATTCATTATTATCCGCTATTGTAGCAATTCTTGCTTCACAAGAAGCACAATTCAATCCACAAGAGGCAATAATCTTTTCCATATTTATTTTCTTTTGGTGATTATATTAAGTAAGCGGAAAGATATCATGTACTATTTAAAATTCTAATTCTCTACTTTCTGACCCCTCTAAATCTCCAAAGGAGACTTTTGGTCTGCATTCCGAATAACTGCAGTTCCTTGCTCACCCCAATTCCCCTCCTTTGGAGGGATTAGGGGAGGTCCAGGGTTAGTGAAGGTCAAAAGAGGCAATAAATAATTACGACATTATATTGTTCTTATAACCTATGAATTCTTTTCATCACTAAAACGGAAATATTTTAACTGACAAATCGCTAACGATAAATGGATAGTGTCATTTATTTAGTGTCAATTGGTATTGTGAATTTAAAATCACTACTCTTGCCAAATTCACTTTCTGCCCAAATGGTTCCACCATTTTTTTCTACAAATTCTTTACACAGCAAAAGTCCAAAACCAGTTCCTCGCTCACCTTCTGTTCCTTTTACCGATTTTGTTTTATCAATTTGAAATAACGATTGTATTGTATTTGCATCCATTCCTATACCTGTATCGGAAACAATAATTTCCAGGTAAGATTTTTTAATGCTTGCTAATACTCTTACCTGTCCGGATTTTGGGGTGAATTTTATTGCATTTGAAATTAAATTTCGCAAAATTGCTTTTAACATATTTCTGTCGGAGAGAACATATAAATCGGGAGGAACACAACAATCTATTTCTATGTTTTTAGCTTTTGACACGTTTGATATGAGCGAAATACATTCATTTACAATTTGAATTAAATGAATGTTTTCAGGATTAAAAGCGACCATATCCCGCTGTGCTCTTGCCCACTCCAATAGCTCATTGAGAAAGAAAAAAGTACGTGTTGATACATCATAAATGTTATCAATAAAACTTTTTATTTCTTCTTCGCTATAATTTTCCAAATCCTCTTTAAGTAATTCAGAGAACCCAATTAACGCATTAAAAGGAGTTCTTAAATCATGCGCAAGTATTGAAATAAATTTATCCTTGGTTGAATTTGCTTCTTTAAGGTTCTTTTCACTTTTTCGCAAAGCCAGTTCAACCGTCTTTAATTCAGTTATATCCCGAATAATACCTTCCCTGCCTATAATTTCGTCATTTTCGTTGATATTTTCCTTGATATTGCATAACAGGTACATTTCTTTTCCCTGTTTTGTTTTTGTAAATATTTCAAAATTATACAATTGGCTCACTCTTTTAAGCTCCTTACCCATTTGCTCTCTTGTTTCAGCCGGATATAATATCGTGATATGCTCCCCTATTATATCAGAGGGCAAATTGTATCCAAACATCCTTGCAAGTGCATTATTTGCTAAAATAATATAACCATTATTATCGGTACGAACGATACCTTCATCCATGAATTGAAAAAGCTGTTTGTATTTCTCCTCGCTTTCCTTCAACGCCAATTCAATTTGTTTTTGCGGGGTAATATCCCGGGAGCTTGTTCTTAAACCAATAAATTCGCCGCCTGAGGTATAGATGGGTTGGCCGGAGGTTTCAACCCAGATCATTTCTCCGCTCTTTTTAATCAGTCTATATTTAACAGGAGTCGGAAACTTCCCTTTTGTCAACATGATAAATTTTGATAAGACATTTTCAAAATCATCAGGGTGAACAAAATCTGAAAGTGAAACTATGGTGGAGTATTCTTCAGCAGTATAACCCAAAAGTTTCTCAATAGAAGGACTGCAATAGATAATCATATGATTTTGGTCACGATATACTTCCCAATCGTTGCTAAAGTCGGAAATCATTTTAAATTTCGCTTCACTTTGGGTAAGTTTTTTATTGGCATCCTCCAATCTGACAATAAGCTGCTTATTTTCTTCAATTTGTTGTTCAAGTTCATAAGTCTTATTTTGCAACCGTAAAAGATTTTGAATTTTTGTTTTTACAACCTTATTTAAATACGGTTTTGTTAGAATATCATTTGCTTCAGTCAGAATTTTTTCATTCAACTCATTTAAATCAGAAAAGCTACAAATAAGAATAACAGGCAAAATATCGGGTGATTTATATTCTCTTATTTTTGCCAATATCTCATTCCCACCTGAATCAGGCAAATTAAAGTTAAGAAAAATAAGATGATAAGAATTGGCTTCTATATTTTTAATTGCCTGATAACCTGAAGAAACAAAATCTACCAGGCAGTTCTCATCCAGGAGAAACTGTCCTAAATAATTTGCTTCTGTTGGATTATCTTCAACTATTAATATCTTTTGGGTCATACGCTTGTTTTTCAAAACTTTCAAATTGCATAAACAGTCTATAAAAATG
>Ga0316218_1004857_pt1 | contig 9936 bp, 8 predicted proteins | sample TBH18003metaG_FD_203634 | JGI IMG/M metagenome (GOLD analysis project Ga0316218, IMG submission 203634) | Freshwater microbial communities from Trout Bog Lake, Wisconsin, USA - TBH18003 | ecosystem: Environmental > Aquatic > Freshwater > Lake > Hypolimnion/Profundal zone | place: USA: Wisconsin... | reverse complement strand
ATATGAAGCGCATTTAAATGGTAAATGTCCGACCGGTAAATGTATTCCGTTAATAAATTATTCTATTACAGATGATTGCATTGGCTGCACCCTCTGTGTTCAGCGCTGTCCCGTTGCTGCAATACCGTTTCAGCCTCATGAAAAACACAGGATTAATAAGGATTTATGCATCAAATGTGATGCATGTCGTCAGGTCTGTCCGGTTAATGCTGTTGTAGTGAGATAATTTTTAGTAAATTTAGATGTAAATGGTCCAAATTAAAATAAACGGTCACGAAACAATTGTTGAAGAGGGGACTTCTGTACTAAAGGCTGCTGAGGCTGCAGGATTCAGGGTACCTTCCATGTGTTATAACGAAGAACTGGGCCATTTTACATCCTGCATGTTATGTCTGGTAAAAGATCTCTCTAATGGTCGGTTAATTCCATCGTGTTCAGTGACTGTAACTGAAAGTATGTCGGTCATCACCGAAGATGAGGAGATCAGGGAGGCCCGGCAGACCGGACTGGAACTTCTTCTCAGCGAACATGTTGGTGATTGTCAGGGACCATGCCAGGTAGCATGCCCGGCACATATGAATATTCCTCAAATGAACCGGTTGATTGCTGCCGATAAATTTGAAGCAGCGTTGAAGCTGGTCAAAAAGGATATTGCCTTGCCTGCAGTTTTAGGACGAATTTGTCCGGCACCCTGCGAAGGAGCCTGCCACCGGAGAACCGTGGATTCTTCGGTATCGATCTGTTTGTTAAAGAGGTTTGTGGGTGATGAAAATGACCTTCATCCGTTTGAACCGCTTCCCCTGAACGGGAAAAGAGTCGCCGTGATTGGCGCCGGACCTGCAGGATTGGCTGCGGCGTACTATTTACAGTTAAATGGTTATCAAACTGTATTATACGATAAAAATAAGAGACCTGGTGGCTTGCTTCGGACTGAAATTAAGCCTGAAATTCTACCGTTGAACCTTTTGGACCGGGAGATTGATGCCATTTTAAGAACAGGAGTTCTCTTTGAAGGGGAAAAAGAGATAAATTCTAGTCTGTTTAATGGGCTTAAAGATGAATTTGATGCAGTAATCATAGCTTTAGGAACAATTGGTGATGAAATCAAAAATTGGGGTATTGTATTGAATTCCAGGGGAATTGACGCTGATCGGAATAGTTATTCAACTTCTTTAAAAGGTGTTTTTGCAATCGGAAATTCAACCCGGACTTCCAGACTTGCAGTTCGTTCAGTGGGACAGGGGAAAGAGGTGGCCTGGTCCGTATCCCAATATTTATCGGGCGAAGAACCCAGGGGAGAACCACAGATGTTTAATTCGCGGTTTGGGAAGCTGATTCAACAAGAGATTTCTGAATATCTTAAAGAATCGGTGCCTTATAACAGAATAGCTTCAGATCATGCAAATTCAAACGGATATACGCGGGAAGAAGCTATTCTGGAGGCCCGGAGATGTCTGCACTGCGATTGCCGGGATATGGATAATTGCAAACTGAGGGATTTATCCGGCCGTTATCATGCAAATCAAACTCATTATTCAGGAAATGAAAGGAAAGCAATGACCAAGCATTTTACCAGTTCGATCGTTTACGAACCGTTAAAATGTATCAAATGCGGTATTTGTGTCCGGATGACTTCAAAATACCAGGAGGAATATGGTTTTTCATATATTGGCCGTGGATTTGATGTGGTGATTGGGGTACCATTTAATGAATCGGTTGAATCAGGACTGGCGAAAACTGCTGAAATTGTTGCAAAGGCATGTCCAACGGGTGCACTCTCTGTAAAAGATTAATTATGAGGATATTATTACTTTTAGTGCTGATTTTGGATTTTCTGTATGTTGCGAATGGGCAAACTTCTGAGAGCTGGAGCAACTTTCGCGGCAGTCAAAGCCTATTAGGGGTAACGCAAGCTAACTTCCCCGATAAACCCAGGTTGATTTGGAGCTACCAGGTTAGTGATAATATTAAATCAACAGCGGTGATTGCTGACGGGAAAATAGTTGTAGGTGGAACGGACGGAACAGTCTATTGTCTGAATTTAAAAGGGCGGCTGGTTTGGAAACATAAGACAGAGAATTCAATTGAGGCACCTGCCCTTATTTTGAATAATAAAGTTTTTGTTGGAAACCTGGATGGCAACCTCTTTGCATTGAAACTTTCGGATGGGTCGCTGATCTGGAAATATAAGTCCGACAATCAAATCATGGGATCAGCAAATTATTGGAAATCAGGTTCTAAAACGTGGTTAATTGTAGGAAGTTACGATTATAATCTTCATTGCGTGGATGCCCAAACAGGCAAAATAAAGTGGAAGTATGAGTCTGATAATTTTATCAACGGAGAAGCTGCCTGTTTTAACGGCAAGGCAATTTTTGGAGGCTGTGATGGTTTCCTTCATATAATCAACATTGCAAGTGGTAAGCTAGAGACTAAAATTAACGTAGCAACCTATGTTGCAGGATCATGTCCGGTAGGTGATCAGATGGCCTATATTGGCGATTATGACGGGAAATTTTCCAAAATCGATATTCAAACGGGTAAAATTATCTGGAGTTGGGAGAACAAAGCGTTAAAACAACCGTTTATAGCTTCGGCTTCTTTATCCGGCGATCGAATAGTGTCGGGTAATCGTGATAAGTTTGTTTATTGCCTGGATAAAAATTCAGGGAAGCTGATCTGGAGTTTCAACAGTGGAAGCAGGGTGGAAGCCTCACCTGTAATTATTCAGGATAAAGTATTAACTGCCAATATGCGTGGTGACCTTGCCTTAATTAAACTTTCAGATGGATCCCAGATCTGGAAATATGAGGTGGGCAATGCCATCCTCCATAATCCGGCTGTAATCGAAAATTTAATGATCGTCTGTTCTTTGAATGGCACAGTCTATTGTTTTGGGAAATAGGAGTTTATACGGGTTAGTCATTAAAACAAAGCAAATTCGTTATTGATTGTAATTCAATTATATATGGCTTTTAATTCTACTTGTTTATGAATATTGTTCAAATTATTCCGGGTTCCGGGGGTAGCTTTTACTGTGGAAACTGCCTGCGCGACAGTAAATATGTTGTTGCGTTAAGGGAGCAAGGTCATCAGGTGATTAAAATCCCCATGTACCTCCCTATCTTCGCAGATGAGCGTGATATTAATGAAATTCCGGTTTTTTATGGTGCTGTAAGTATTTATCTCAAACAGCTTTATCCCATATTCAGAAAAGCTCCCGCATGGTTTGACCGGTTCCTGAATACCAAACCTATCCTCAAAATAGCAGCCTCCATGGCCGGGTCAACCAACGCTAAAGGACTCGAGGAGATGACCGTTTCAATGCTGCTTGGGGAAGACGGTAAGCAGCAGGAGGAGTTGGATCGTTTGGTCGACTGGATGGTAATGCATTGTAAACCTGATATTGTTCATATTTCAAATGCCTTGTTGCTCGGATTGGTTCATAGGATTAAAGAAAAGTTTCAGGTACCGGTAGTCTGTTCCCTGCAGGATGAAGATGTATGGGTTGATACCATGCAACCTGCCTATCAGGATCAGATTTGGAAACTAATGAGTGAAAAAGCGAAGGAAGTTGATCTCTTTATTCCGGTAAGTCATTACTTTTCAGAAGTAATGAAGCAAAGGATGAATCTGCCCGATGAAAAATTAAAATGTTTGTACCTTGGAGTCGATCCCATTGATTATACGTTTATTCCAGCAGACGAAAAGGAACGCAATATTGGCTTTATCTCCCGGATGTGTCCCGAAAACGGGCTGGATATTGTTGTTGACGCTTTTATTCAACTGAAGAAGAGAGCTGGATTTGAAGATGTAAAGCTCTTATTGACTGGAGGTTCAACCGGATCTGATACTGGTTATATCCGGAAATTAAGAAAACAAATAAGCAGTGAAACGCTTGACAATCAGGTTGAATTTCTTGAAGATTTTGAGGATTCCGAAAGACAGAGGTTCTTTAGCCGGGTTTCTCTGATTTCCGTTCCTGTCAGAAATGGCGAGGCGTTCGGAATGTACCTTTTGGAGGCAATGGCATCAGGTGTTGCAGTTGTCCAGCCGGCTTTGGGCGCGTTCCCTGAAATCATTAAACTTTCAGGTGGCGGGATTATTTATCAGCCGAATACACCTGAAGCACTTTGTGAGGCATTTGCCGGATTATTAACTGATTCGAAAAAATTAAATAAGATAAGTTTGCGGGCCAGGGACGGAGTTGAATTAAATTTTAACATTCATGATCATGCCCGGCAAATGATCGACGTTTATCAGTTACTTTAACCTGCTATTTTAAACAAGTTCTCAATCCCTCAGAAAAGATGATTCTGCAATTAAAACATATTTTTAAAGGATACGGCGATCCACAAAAGAGTAATTTCAGAAAAGTACTGGAAGATCTTAATCTGGAGGTACATATCAATCAAAAGATTGCTATTGCAGGTCCGAGTGGTTCCGGAAAAACCACTTTGCTTAATCTGATTGGGACACTCGATCAGCCGGATTCTGGTGAGATTGTCTTCAATGGGATGAATATTACTGGGTATTCGCAGAAAGATCTGGCTTATTTTCGCAATCAGGAACTTGGATTTGTATTTCAGATGCACCATCTTTTGCCCCAATGTACTGTTTGGGAGAATGTTTTGTTACCAACTTTGCCGATCAAAAAAATAGCCGGTAAAGCCGAAAAAGATTGGGCAGAATATTTACTCCGGAAAGTCGGAATTTGGGAGCAGCGTAACCAAAAACCATCTGTGCTCTCGGGTGGTGAATGTCAAAGGACTGCAGTTGTCAGAGCACTGATCAACAAACCGCAGTTGATTCTTGCTGACGAGCCAACCGGCGCCCTCGATGAACAAAATGCGGGAAATCTGGCGGAATTAATTAATCACATTAGCAGTGAAGAAGGTGTTTCATTGATTGTTGTAACACATTCGTCGGATTTGGCTTCACAAATGGATAAGATCTATAATCTGAAAAACGGTCAGCTTCAATGACACGTTTAACACTCATATACAGGAGTTTTATCCTTTATCTAAAGGCTAATCTACTGGTGGTACTGGGGGTGGCAATCAGTACGGCTGTCCTTACAGGATCACTGATCATCGGTGATTCTGTAACCTACAGTCTTGAACAATCGGCTTTTTGCAGATTGGGAACAACTACCCATGCTGTTTCAACTGCTGATCGCTATTTTCGGTCTCAACTGGCCGGCGAATTGGCCAAAAAAGGTGACTTTGACGTTGCTTCGGCCCTAATGCTCGAAGGAATTGCCGTTGCTGACGGAGGTAATGAACGGGTGAACAAGGTTCAGGTGACCGGTATAGACAATCGCTTCGGGAAAATAGCCAAATCTGAAATATTTCAGGATCTAAAGGGTAATGAAGTAATTATCAGCAAAAATCTGGCTGAAAGGCTTCATTTGAAAAAAGGGGATAACTTCATCGCCAGGATTAAGAAAGCAAGTCTAATCCCGCTGAATGCTCCATTAGTTTCAGATGCCGAAACAAGTGTCTCCTTCCAGGCTGTCATCAAAGAGATTGCAGATCAGCAATCTATGGGCTTTTTTAATCTTAAGAATTCGCAAACAGCCCCTTACAATCTGTTTCTTTCCCTCGATAAACTTAATTCATTGATGAAGTTTGACGGTAAAGCTAATTGTCTGCTGATATCAGCTCCCAAACTTGATACTCAACAAATAGGTGTGTTTCTGGATAGTTGTTTTACAACCGAGGATGCAGGATTAAAAGTAAAAGAGATTTCACTTTTAAAAGAAACTCAAATAACCTCCGAAAGGGTATTTATCGAGGATCAGATCGTAGTAGCTTTGAAACCGATGAAAGAATCCAAGGCTATACTGACCTATTTTGCGAATAGTCTGGAATTCAATGGAAAATCTACACCTTATTCTTTCATTTCAACAATCAATGATAATGAATTAAAAGATAATGATATAGTTATAAACAGCTGGGTGGCATCGGATCTTGGTGCAAAGGCAGGGGATTCACTTGAAGTGAAATATTTTGAGATAGGACCGCTGCGTCAGCTGGTTGAAAAGCAGGCGAAATTCAGTATCAAAAAGGTGGTACCGATTGAAGGAAAATATGCGGACAAAGATTTAATGCCATCTTTACCGGGGTTGTCAGATGCCGGCCATTGCCGTGACTGGGAAACCGGGATTCCGATCAGGCTCGCATCAATCCGTACTAAAGATGAAGGTTACTGGAATCAATATAAAGGGACCCCAAAAGCATTCATCTCGCTGAAAAGGGCACTTCAAATCTGGGGAAACAGGTTTGGAAACGTCACGGCTATCAGAGTAAACAGCACTGCATTCACAGTTGAAAACTATAAAGCTCTTTTTTCAGACTCCATAAAACCTGCGAATCTGGGTATTCTGGTGATGCCTGTTAGGGAAAATGGATTAAAGGCTGCCCGAAATGGTGTCGATTTTAGTCAGTTATTCCTGGGTCTTAGCTTTTTCCTGCTTTCTGCAGCTCTGATCCTTACCGCATTGCTGTTTCTTCTGAATCTGGAACACCGTAAGACAGAGATAGGGACACTCCTTATTCTTGGGTTTACCCGGAATCAAATCAGAAGCCTGATTCTTGGCGAAGGGATTCTGGTGGCAGTAGTTGGCGCTTTATTCGGCCTTTTTATTTCAGTGGTTTATACCAAAGTAATCTTCCTGGCTCTTAACTCATTGTGGTGGGATGCAGTCCGTACGTCGGTATTAGTGCTGAATATCCAAACAACAACACTTATAACCGGTTGGGTAATTAGTGTTTTAATAGCTATTCTGACTGTTCTGGCGGCCATTTACCGCAATTTTAAAAGACAGGCCATTGAACTACAGAGACATCAGGATCAAAAACGAAACACCTGGATAAACCTGGTCAAAAATTTATTAATGACCGGCTCACTTATTCTTGGATCCGGTTTGACTGTGTACCAACTGGCAATCTCGAAAAGTTTAAATTCATCGCTCTTTTTTGTCTCGGGAGGGTTAATGCTATTGGGATTACTGCTACTGGCAGATTTTATTCTGCGTCGTTACAGCCAAAAACTGATTATCAGTTTCTCACTTAAATCCCTGAACCAACGGAACAGGTCACAAAATACAGGCCGATCGCTAACGATAATTATTTTGTTTGCCCTTGGAACCTTCCTGGTTGTCTCAACTGGTGCAAACCGCGAGGATTCATTATCAAACGTTAAGGGAAAAAGTAGCGGAACAGGTGGTTATCAATACTTTGCAGAGACTACAATACCTGTTTCATTCAGTCTTGATGACAAGGATAGACGGTTAAAGGAGGGGATAACAACTTCCTTTCATGCTGATCAGTTTAGCAAGATAGATGGAGATGACGCTAGTTGTTTAAATCTGAACCGGGCTAGCAATCCGGCAATCCTGGGAACTGATGCCGGTATTTTCAGGGAACGTTTCAGCTTCGAAACAAAATGCCCGCAAATTCAAAATAAAGAGGTTTGGGAAGCACTAAATAATACTTCACCGGATGGTGTGGTTCCGGCTATAGCTGATCAGACTGTTATTGAATGGGGATTGGGAATGAAAATTGGCGACACGCTAACCTATAAAAATAATAGGGGTGAACTCCTGAAAATGAAACTGATAGCAGGAATTTCACCATCTGTATTTCAGGGTTATATCCTGATCTCGAATACCAACTTCCTGAAGCATTTTCCAACAATCAGTGGTTCCCAGTTGTTTTTAATTGATGTTCCGGAAAAAAATGCCCAAAAGGCAGGGGAGGAGCTCGGAAATGTTTTCCGGGATTACGGCTGGGAGATGACGACAGCAGCGCAAAGGCTGATGGAGTTCAATTCAGTAGCCAATACGTACCTGTCAATTTTCCTGGCTTTGGGTGCACTGGGATTGATTTTAGGAACAGTGGGTCTTGCTGTAGTGCTTGCCCGGTCACTGCTCGAACGAAAATCGGAGATGGTCCTTTTGCAATCTTTGGGATTCAGACGCTGGCAAGTCGTCATATTATTGGTTCGGGAATACGGCGTTTTACTCATTTGGGGAGTATCAATTGGTTTTATTTCATCAGTGGTAGCAGTGCTTCCCACTTTTCTTTCAGCTGGAAGTAGTACGTCATTGATTACTGTATTACTGATAGTTGCAATAATTTTGGTAAATGGAATCTTTTGGATTGTTGGCCTTTCATGGTACAGCGTCAGGCAAACTAATCAGACAATTAACAGAACATAAAGGGAAAGCTCCATCGGTTAAAATTACAGCTTTTAAATTTAGGACACCAATTTTGCAGGCTTTCTTATTTCCGGTTAACTTTGGCGTTCAAAGTGGTCTTAATAAATATAATTCTTATGTTAATTTACGATTCGAAATACAGGGTTTGTTATGGTGACACAGATCGTATGGGTGTGATGTACTATGGAAATTATCCTCGTCTTTATGAGATTGGCCGGACTGATATGATCCGGGATATCTGGAAATCCTACCGGGAGGTTGAAGAAAGTGGTATTATACTTCCGGTTAGAGCCCTGAATGCGGTTTACCATAAACCTGCCTTATATGATGAAGTTCTCATTATCAGAACGATAATCAAAGATATTCCCAAAGTAAAATTCAGGATGTTCTCCGAAATATACAATGAAAAGGGAGATTTGATCAATGAAGGGGAAGTTGTGTTGGGATTTATGGATGGCTCGACAGGAAAACCGCGGCGAGCTCCGGAAGAATTTATTCAGATATTACTTGATGCAGGACTTCATTTATAATTTTACTAGCGTGTGAACTGGTGAAAATGAACATTTAAAGGCTGTTAAATTCACTCACGAGTTATACCTCATTGAATAACAGCAATATAAACAATCCTACTGCAATCAGTATAACGCTTAACCCAATTATTTTATTCGCCCACCATAAGGTATTTATGGTTAGTTTATGCTTAAACAGATAAGCTAATCCAGTAAGGATAAACCACCAGGTGGCCCCGCCAGAAAAGATTCCTCCAACAATCAAAAGGGCTTCAAAGAGTTGGGAAGATTGAAGTACCAGACTATAGCTTGTAAATATGGCAATAAAAATAAAGACGGAAAGAGGGTTGGTGACCGTCAGAAGGAAAGCGGTCAGGTAGTCCTGTAAATACGAAGTCCCTTTTTGTTTGAATTTCTGAATTTCCTTCGCAGGATTTGAAAGAAATATATATAATCCCAGAAAGATGACCATGCTTGCTCCAAAGACTTTGAAATAAATCTCATAGCTATGGATAAAATTAATAATAATCGTCAGACTGAAACCGGCGATAATGGCGTACATGGCATCTGAAGTCGCAATTCCCAATCCGGATATAAACCCTGATTTCCAGTTTTTATTAACTGTCCTTTTAATGCATAACATCCCTAAAGGACCCAGCGGAAGTGATACAGCAGTACCAATCATAAAACCTTCCCAAAGCAGCTTAAAACTCATGAAAGCAAATATAACTGAAATAAATGATCTTCTTTCTCCAAAATAAAAAAACAAAGTTAAAATTAGAGCTGATATTTTTTAATTTTATCGGTATGAACTTTTTAGAATACACGAAAAATGAAACAAAAAATAGTGCTTGTGGTTCTCGCCTCAATTTCATTTCAATTAGCTATTGGCCAAAATGTTATAAAACTATGGCCCAACGGGGCACCGGGAAATAACGAATGCCCGCAAGCTGAAGAAATTTTTAACGGCAAGATGGTTCGTTTTGTATCTGATCCTACACTAACCGTCTATTTACCTGACAAAGAAAAAAATACCGGTGCTGCCATAGTCATTTGTCCGGGCGGGGGCTATGCCGTTGAAGCAATGGATCATGAAGGCTATGCTTATGCCGAATATTTAAAAAGTAAAGGAATTGCAGGGATTGTTTTAAAATACCGCCTGCCTTACGGACATTATGATATTCCACTTTTGGATGCGCAGCA
>Ga0316218_1004855_pt1 | contig 9941 bp, 9 predicted proteins | sample TBH18003metaG_FD_203634 | JGI IMG/M metagenome (GOLD analysis project Ga0316218, IMG submission 203634) | Freshwater microbial communities from Trout Bog Lake, Wisconsin, USA - TBH18003 | ecosystem: Environmental > Aquatic > Freshwater > Lake > Hypolimnion/Profundal zone | place: USA: Wisconsin... | reverse complement strand
CGGAGAGCATCGCGACCTGGTCCATAGCCTTTTCTCCTCGCCAAGCATAGTCCTGGGCCAATCTGTCGGTACGCACCTGCGGGGCAACGCCGATGTAAACTTTGAGCGTGTCCGAAAGCGCGCACACCCCTTCCATCAGAAGTGCGGGAACACCCTCCACAATGAGAATATCCTGCGGGCCGATGGAATGTTCGATTGCCAGTTTGCCGGTAGACCTTGCGGCGCGATCATATAACGGCTCGCGGAGCATTTCACGCGCCTTCGAGCCGGCCACGGCAGCGATAGCGGCGCCGGCGGCCGGCAAGTTGAAACGATCAAAGACACCAGCGCCTTCAGACCGCTGATCCTTCGGCTTTAACCAGCCATCCAGCGAAACAACATGGGCCTGCCGGCCAAGCGCACACAACAACTCCTTGAGCACCTGCGCGGCGAAGCTTTTTCCGGCGCGTGCCAACCCTCCGATCAGCACAAGCCGCTTGCCACGGCTGGCCACCGCAGCGATTTGCACCATGCGCCGCGACAGATCGGCATGGCCATCGAGGATCCAGTCAACAGCCTCTGTCAGATCGGCGGTGGTGTAATCCGGCCGCACCGCATACTTGGCATCCGATCCGGCATAACCTGTATGCAGAAGGATGGTGCGCACACCGGCGCGACGCCCCGCTTCGACATCGGAAGTGGTGTCGCCGATCATCCAGGAATGCCGGCGGCCGATATTCAGGTCACGACAGGCTCGGTCGATCAAGCCGGGCTCCGGCTTTCGACAATTGCAAGGGCCTTTAAAGGCGGCAATCTCGCCAGCAAATCCCTTGTCGGGGTGGTGCGGGCAGAAATACAGACCGTCGAGATAGGCCCCATCGGCTCCGAGCCGAGCCTCAAGGCGGGCATGAATCCGGTCCAACCCCGCAAGAGTGACGTCACCTCTGGCGACGACCGGCTGATTGGTCGCCACCACTGCCAGCCTGCCATCGCGGTTAAGGCGACGCACAGCGGCGGCGACGCCCGGCAAGAGTTCAATCTGATCCGGAGACTTCAGATGGGCGACCTCACGATTGAGTGTGCCGTCCCGATCAAGAAAAACCGCGCTGCGTAGATGCCGGCCGGAAAGCCGCTCGGGTAGTCCGGCGATGAAGTCGCGCTCGACTTTATCCAACCGTTCTGGTGTTCCCATGTCCTTGATGTACTCGGGGGTTATATAGCCGTGAAGGCGGCTTCCGGATTCCAGCATCAGCGGGAACATGTTCTTGGCAATGTCGGCTTTGCCTTCTGCCGGCGTCACATTTTCCAATCCCTCTCGCTCAAGCACATACAATGCGGCGTTGACGAGATTGCGAACCTCGCGGTCCGGCGGATGCGGATACGCCAGGATGGCGCGAACGGCGCTATGTGCATCAACATCCACAAGATCTGAATCCTGGGGATGATCGTTAGGATGAAGCAACAGCGTGCCGGCCGCTCCGGAAGCCGCATGTGCGCTCCATATCCTGCGCAGGTCGACATCCACGAATGTGTCGCCATATAGCAGCAGGAAGCGTTCCGCCAGAATTGGCAGCGCATCGCGTAGCGCGCCCGAGGTTCCGCGCGGTTCGCCTTCGATCGAGTAGCGTAGCGATACGCCGAAAGCGGAGCCATCACCGAAATATCCAGAAATCCTCTCATGATGGTGCTGAACCAGCAGCGCGATCTCTGTAAAACCGCACTTCCGGCACAATTCGATCTGGTGATGGAGTATCGGCTTGCCAAGTACGGGCACCATTGGCTTGGGCAAGTCGCCAGAGCGTTCGCGTAAGCGCGTGCCCATGCCACCAGCGAGGATGGCGACCCGTGCGGGAGAGGAAAAATGGCTCATGTCCGAAAAGATCCGCCGGAAGGAACACCACGGCGCAACAACAGTTCGCGGAATATGCGCTGCTGCATATCCACGGGCACCTTACCCCAAACGGCAAAGATACACAGGCCCAGAAACCGTTGCGGCAAGCAGCGCATTGCGAAATTGCGCTTGCGCGCACGCAGGTTGAATTCCCAATGCCGGGAATCGCGATTGGTGTGCTGCTGCCGATAACGCACAAGCACATCAGGCAAGTTGGCGAAACGGACGCCGCGATTGATGAGGCGCAACCACAGGTCAAGATCTTCGGCGAAGAGGAAAGAGGGATCGTACCCGCCATATTGCTCGATCAGGGATTTGCGCATCATGACCGTCGGATGGGCAATCGCCGTGGTCGTCTGCAGCTTTCGTTCTATGCTGGCATGGTCCGCCGGATACCAACGGAAAGCCAGGCTTTCGCATGCCTCATCCATGATCTCCAGCCCACCGCCCAGCACGCCGACTTCCGGGTGTTCATCCATGAATGCGACCTGTCGGTGCAAGCGCTCAACCTGGCAAATGTCATCGGAGTCAAAGCGCGCGATCAGCGGCGCGCGCGCCATCGCGATTCCCAGGTTCAGGCTCGCCGCCAGGCCAAGACGCGTTTCCGGACGCACATAATGAAAACGCGAGTCGCGCTCGCACAATGCGCGGGCGGCTTCGGCGGCCACAGGATCGGTGCTCTCGTCAACGACAATGCATTCGAAGTCTGAAAGCGTCTGCGCCGCGACGCTGTCCAGGCTCTGACGTATCACCTCGCCCGGTTCGTTGAAGGCCGGCACCACGAAGGTGACGCGCGGTGTCGAGGACGCGTCATGCACGGTTAGCATCCCTGCTGGCGGGCAATCTCGTCAATCGCGCGAACGATGGCTTCGGATGACCCCAGCGCCGGCGCCCAGCCATAAGATTGGATGCGATCGGTTGAATAATTGAATTTAGGCACGTCACCAACCCAACCCTTGTTTCCCGTGCCAAAGCTAATGGTAGCCCCCCGGCGTACACGAGCCACGACCTGCTCGGCAATCCAGCGCACGGTGACGCCGACGTCGGTCGGCCCGATATTTACGACCTCGATCTTGCCGTCAATGCGGCGCGCGCGAACCGCCAACATCGCCGCAACAAGATCCGATACGTGCAGGTAGGCCTTTTGCTGCGTGCCATCGCCCAGAACATCCAGCGTCTCTGGGCGCGCGGCCAGCTTGTTGACGAAATCCAGGATCACGCCATGCGTCGCCGGAACGCCAACAACATTGGGGAAGCGGAAAAGGTTGACGCGGCGCAGGAAGCTTTCAGCTGCAGCGCTGGCCTGGGCTTCTGATGCCAGCTTCATCGCACCATAGTTCGAGATGGGCAACAGCGGGCCGATAAATTCGTGCAGTCTTTGGTCACCCAAATCCCCATAGACGGCAGAACTCGACGCGAAATGCAAGGTGCCCACTTCAAATTGCCGCATAGCGCGCAGCAGCTCGAAGGTGGTCCGGAAAGTGTCCTTGAAATCGACGTCACTATCCTGGACACCGGCCGGGATGTCGGAATTGGCGGCCAGGTGCCAAACCTCGTCGATCGCCCCGATGACCTTGGCGCGCGCAAACACGCCTTCTGTCGCGCCGCGGTCAGACAAGTCAGCCTGGATCAATGTGACACGGTCGTCGCCAAGATATTTTCGGATATTGTCCGCCGAGCCGCGGGAGAAATTATCCACGATGACGACGTACCGCCCCTCATCCAGCAAACGAGGAATGAGGTTGGCGCCAACAAATCCGGCGCCACCGGCGATGATGGATAATGGCATCAAAACCTCTAGAAATCCCGTTGAGGAGCTGCTGACATAGGCAAATTTAAGCCATTTGGCCTATTTTTATCGGATGCAGACACACCCCGCAAGGCTGTACCAGAACTAGCCAGACGCGCCAACAGCGGTCAAAATCGATCGGATTTCGGGCGCCATCGCGATAACGAACCAATGCACTATCGCGGTCGTCGATGAAGGATGTCGTGCCACCAAGCCCCCTGTCTGAAATCACCAAGCGCAGGCGCGAAAGGCCTGCCCAAGAAAGACTAACCATCTCCGCTGGAGGCGAACGCCTGGCTGGCACCGTCCACGACCAATGCCCCAATACAACCGAGACGACACATGACCTACCCATCCAAATTCGGACTAAGGCGATAGGGGATGTACATATCAACGAATGGATTCCCGTAAGTCGCGCTATAGGTCTGCAGAATGACGTAGGGCACAAAAAGGCAATACAAAATAAAGCGCCACCTAGCCTTATACGTGCGAATTAGATTTGGCATCAGCGCTATCTCGAAGATGCTGAAATAGATCGTAAATGTCTTAAATATATCGCCTATCACAAATTCACTCAGCAGATAGATGACAAAAGAGAAAAAGTAGCAATTGGCGTAAAACATGTCGTGCGGACCGATTTTGCTCCTATTTTTTATCACGCTATATGCGACAAAAACGATAAACAACGACCGTTTGGCTATGGAGAGAATAGAGAGGGTCGCCCTGTCGTACCCTTCAACAGAAGTATCGCCAATCAGATACTCGCCAACGCGGACAAAAATATCCGAGACAACGCCGATGCGCATGAGCAATGGCGTTGCCGCATAAAGCAGTATTATTGTCAAACCCGCCAAAACCGCAAAACGACACGCATCGCGAAGGGACGGTCGAAAGCGCTCCAATGGAAAATAAATCAAGCAAAGCATGGCCGAATAATGGAAGCAGGCGCCAGCCAAAATCAGTGCCAGGGCAATCTTGCGCCTCTTTTGCAAAAGACACATGGCCGCAAGAACACACAGACCAATTGCAATTATGCGTCTCGTCGCCCCGAAGTAGGTGATAAGATAATAATACGCATAGAATATTCCGACGCTAATTACGACTGAACCGCGTGCCTCTTTCCGTATGAAAAAAGCTATTGGCGCAAGCGCTAACGCGCCATTCACAAATAGAAATATTGTGTAGCTGGCGGTAAATAATCGCACTGCCTCATTTAAAATGACGTAGCCAGGTTCGAAGCTGCGGTAATTATCGAGATCTTGGAAAAACTCGATGTAGGACCCCCAGTCCGTTCCAGTCTCCCAGCGAGCCCCAAGAAATAGCAAGAGCACCAGAAACGCGATAGCAATGTACGCATTGCGAGATTTTGAATTATCAAGCCATGCAAGACTAAACAGCACCCCTAAAACAATGAAATAAATCATGGTTGCGGAGCCCGAGTGCTATTTGAGTTTTCGCGCAATCGAAAACTTCGACTTAAGCTGTATCTCTAGGTCGAGTCGCAGATTATCGAAACGAGGCATAAGCAGCGTCTTCGCCAACAGCCTGAGCGACAACGCTGGATTACGTCCGAAGATCGAATAGAAAATGCGCAGGACATCCTGTGGATGCGCGCCCCATCGGCGCCCCTCGACACGCGCAATATCCCAGAATTCAACTACTTCGTCCAAGGATAGCAGCTCCCAGGAAGCGAGATTGTGCGCAAGAAAAAATTGCCAAAATCGCTCGCCAAATCCGGCTGAGCGCACATAGTCGAGCCGAATATTAGACGCAACTTGCTCAATTCGAGTCTGCCGGGTCGCCGTAGCTTGTCCTTCGTGCACCCGATATTTCAATAACCGTTGCCGGAGGTTACAGAAAATATAGCCCTTAAGCGCTAGACGACTCCAAATCTCATAGTCCTCGCATACGTCCAGGGGCTCATAGAAACCGTCGTCCCTCAACCGCGCACGGTTTACCATTACCGATGGATGCGACAAGAAAGTGCCAAATGGTATCGAAAACTTAATTGCACGATCATTTTCGATGAAAGTCTGCCCGCCGCGCCGGTCACCAAAATAAGCCGTATTGGTGCCGCAAATATCGACACCGGCCCGAATGGCCCCGATCTGATGTACGAAACGCAGCGGCTGCGAGAAGTCGTCCGCGTCCATATGCGCTATCAAATCAAACTTCGCCGCGCCGTAGCCAACTGACTTCGCAGCCCCCAAGCCCCTGCGCGGGCCTCGGAGGAGCCGTACCTTCCCGCTGGCAAGGGTGGCGAGATACCTGTCCAGCCGATCGTCGGAGGAATCATCAACGATGACTAAGTCAAGCTCGCCGTCGAAGCGCTGATTAAGGATCGATTTGACCGCCAAATCCAGCTGAGCGATGTCCGGATTAAACGTCGCTAAGATTGTCGAAACATTAGACGCAATAGTCATAGCCGGACCCATTGCGGAAGGAGGATCGCGTCAATTGCGGACACATCCATACCCGCTTGCCAGCGGCGCGGCGCGATGCATAACCCCGGCGCTTTGCAAAGATAGCTCGCCCACCAACTATATGTGCTATTGGCCAGAACGTGGTGGTGACACATCGTCATGAGTTGCAGGTCTCGCTCGGCGTCGACGCGAAAGTCAGCCGCGATAACAACGTTGACGCCGTCGAATCGCACATTCTGCCGCGCCCAGTCAGGATCATCGGTGAAAACGAAAACCGTCAATTCGCTGGAGTGAGCATGCACGAGATGTGCAACGGCGCGCTGATAGTAATCGAAGCCCAACAAGTGATGACTGGTTTCAGTAAGGTAATCACCGCGACGGATGTGCAGCATTACTGCACTAGTACCAGTGGCGCGTATCATCGCGGCGAGCGGCTCACCCTCTACCGAGGTCTTGAAGGTGAGCTCGGAGCGGATCTGGTCGCGATAATCGTGAAAGTACTTATAGGACTGCCAGTAGCCGGTAACATAAGGGCGGGCGTGCGTGAGCTTGTAAGAATCCTGTTCAAATGTCTCTTCTCGGATATATGACCGGCTCACCGCGCGGGCGAAACGCCCAAGGATGCGTGCGTTCATCGCACGGATGTAGAGTAAATCAACGATCGAGGGCTCGCTTGTCACGATGTGGAACTGATCAAGCGCGAACTTCCTCCCGAGTGCGCGCTCTTTCGCGAGACAATAAGAGCGTTTGTCAAGGATCAACGAGCGCGCGTCGCGCAAACTTTGGGCGCGACCGAAAGCGTACTGAAACAATTGATTCCCAACGCCGCCGGTAAGCTTAATGATGAGGCGACTGGCCATGTTTTTCTCAAAAGAAAATCAGGCCATGAAAATAGAGCTTATTTCCAATAAAGCTATTTCTTTATGGCGGCTACATGATAGCCAAAGCACAAAGTATCGATTGATTCCTTTGTCTCTGTCTTTAATGCAAAATATATAAACGCTGGAATTAGCGGAAGCGACCTGACTATTCCAAAATCACGGAGATGTCTCCAAATCTCACTTGTCAACCAGGAATAGTACCCCCCGTTAGCGGTAATTGCTATGTCATCGAACCCGAGTTTTTCCAACATGTGCTCATAATACCGGTCGCTGAAACCAGAATAGAAATAGTAGGGATCCATATGACGCAAACAATTTGCCGGAGCTGTTAAAATCAACCTGCCACCAGGCTTCAGCAAGCGGTGAAATTCCTGAAGAGTTTCGTTTGGGTAAGGGATATGCTCTAACACTTCCGTACACAGAATAGAATCGAAGGTATTGTCCAGCTCACTGATTTTCCAAATATCCCCGACATAATCCAGTTTTCCGTATTTGTAGCCGGCATCTCCGCCGACGGTCCCCCTCCCTAAGATTTTCTTATCATCGTTTTTATACTGCCCGAAATCTTGCGCGAAATACTGCAAGTGCTCACAATATTTCTTATACCGCTGACTTCCACATCCTGCATCTAATAGCCTTGTCCCGTTCGGTAGCGCACCAATCTGTTCTCTGACAAAATCTTCTCTAACAGCCTGGTTGTCGACTTTCCTTAGGAATGCTCTGGTTATTTGGAAATTTTTCAACCAGCTAAACTTACCCATACAAAACACCCATTTTTAGAGCATGATGAACAATGATTTTTAGTAAGTTCTGAAGCAGCCTTAGCGGGAACTCCAGCGCAAATCACAAATGGCTCAGTGCTTTTTAACTACAGCGCCAGCGCCAATGATTGCGCCCTGCCCAATCGCCGCGCCGTCAGAAATCGATGCTATGGCACCAATCCAGACATCTGAGTGCCTCTTCATGCCCATGGAGACTGCGTCTTGTAGCCTTATTGGCAGAGACCGGGACACGCCATGCCTTCCTCTTAGGGCTATAGTTTTTAGTGACATCAGAATCTTACAAACCAATCATCGAACATGGTCTCCCCCTCGAATACGAGAGAATAGCCCTTATTTAAAAGCAGGTTTCTAATTTTTCCCTGATTAGAAGTGTGGTTGTGCTCGCAAGTTATCACGGAGACGTCATACGCTTCGAAATCAAACGCGCTTAAAATATCAAACTCACTTCCCTCGGTATCGATCGAGAGGTAATCGATTTTTCTCGGCGCGTTGTATTTCTTCAATAAATCCATCAACGATATTGTTTTGACGGGATATTTTCTCGAGCCCTGCCTAGCTGATGAGTTCAGATCCAGATTCTTAAACTCGTGAATTGTCGAATACTCAGCATCACCAACTTCTTCAAAATAAATTTTTTCGCCAGTTTTGCTCCACACGCAATCAGTTTCAATATTACATGAACGAGACTTCCTTAGGGCATCATGCCAAGACCTAGCAGGCTCGGCCAGTATGCCACCCCAGCCATAATATTTTTCAAGCATATATGAGTTGCTTAAATATACGCCATCGGCAGCTCCAAACTCGACAAAATAGCCGCCACTTTTGAAGCTTGCCGAGTGTATAGCAAACAAGTCTTGTGCTATCTGCGACTTGGAGTGGGAAACCGCCTTATACAAATTCAAAGCTGCTTCAGGATCCGTGATGCTTTTTATAAAGTCCAAAGCATATTTCATGCGTTGAAGTTCATGCTTTGATTCAACTAGTACCTTAAAACTCGAGTATCGACTGATGTTAATATCGAACTTTTCGGCAGCTCGCTTTACACTTTGTATCAGCTTCAAGGACCTCTCCTAAGTTTGCGTAAGTTGCGAGCTGCTGGGAATGGAAGCGTAAAAGTCATCATCGGAATTTAATGAGCTTGGCGGGGTTCCCGCAATAAACTCCATTCCGCTCCGTTGATTTTGTCACAACGCTTCCCGCTCCGATTACCGTACCTTCCGATACGGAAACACCATCCAGGATCACTGCATTTGCCCCAATCCAAACATCGCTAGAGATCGCGATGCCCTTTGGTAGCGATTCTTGAAGACGTATCAGGGTGCCATTCAACTTTGTTCCATGCCCCCCTCCCGTGATCATACAATTTGGACCGATTAAAACGTTATCTCCAATTATGACATCTCCGAAGACGCACGTGCCCGGCCCGATTGCGTTATCAGAACCAATCAACAGTTTAGAAGGCCAAATCACGACGTTCCTACATATCCTATTGTTATTCCCGATGGTTATGACGCCGTAGTTATCGAACGAAGCTCTTGGATTTATGCGATTACCATTCCCAACTTTATTGAATAGCGGTCGCATAATCGCCAGGTAGGCTAGCGTATAGAACTTTTCAGAAACAGATTTGATTTTTAGTTCCGCTCTACGCAGGAATGGACCTGATATCCTTGCATCGAATGCCATCACGCCGACCCTTTTAAAGGCTGTTAGATAAATGTGCTACGTGCCGAGCTGTTCCTGTAAAGACCTCGCTCATGGGGGGGGGTACCATGTGAATGAAATTGGACGCAGATAACGTCGCATTGACCAAATTATTCCGCCGCCAAATTGCACGAGATTCGAAATCAACCAGCAAACGCCGCCATCAACAATTGTCAATTGAGGTTTGACGGCTAGGTAAGCCGCACAAACAAGTAGTGACACGATGTGCGTCAGGCTGATCCACCGCTGCTCGTTCCAAAAAATCTGCTTGAGGTAGTTCAAGTGATGGAGCGAATTCACAGCCACTGCCAGCAGAACCAAACCGAATACCCAGGCACCCCGCGCTGCCACTTCTGAGTTGTGCGACCAGATTGCGAGGATGGGCCGTGCGAGCAATCCAGCCCCTAGACAGGGCAGAACACAAATCAGCAGATTAAGCATGAAAACACGTCGGGACCGATGACGAATCTCTTCCGGACCCGACGAACATGC
>Ga0316218_1004849_pt1 | contig 9956 bp, 5 predicted proteins | sample TBH18003metaG_FD_203634 | JGI IMG/M metagenome (GOLD analysis project Ga0316218, IMG submission 203634) | Freshwater microbial communities from Trout Bog Lake, Wisconsin, USA - TBH18003 | ecosystem: Environmental > Aquatic > Freshwater > Lake > Hypolimnion/Profundal zone | place: USA: Wisconsin... | reverse complement strand
CCGGTGAAACCCGCATCGTTCAAATACGCCGTGCCCTGGGGCAGAATCTGTTCGTCCGCCGTCTGCACATGGGTGTGCGTGCCCACCACCGCGCTCACGCGCCCGTCAAGAAACCGCCCGAACGCAATCTTCTCCGACGTCGCCTCGCCATGAAAATCCACGAAGATGATTTTGGTCTGTTCGCGCAGCCGATTCACCTCGGCCTCGGCGGTGAGGAAGGGATGCTCCATCGGCGGCATGAAAACGCGCCCCTGCACGTTCAGCACGCCAACGGGCGGCAGGTCGCGGACTTGATAAACATTCGCGCCGCGTCCGGGCGTGCTGGCCGGATAATTCAACGGGCGGAGAAAACGCGGTTCGCTGTAAAGCAAATCGAGGACGGTCTTCTGGTCCCACACATGGTCGCCGCTGGTGATGACATCCACCCCGGCGGAAAAAAGTTCGCCCGCGATGGGCGGCGTGATGCCGTTGCCGCCGGCGGAGTTCTCGCCGTTGGCGATGACAAAGTCCAGCGCGTGCTCGTCGCGCAGGCGCGGCAAAATGGCCTGGACGGCGCTACGGCCGGGTTCGCCCACGATGTCGCCGATGAAGAGAATTTTCACGCGGAAGATTTAACCACGAACGCCGCGAAAGACACGCACAGAAAATCAGAGCCAGCCCGCCGCCGCGCCGAGGAGGGTGGCCGCCAGCCAGAGAATCAAAACCGCCTGAGTCCGGCTCAAGCCGGCGCGCGTGAGCCGGTGGGAAAGATGATTCGTGTCGCCAATCCAAAAAGGTTGCCGGTGCAGCGTGCGGAACAGGCTGACCTGCGCGAGGTCAAACAGCGGAATCGCCAGCACCAGCAACGGTGACAGCACGGCGAACGGATGCGGGTTTTGCTTCGTATAAAAATGCGGCAGAATCGCCATCACGGCGAGCAGGTAGCCGACGAGATGGCTGCCGGCATCGCCCAGAAACGCGCGGGCGTGCGGAAAATTCCACGGCAGAAAACCCACCAGCGCGCCGCCCATCAGAAAGCCGGTGATGGCCACCAGGTATTCGCCGTGCGCCGCCGCGATGAGCGCAAAGCAAAACGCGCCAATCGCGCCGAGGCCCGCGCACAGGCCGTTCATGTTGTCCATGAAGTTGAAGGCGTTGATGATCGTGAGCAGCCAGAGAATCGTGATGGCGTAGCTGAAAACCTCGCTGTGGACAAACAGCGTGATGCGCTTGCACGCCGCCGCGACGGCGATGGCGATGACCAACTGGCCGAGAAATTTCGGTAGCGCCTTCAACTCATGCTTGTCGTCCAGCCAGCCGAGCAGCGTGATGGCGATCGCGCCGAGCGCAAGGATAACGAGTTCCATCGCCCGCCGGTCAAGGCCGTGGACAATGGCGTTCGTGGCGGAAACCTTGACCACGTCGAGCTTCAGCAAAATTGCGCCGATGGCGAGTGGCAGCAGAATACCCGTCAGCACCGCCAAGCCGCCGGCCAGCGGCACGGGTGCGTTGTGGATTTTACGCTGGCCGGGATCGTCCACCAGATTCGTGCGCAGACACCACTTGCGCCACAGCGGCAGCGCCAGCAGCGAGGTCAGCAGCGCGCCGAAAAACGCGGCGGCGAAAAAGTTGAACGGAAAAGTCATGCGGTTGGAATGGTCGTTGGCCCCTCACCCCGTCCCTCTCCCCATCCGATGGGGAGAGGGTGGCCGCAGGCCGGGTGAGGGGTTTTCATTTTGGTTAAAGCCAAACTATTTATTTCCAACCCCAGCCGCCAGTTTCAAATAAAGATGGTATTGGTCAGCCACCATTTTTTCGACGGAGAAATTATCTTTCACCAAGGCCGTGCCGGCCCGGCCAAGTTTTTCGCGGAGGGCGACATCGTGGGCGAGCTGCAACAGTTTTTCCGCCGCCATGTCCGGGTCGCCGGTGCGGATGAGAAAACCCGTTTGGCCGTCCCGACACACTTCATCCGCGCCGTCGAAATCGTAGGCGACCACGGGTTTGCCCGCCGCCAGCGCCTGCGGCAACGCGCGCGGCAGACCTTCGGGAAAACTGGAAAGATGCGCGAGACAATCCATCACGCCCAGCAGGCGCGGCACTTCGGCGGGCGGGACGAGGCCGGCGAAAATAATTTTATCCGTCAGGCCCATGGTTCTGGCGAGCGTTGCCAATTCCGTTCGCAGCGAGCCGCCGCCGACGAGCAGCAACCGGGCGCGGGGACAGGCGGGCAGCATTTTTTTGAACGCGGCAAACAAATCCGCGTGGCCTTTGCGCGGCACCAGCCGGGCGATTTGGCCGATGACAAAATCTTCCGGCGCAAAACCGAACTGGCGGCGCAGCTCCATTTCAGGCTTCACCGCGAGAAATGGCTCGACGGCAAAGCCGCTGAAAATCTTGGTGTAATTTTCCGGCCGCCCGATGCCGGCGGCGAGGTAGCGTCGCTGCATCGCCTCGGCGACGACGATAAAATGGTCGGTGACTTTGGCGGCGTGTTTTTCGGCGGCGGTGAAAATAAAATTGGCGGCCGCGCCTTGAAAATTTCCAAACGATGGCCCGTGAATATGATGAATAATGAGCGGCACGCCCGCGCGTTTCGCCGCGAGGCGACCGAGGATGCCCGCCTTGCCGCTGTGCGTGTGGACGAGGTCGGGTTTTTGTTCGCGCAGGATTTTTTCCAACTGGCGCAGCGCGCTGAAATCTTTCAGCAGTTGCACGGGCCGGACAAGTTCGGGAACAATCGTGAAATCCTTTTCCGCCGCGCCGGAGAAAATTTCCCGCGCCGCCTTTTCCAGCGAGCCTTCCGGGCCGAGGGTCGGGCCGGAAATTAATTTCACCTCAAGACCGGGTTTGGCGCGCAGCCCACGGATGGTGGCGAGGGTGTTTTCCTGCGCGCCGCCGATGACCAGCCGGGTGATGATGTGGGTGACGCGCATGGCGTCTCATTTCCCGCGCAACTGCGTCAGGCGTTCGTGGACGGTTTTGGCTTCAACGGAATTGGCGGCATTGGTCGGCGCGTTGGCGAGGTAAAGTTGATAGTTGCGGATGGCGTCATTCGTGGCGTGCTGACGCCAAGCGATTTCGGCCAGGCCAAAAGCCACCTGAAAGGAATTGGTGTAGGCGGATTGCAGTGCGGCGTAATCCGCGCGAGCCTCGTTCAGGCGGTCGCTTTGCAGGTAGGCGAGGGCGCGGTTGAAGCGCGCGGTGGGATCGTTGGTGGCAATGTCCAAGACGCGGGTGAGGGCGGTGATGGCCTGATCATATTTGCCGATTTGGAGATTCGCGTAGCCTTGGCTGAAGAGCCATTGCGGGTCGTCGGGCGTCTGGGCGAGGCGCCGGTCAATGACGTGGAGCGCGTTGGTGTAAAGACCGTGCATGAAATAGGCTTGGGCAGCGGAAGTTTGCAGCGTGGCATCGGCGGGATGACGGGTCATTTCCGTTTCCAACAATTCAATGCCGGCCGGCAAATCGTTTTTCTGGAAATGCGCGGCGGCGGCGAGAAAATTAATTTCGGTGGCATTGCTTTCCGTCAGGCCAAACCGGAAGGGATGCGTCTGCGGGTCGTGCAGGGTTTCGAGCGCGGGGTCGGGCAGGTGGTTGAAAAGATAAAGCTGCGCGAGCCAGAGGCGGACGGGCAGATTGTCCGGGGCGAGTTGGCGGGCGCGGGCAAACGGCGCGACGGCCTGGCGCATCAGCCCGCCTTGGGCGAGCAGGATGCTGTTGGCGACGATGAAGCTGGGTTCGTCGAACGGGCCGTTGGCGTTCATGACGGCGTTCCAGTTGCGATATTTTCCGAACTGGTCGGGCGTGGCGCGCTGGGGATCAATCGGGGTGGTCGCGCCGGTCTGCAACGCCTGATTGAAATCAAAGTTGATGGCGGCGGTGATGTTGTCGGGATTGAGCGCCTGGGCGTTGGTGAAACAGGCGGCGGCGGCGGCCAGTTGCCCGGCGCGCTGCAGTTCGACGCCCCAATAATCCAGCGCGCGGGAATAAAAATTGGCGACGAGCTGGACGTTGGGGTTGAAGTCCGACTGTTCGTGCAAGTGCATGAGCAGCCAGTCGCCCAGATTATTGACGGGCGAGGACACATCGCGCGGTTGGGGCGCTTTTTGCAGCCGCAGTAATTCGTCCTGCGTGAACTGGCTCCAGAAATTTTGGTTATCTGCAATCAGATTGGTGGTCAGCGGCGGCGGCAGCAGCGTGGTTTCCGGCAGCGGCTTGAGCCGGTAAGTCAGGCCGTGCGGTTCGAGGTAAAACACTTCAAAGTAGTAGCCGAAACTGGGATTGAGATAGCAGACCGTGTTGCTCTTGGCGACTTGGTTCAACGTGCCCAAGATGCCGAGCGGCGAGACGCCGTCCTGGCCTTTGACGGTGGCGGGCAGCGCCGGCCATTTCTGCGGGAATTTTTTGTGGAGAAAATGGTGATACTGCGACCAGTTCAGCGACTGGGTGTCCACGACGAGAAAATCTTTGGCGCGGCCGCTGCGCACCAGTTCCGCCTGCATAAGCAACGTGCGGGTCTGCTGGCTGGAGCTGATGCCCTCGGCGTCGCTCAACAAAACGCCGCCCTCGCGCGGCAGGCTTTGTTCAATCAACTGCGCGTAGTTAAGGAGCGTGTGGTCGTTGAAGGAGCGAATGAACTGGGTGTTTTTGTAAAGGATGGAGCCGACTGCCAGCACCGCCGCAACGTAGGTGCCCCAATAAATGACCGGGGTGAAAAAATTAATTTTGCCCGGCAGCGCCGGCAGTGGCTTGGGATTGCGCCGGGTCGGCACCGCTTTTTTACCGAACACCAGCAGGTAATAGCCGCAGTAATAGCCCACGCCCAGCGCGGACAGGTAATACATCGTCAACGCCGGCGTGCCCGCGCTCAACTGGACGGGGCTGAACGGCGAGTCGAACATCACCCACACGCACACCGTGAAGAGCGACGCGTGCACGCCGTGAAACAAATACGTCACCAAGGAAGTGCCGAGGCGGCTGTTGTCCCCGAAGCTCGCGCTCCACCGGATCGCCATCACCAGCACCGGCAGAAACGTCGTCACCGACATGATGATCAGGTTGTGCCGCACCTCGCCGTTGGTGATGGCTTTCATCACCAGCCAGTCCATGCGCAACGCCGGCTTGAGCATCTGCCAGAAACCGAGGTTGCTAAAATCGCCGGACATTTTTCCGACGGTGGGCAGCAGCAGGAAAAACAACATTCCCGCCAGCCCGCCCAAGGCCATGCGCGCCAGAAAACGGAGATTGAAAAATTCCAGCCCACGCAGCCAGAGAATTGCGATGACGAACACCGGCAGGAAACCCATCAGCGCCCAATTTTCCGTCAGGCCCACGCCGTAAACCACCGCCACGAGATAAAGCCGGCCCAGACGTTCATCCAGCCGGAATTCCAGCAGTTGCCAGATGAGGAACGCAAACACCATCAGGTTCAGCGACTCGCCGGTGAAGCTCGTCGCATTTTCCCAGAAGCCAAATTCCAGTCCCAGCAACGCCACCGCCAGCACCGGCGGGAACCACGCGCTGCCCGTCGTCAGGAATGCAAAGTCGTTCCGTTCCCGCACGCGTTCCGCCTCAGTGCGGTCATGCGGCAGCAGCGCCACCGAACGCGCCAGCATCCCCAGCGTCGCCGCCGCGCACACGGCGGAAAACAGGTTCAGCGCCAGCGGGATTTTCGCCGCCGGCAGCCAGCGAAATGGATAAGTGACCACGAACAGCAGCGGATTGTAAAACTCCGGCTGCCACATGAAGCCGGACACCTTCGCCACTGGGACGAGGTTCGCGAGCGTCACCCAATGGTTCAGCGTCAGGCCATAGACCGCGAGCATCGCCAGCGCCAGCAGCCACGGCATGAAGCGCGGCGCAAATTGGTTGCGCGGGTCGGTTTGATTGTATTTTGACATTAGCATTTTCCAGTTGAAACCAAGAACCGTGTGTTGGCAAGTTCAGTTTCGGCGGCGCAAATCCGCCACGCACTCGACGTGCTGCGTCTGCGGGAACATATCCAGCGGCTGCACCCGCTCCAGTTCATAGACGCCATCCGCGCACAATATGTTCAAATCCCGCGCCATCGTCGCCGGGTGGCACGACACATAAATCACCTGCGCGGGCTTCGTTTGCCGCAGCAGTTCTAAAGTCTCTGGCCAGCAGCCCTTGCGCGGCGGGTCGAGAATCACGGACGTTTTTTCCGCTGAAAATTTATGCAGCAGTTCCGGCAGTGCCGCTTCCACCTTGGCCGAGATAAACTCGCCATTGTTAATGTTGCGGGCCGCCGCATTTTGCCGCGCCGCCGCGATGGCCAGCCGGTCGTATTCCACGCCCACAAACGACTCCACCACGCCCGCCGCCTCGATGCCGAAGAAGCCCACGCCACAATACAAATCAATCAGACGCTTCGCGCCGCTCGCCTGCAAAAATTCGCGCACGGTCTCAACCAGCTTCGGCAGCAGGAAAAAATTATTTTGGAAAAAGGAATCCTTCGGCACCTCCCAGCCTTCCGGTTGCACGCGCAGCACGACTTTGATGCCGCCCTTCGGCGGCGGATTGGCGCGGACGTGCGTGATCTGCTCGTTCAACGCCGGCTCGGCGATTTTACATTCCTCGATCTCCTCCACAAACTTGTTGTTGATGCCGATGAAGCCGACGACCAGCTTCTTGGCCGGCCCGTTCCACTGGCTGCGAACCATGATGCGGTTACGGTAGCCGTAAGGCGATGGACAGCCGAGGACCGGCGCGACGCGCTCCGGCGAAATTTTTCCAACGCGCTCAAACAAATCCGCAATCTGCTTGTGCTTGAAGCGCAACTGCGCTGCGTAATCAATGTGCTGGTATTGGCAGCCGCCGCACGCGCCGAAGTATTTACATTCCGGCGCGACGCGCGCCAGTGCCGGCGTAACGACACGCAGCAATTTCGCCCGCGCAAAATTCTTTTTGACCTCGGTGATTTCCGCTTCGACCGTTTCGCCGGTGATGACGAAGGGGACGAAAATGACAAATTCATCCACGCGTCCGACGCCTTCGCCGCCGAAGGCCAGGTCGTGAATGGTCAGGTTAATCTGGTCGCCGATTTTGAGAGACACGCCCGCAGGTTAAAGCGTTTGGCGGAACGGAAAAAGCCTTTTCAACCAGCCAAAGCCAAACGTCACTCGCCATTGTCCGCTGCTTTTGGCTGGTCGGGGCGACGGCGAGTGGCGACAACTTACGCGGTCGAAGCGACGCCAGCTCCGCGTGTTGGTTTGAAAAGAGTGGCCCGCCGCCAGGAGCGAATAATCTCGCCAATTTCCGCCGGCGCTGGCAGGTTGCGCGGATGAATCGTTGCGCAAAAATTTTCCTCGTCGCGCTGGTGGCGACGGCGTTTTCGTTCCCGGTTTTTTCGGCCAGCGTCACCAACCAGTTTGGTTTCAGCGGCAAGGAAATTTTCCCCATTGACCCGCAGATCAATAATCTCCGCGCCGCCGACCTCGACGGCGACGGGTTGAACGACCTCATCGTCGCGAACAATCTGCACTCGAAAATCAGCCTGCTTTACAATCTCACCGGCAAGACCAACCGCACGGACCTCGCGCCGGCGCGCAAGCTGGAGCTGAACGAACTGCCGCCCGGCTCGCGCTTCCGCATTGATTCGGTGCCGACCGAGGAGCGCATCGCCGCGCTCGTCGTCGCGGACGTGAACAGCGATGGCCGGCCCGACCTGGTTTATTTTGGCGACGCGAAGGATTTAATCATCCGCTACAACCTCGGCACGAACGGCTGGAGCGAGCCGAAGCGCTGGCACATCGAGGATGGCCGGATGGATCCGAACGCGCTCGCGGTCGGCGACCTGAACGGCGACGGTCTCGCGGACATCGCGCTGCTCGGCGACAACGGCGCGGTTTATTTTCTCGCGCAGCAGCCGAATCACACGTTCGCCGAGCCGGTGAAAATTCCGTATTCCGGCACGCCCAAGGCGGTGCAGATCGCGGATATTGACGGCGACGGAAAAAACGATTTGGTGTTTGTGGATTTCGACAGCCCGACGCCGTTCCGCGTGCGGTTGCAAATCGCTGGCGGGCAGCTTGGCCCGGAAATTTATTTTAAGACGCAACCGGTGCGCGCGTTCTGGCTGGATAATCTCGCGGGCGGCAAAACAAATTATCTCGCGGACATCGTGACAGCGACCGGTCGCGCGGAAGTTTCGCAGTTCACGCGCCAACCGGCGGAGACGCTGTCCGGCAAATTCAAGCAGGGTCAACTGCAAATCCTGCCGCTGAACAAATCCGATTCCGGCGCGCGCGGCGAATTGTGGGCGGACGTGGACGGCGACGGTCGTGCGGATTTGATCGTGGCGGAACCGGAGAGCGGGCAGCTCTCGGTTTATTTGCAGCAGGCCGACGGCACGCTGGCGTCGCCGAAGAAATTTCCGAGCCTCGCGGGTGTTTCGCAAATCGCCGTGTCGGACTGGAACAAGGATGGTCGTCCGGAAATTTTTCTGTTGAGCCGCGATGAAAATTCCGTGGCGACGACGCAGTTCGACAAGAACGGCCGGCTGCCGTTCCCGACGCCGCTGCCGCTGGACGGCAAGCCGCTGGCGATGACCGTGGGCGCGCTCAAGCCCGGCGCGAAGCCGGTGCTCGCCGTGATTGTGGACAAGGACGGCGTGCGTTCGCTCGTCACGCGCACCGCCGACGGCAAGACGGCGACGCAGAAAATGAGCGACAGCTTCAAGGCTAACCCGACGACGTTTGCGATTCAGGACGTGAATCAGGACGGCCTCGCGGATTTGGTGCTGCTGATGCCTTACGAAAAAATCAAGGTGCTGCTGCAAAAGAAGAACGGCTCGTTTGACGAAGTGGACGTGGACCCGCCGGGCGGCGCGATGGAGCAGCCCTGGCTCGCCGCCGCCGATGTGGACGGCGATGGCAAAACGGAATTGCTGCTGCCGCAGAAAAATTTCCTTCGCGCCGTGGTGCTAGAACAAGAGGCGAAAATCCCCGGCTCGACAAATCCGCCAAATTGGAAATTCACCGTGAAAGACCAGATCAACGGCTCTGCCAGCGATTCGCGCATCGTCGGCGCGGCGGCGGTGGCGAATGGCACGAACACCGTGCCGTCACTGTTTTTATTCGACGCGGAACACAAGCAGTTGACCTTGTGCGAACGCGATGCCGCCGGCGTGTGGCAGGTGGTGAAGAATCTGGATTTGCCGGTGACGACGTTTAGCGCGGTCAGTTCCGTGTCGCTCGGTGGCGCGGCGGTGGCGTTCACGGGACAGAATTCCGTGGCGTGGCTGCCGCTCGGCGGCGACGTGTGGCGGCTCACGCGGTTGGACGATTACGACACGCCCATCAAGGATGGTTATCTCAACGACCTCATCGCCGGCGACCTGACCGGTGGCGGGCGCAAGCAGCTCATCTTCATGGAGACCGGGAAAAATTATCTCGACCTTGTGAACTTCAGCGCAGCGGGCAAGCTGGTGCCCGGCGACCGCTGGCAGGTGTTCGAGCAGCACACGTTCCGCGGCGCGCAGAACGCGCTGCCCGAACCGCGCGAATGCGTGGTGGCCGACGTGACCGGCGACGGCAAGAACGACCTCATTGTCCTCGTCCACGACCGGATTTTGGTCTATCCGCAGGAATAATATTTTCAATGAGCGTCGTCAGACGCGGTGTGTTCATTTTTTGAAAATCAATTTGTCTGGCTTTGAAAGCTATTTGTGTTTGGAAAAATCCATTTTCCATCTGCGCCTTTTATTCCGCCCATTTTTTTGAGCGCATCGTCAACCTGACCATTTATCAATTGTTTGGAATCGGCATACGGCGTTCGAGAATAGCCCGTAATGACCAAAGCGGTGAGAACGCAGGCGAAAACACTTGAAGCGATTAGCAGCAAACGTTGGTTTGGTCGGCGATAAAAACAAATACAGCCCATCGCCAATGCCAAGCCAAGCCACTGTCCGACAAGCCGACTCAAATCTAATGCGATGACGTGAGAATTATCAC
>Ga0316218_1004835_pt1 | contig 9978 bp, 7 predicted proteins | sample TBH18003metaG_FD_203634 | JGI IMG/M metagenome (GOLD analysis project Ga0316218, IMG submission 203634) | Freshwater microbial communities from Trout Bog Lake, Wisconsin, USA - TBH18003 | ecosystem: Environmental > Aquatic > Freshwater > Lake > Hypolimnion/Profundal zone | place: USA: Wisconsin... | reverse complement strand
TTCAGATTGAGGGCCGCGGGGATGTCGAGGCGCAGCAGGGTGCCGGTCAGGTCCGCCCCGTGCAGTCCGGCCGCACCGGCGGACGGCAGGTGGACGAGGCCCGCCGCCCCTCCCGCCGCCGCCGTCAGCACGATGCCGATCAGGACCGCCCCTCGCACCTTCCAGACCTGCAGCCCCGCGATCAGCAGCAGCCCCAGCAGCGACAGGACCGTGGTCGGTGCCGTCAGGTCGCCCAGGCCCACCGTCGTCGCGGGATTGGCCACGATGACGCCCGCGCTCTTCAGGCCGATGAAGGCGATGAACAGGCCGATCCCGCCCCCGACGGCTGCAGTGAGCGACCTGGGCATGGCGTCCAGGATCAGCCGCCGCACGCCGGCCAGGGTCAGGAGGCAGAAGGCCGCCCCGGACAGGAAGACGCAGCCCAGGGCCGTCTCCCACGGCAGGCCCATGCCCTTCACCACCGTATAGGTGAAATAGGCGTTCAGCCCCATGCCGGGGGCGAGCGCCAGGGGCACGTTGGCCACGAGGCCCATGACGATGCTGCCGAAGGCCGCGGCGAGGCACGTGGCCACCGCCACCCCGGCCACGGGCATGCCTGCGTCCCCCAGGATCAGCGGGTTGACCACCACGATATAGGCCATGGTCAGGAAGGTGGTGACCCCGGCCAGCACCTCGGTCCCGACGGAAGTGCCATGGGCCTTCAGGGCAAACAGTCGGTCGAGCATGGGGTGATCCGCCGCGGTCGTTGACAGCCGACAGCCTATGCCGTCGCCGCCCCCCCTGAACAGGCCGCACAGGCGCGACGGCGAAAGTTCATGGGGCGGTGGCGCACTATACGCCAAGCTCGGACACGGCGAAGCCAGCCCGCTCCGGATGCTGTCCCGCGTCCGCCGCGATCCTAATTTGTCGGTGCAAGGCGGCTCAAATCGATTCTGCCCGCCTGCCAGCTATGTTAATTGATGGCACGGACAGGTCCAGACCAGTGATCAGGCATCGGTCGAAAGACCTACTGACCGACATCTGAAGACATCCGGAGCGGTTTTTGGGGGAACAGGATGGCGACGCCGCGTGTGTTTGTGAGTATGGGAACGCCATACAAACCTGAACTGATCGAATTCAGAGACGCGCTGGAGTCACTGCTCAGGGATCGATGCGGTGTTGATCCGCGCATCATGCTCAAGAATGAGTACCCGTCCGGTAGCCCGCTGGAAAAGATCGCTGAAACGATCCGAACGTGCGACGGCGTCATTGTCGTCGCCAACGAACGGAAATTTGTCGAAAGCGGATTTGAGAAACGCGGGAGTTCGAACGAACACCTGCTCAAGGAAGCCAGATACACCACGGCTTGGAATCATATCGAGTCCGCACTCGCCTACGCCTATGGCGTGCCCCTGTACATCATCAGCGAAAAGGGACTTCGCGCAGAGGGTCTGATCGAGTCAAAGGCCGACTGGTACGTGCTGGAACTGGAGTTCAATACCAACAGCCTGCACGATCCACTGGTCCTCGACTCGCTTCGTGCCTGGATCGACCACCGCGTGAAGACCAAGAGCAGTCAACCGAAGCCCCACAAGATCGAGTTGCTCTCCGTCAGGGTGGCGGATTTCACGGTCCACGACTGGATCGTCATTTCCGCCCTCGCCGTGGGGCTGATGCTGGCCGGTGCCGCGCTGGAGCATGCCTTTCCGGGCATGCTGGACGTCATCGGCCACATCCGGGCGTAGGGGCAACCGCCATCGCAACGCAGCTGGGGATTTATCGCGCGTCGGTCCATAGACTGTTACGCAACGAAAGCGTGTGATGGCTATCAATTCCAGTGGTGACGCGAATGGATCTGCCGGACCAGACGTGCTGCAGCTCCCTTCGTCAATTCCGGTCCGTGCGGGTGCCTATGCGGGATGAGATCATCCGAAGCGGGGCCTACACCTTGCCTGCTCAAGCCCAGTGGGTGCCAAACGCCGGTTACGGGATCGGTGTCATCGGAATTGCATTCTGCCCGTGGTGTGGAAGCGAACTGCCGGTCCCGCCCATCCCTAGATAGGTCCGACCAACTCGGGAGACTACCGACGAATGGCATCGGAGCATTCGAAATGAGACGACGGGACGTCTGGTTTCGCAAGCTTATATGGAGCTACGTCCCCATCCATTGGAAGGGTTGGTTGACGGTTGTTCTGGCATTTGCGTTGACGCCGATCGCAGCCGCTCTGGGCACCGCAGTGAGCTGGGCGGGATACCCCGGATTGAAGGAGGGCGCAGCTTTTGCAGCCATGGTCGTCGGGTTCGTGATCCTGCTCGTTACAATGATGCTTCACGCTGAATAGGGGGCAACGAGACATCGAACAGTGTGCCGGTGAGCACGCCTCGCCTTCGGGGGGCGCGCACAGCGGTGATGGCGGACACCATCACGGCTCAGGCGACCTCGGCGGCGGTCACCACCAAATTGCAGACCCTCATGGCCGGGGCGGTTCGAAAAGCGGAATTTCTCAAGGAAGCCAATGGCTGGGGAACTAGGACTCGAACCTAGAATGACGGTACCAAAAACCGCTGTGTTACCATTACACCATTCCCCAAGAATGGCTCCCGTCGGGACCCGCGGGGCGGGGCTTGACCGGGAGGCGGAGGGAATAGCCTAAGCTTCGCAGCCATGCAACTGCCTGAGCGCTGTTCTTTTGGCCGCAGGGACACCGCACCCTCGCGCGCTTTCCGTCGCCCTTGCGCCGTTTGATTGCTTGCGGCCCCGGGATCGCTTCGCTATAAGGCGCGCTCTTCATCGTCGGAGTGTGGCTCAGTCTGGTAGAGCACTGCGTTCGGGACGCAGGGGTCGCAGGTTCAAATCCTGCCACTCCGACCATTTTCCCGAGATAATTCAGCATCGGCGCCCGTCGCTCGACAGGCGGGACCCAACGGCATCCAGGGGTCTTCGCATGATCGTTCTCGTCACCGGCGCCACCGCAGGCTTCGGCGAAGCCATTGCCCGCCGCTTCATCGCCGAGGGACACCGGGTCATCGCCCTTGGCCGCCGGGCGGACCGGCTGGCGGCCCTGCGCGAACAGTTGGGGGCCAACCTGCTGCCCGTCACCCTGGATGTGTGCGATGCCTCCGCCGTGGCCGCCCTGCCCGACGCCCTGCCCGCCGACTTCGCCGCGGTGGACGTGCTGGTGAACAATGCGGGCCTGGCCCTGGGCCTCAATCCCGCCGACCAGGCCCTGCTGGAGGACTGGGACACCATGATCGACACCAACATCCGGGGCCTGACCTGGATGACCCGCGCCTTCCTGCCGGGCATGGTGGAGCGGGGCCGGGGCCACGTGGTGAACATGGGCTCCGTCGCCGCCAGCTATCCCTATCCGGGCGGAAACGTGTACGGGGCCACCAAGGCCTATGTGCGCCAGTTCTCCCTCAACCTGCGCGCCGACCTGGTGGGCCGGGGCGTGCGGGTGACGGACGTGGAGCCGGGCCTGTGCGGCGGGACGGAGTTCTCCGTCGTGCGCTTCCACGGGGATGCGGACAAGGCGGCCAAGGTCTATGACCGGGTCACGCCGCTCAGCGCCGACGACGTGGCCGAGACCGTCTTCTGGGTCACCAACCTGCCCGCCCATGTGAACATCAACACGGTGGAGATGATGCCCACCTGCCAGGCCGCCGGGCCCTTCAACGTGGTCCGCAGCCCGGTCTAGGGGCCGGTCCGGGCAGCGAGGGCGGCGAACCAGGGCTTCAGTCGTCGCAGGGCCTCCCGGGTCTCCTCGGTGGAGACGGCGAAGCTGATGCGGATGAAGCGCCCCCCGTCGACGGGGTCGAAGTCGATGCCAGGAGCGGTGGCGACGCCGGTCTCCCGCACCATCTGCTCGCAGAAGGCCAGGCTGTCCCGGGTCAGGTGGCCGATGTCCGCATAGATGTAGAAGGCCCCGTCCGGCGGGGCGAAGGCGGTCAGGCCCAGCTCCGGCAGGGCGTCCAGCATCAGCTTGCGGTTCACCGCATAGGCGGCCACGTGGCCGTCCAGCTCCGCCTTGCAGTCCATGGCGGCGAGCGCCGCGTGCTGGCTGAGGGAGGGGGCGGTCAGGAACAGGTTGGCGGCATAGGCGCGGTAGTGCTCCACCTGGTCCGCCGGGGCCACCATCCAGCCCAGCCGCCAGGCCACCATGCTGAAATACTTGGAGAAACTGTTGATCACCACGGCCTCGGGAGCAAAGCTCAGCATGGACCGCGTGGGCTCGCCATAGGTCAGGCCGTGATAGATCTCGTCGGAGATGATCTGGATGTTGCGGCGGCGGCAGACCTCCGCCAGGTCCGCCAGACCCTCCGCCGGGATGATCGCGCCGGTGGGGTTGGCGGGGCTGGCGACCAGCACCCCCCGGGGGGCGGGGTCGAGGGCCTCCAGCGCCGCGGCGGTGAGGCGGTACTCGCACTCCGGCCCGCAGGGGATTTCCAGCACGTTCAGCTTCAGGGCGCGGATGGCGTTGCGATAGGCCACGTAGCCGGGCCGGGCAATGGCGATGGTGTCCCCCGGCGAGAAGCCCCCGGCCAAGGCCGTCACCAGGGCGGGCGAGGCCCCGCAGGTGAGCAGGATCCGCTCCGGCGCCACCGCCACCCCGTAGGTCTCCGCATAGTGCCGGGCGATGCGGGCCTTCAGCTCCGGACTTTCCCAATAGCCCATCGGGTCGCTGTCCAGCACCTGATGCGCCCGGGCCAGGGCGGCGGCGGGCGCGCCGGTGGAGGGCTGGCCGAACTCCATGTGGATGATCGACCGCCCCTCGGCCTTCAGGGCATGGGCGATGCGGCTGACGCCCATGGCGTAGAACGGATCGATGGAGACGGACATGGCCGCGGGACCTTCGGACAGGATCGATGGGAGGACATCCACCTGCAGACGATGGAATCCGTCACAGGTTTCCCCTCTGATAAGGGCCGACGGCCGAAAAGCCCAGACGGCCGTGCCGATCCGTGCGGCCCGGGCGACACACGACCGCAGGACGCGCCCAAACGGCGCACACGGGCCCGGCGAGTGCGATTGACGCCCCGTGGCGAGGGCGTAGGGTTCACCTGTGGGAGGTCCCGTTGCAGACACGGGTCCGGCGACCGCAAACATGAGGACGGGTCCGGCAGCCCCCCGCGGCACCGGACGCCGGAATGGGGACACCGCGTTGAAACAGTTCTTCCTGACCATGGCCGGCGTGTTCGCGGGCCTCAGCCTGTTCTTCGTCGGCCTGCCGATCCTGCTGATCGCCATGATCGCCGCCAGCGCCCGGCCCGCGCCGCCGCCCGCCAACACCATCCTCAGCCTCGACCTGCGGGGGCCGATCAGCGACCAATCGCCGCACAACCCCCTGGCCTTCCTGAACGGCAAGACCCTGTCGGTGGCCTCCATCGTCCAGGGGCTGCGGCAGGCGGAGACCGACACCCATGTGAAGGCCCTGCTGGTCCGCCTGCCGGAAGGGGGCATGGCCCCCGGCGCCGCCGACGAGATCCGCAACGCCCTGCGCCACTTCCGGGGTAGCGGCAAGCTGGTGGTGGCCCACAGCCAGGGCCTCTATCCGTCAGGCATCGTGTCCGCCAGCTACATGGTGGGCGCCGCCGCCGACCAGCTGTGGATGCAGCCCTCCGCCTCCCTCCAGGCGGTTGGCCTGTCCACGGAGGAGATGTTCTTCAAGCGCGCCTTCGACAAGTACGGGGTCAAGGCCGACTACGAGCAGCGCTACCAGTACAAGAACGCCGTCAATCCCTACCTCTATGACGACTACACCCCCGCCCACCGGGAATCGACGGTCAGCTGGCTGTCCTCGGTCTATCTGGCGGAGATCGCCACCGCCGCCGCCGACCGCAAGATGGACGGCCAGAAGCTGAAGGACACGCTGGAGGCCGGTCCCTATGACGCCGAGCAGGCCCGCGCCGTCGGCCTGGTGGACAAGGTCGGCGAGGTGCAGGAGGCCCAGGCCTCCCTGCGCGGGGTGGTGGGCGACGGCCAGGCCCGCTTCATCGATTTCGCCAGCTATCACGTGAACGACCCCGCCGGCACCGGCCCGGCCATCGCCGTAATCGCCGCTGAGGGGGAGATCGTCACCGGAACCTCCCATGCCACGGGCTTCGGCGAGAGCAACGGCGTCTATTCCGACGACGTGGCCCGCGCCTTCCGCACCGCGGTGGAGGACAAGGCCATCAAGGCCATCGTCTTCCGCGTCTCCTCCCCCGGCGGGTCGGACACAGCTTCGGAACAGATCCTGGCCTCCGTCCGGGCAGCCCGGGCGGCGGGCAAGCCGGTGGTGGTGTCCATGGGCACCTACGCCGCGTCCGGCGGCTACTGGATCTCCTCCGGCGCGACGGAGATCGTGGCCAATCCCACCACCCTGACCGGCTCCATCGGCGTGTTCGGCGGCAAGTTCGTGCTGGGCCCGGCGCTGGCGAGGTTCGGTGTCGACACCCGCCAGATCACCATCGGCAACGACTATGCCGGGGCCTTCGGCAGCGGTCAGTCCTTCACGCCGAAGCAGCGGGCCCAGTTCGCCGGCTGGATGGACCGGATCTATGACGGCTTCGTCCAGCGGGTGGCCGACGGCCGCAAGCTGCCGGTGGAGCGGGTGCGCGAAATCGCCAGGGGCCGGGTCTGGACCGGCCTGCAGGCCAGGGACCTGGGCCTGGTGGACAAGCTGGGCGGCTTCGACACCGCCGTGGCCGAGGCCCGGCGGCTGGCCGGGTTCAAGGCAGACGAGACCGTGCCCCTGCGCTACCTGCCCCACGACCGCTCGCCCTTCGCAGGCTTCGGCCAGGCGATGGAGGCCGGGGCCGACAGCGCCCATGCCCTGATCGAGCTCGGTGCGGCGCTCAATGACCCGAAGACCCGCGCGGTGCTGACCGCGGCCCGCCATGCCAGCGCCCGGGCGGAGGATGCCAGCGTCCTGTCCCCCGTAGCCCTGGTCGGCGGCGTGGAGTAGGAAACGTCCCATGTCACAGCCCTCACGACCCTCGAACCCGTTTCTGCGCCCCCTGCTTGCAGGCCTTGCCCTCGTGACCCTCCAGACCGCCGCCGCAGCGGCTGCCACGGTCCCGCCCCTGCCGGCGGAGCGGGCGAAGGTGCTGCAGGCGGTGGTGGACTGCCGAAAGCTGACTTCCGATACCGAGCGGCTGGCCTGCTTCGACCGGGCCACCGCCGTGCTCGACGAGGCCGAACAGACCGGCCAGGTGGTGGTGGTGGACCAGGCCCGGGTGCGGGAAGTCAAACGCCAGGCCTTCGGTCTGACCCTGCCCAGCCTCTCCCTGTTCGGCGGGGGCAACGGGGCCACCCGGGACGAGCCCATAAAGCAGGTGGACCTGACCGTTGCCGCCGTGCGGGAGACGAGTTCCGGCCGGTTCGTGTTCACCACCGCGGAAGGGGCGACCTGGGTGCAGACGGACGGCGACCTGCCCGTGACACCGCGAAAGGGCGACACCCTGGTGGTGACGCCGGGCATGCTGGGCAGCTTCTTCTGCAAGGTGAACCAGCAGTCGGCCGTGCGCTGCCGTCGGGAGAACTGAGGCGTGGCCGATATCCGCAAGGTGACGGACGGGCTGGCCGTGGCCCCGCAACTGCAGCCGCAGGACATGGCCACGGCCGCAAGCCTGGGCTACCGGCTGGTGATCAACAACCGTCCGGACGGGGAACAGGCGGGACAGCCCACCGCCGCCGAGATGCAGGCCGCCGCGGAGGCCGCGGGCCTGGCCTACCGGCACATTCCGATCGCCGGCGGGGCCTCGCCCCCGCAATTGCAGGCCATGGCCGAGGCCATCGCGGAAGCGGACGGGCCGACGCTGGCCTTCTGCCGCTCGGGCACCCGCTCCATCACCGCCTGGGCGGTGGGTCGGGCCATGGCGGGAGACGACCGGCAGGGGCTGGCGGATCTGGCCGCGGCGGCCGGCTACGACCTGTCGGCGGCGCTGGGGGTCTGATCAGCCCTTGCGGGCGTTGGCGGCCGGGGCCTGGCGGGCGACCTTGGCGTCGGTCTTTTCCAGGAACTTCTTCTTCATGGTCGCCACCCAGCCGGCGAAGCTGTCCACTTCCGCGACAGCCCGGCCATAGGCGGCGGGAGAGGCGTCCCCGGCGGCCATGCCGCTGAGCGCCACCCGCAGCATCTCCTTGGCCTGGGCCCCGTCCGCCAGCTTGGCATAGCGGCCCCGCAGGCGGGTCAGGGCGGCATCGTCCCCGGCCAGGCTGTAGGCAACGCCCGCGCGCATCAGACGGCCCTCCTCCTCCGGCGTCAGGGGACCGGGTGCCTTCCAACGGGCCCCAAGCAGGGAATCATAGGCCGCCGCGGCCTTGGCCCAGTCATGACCGGCCCAGGCTGCCTCGGCGCGCAGGGCGACCACCTCCGGCGACTTGTCCTGGGACAGCACCTCCATGGCATGGTCGCTGCGGCCCAGCGCCATCAGGGCCCGGGCCTCCACCAGCCGCCGCTGGGCATTGAGCCAGGACGGCAGCACCGTGGTGCGGGAGGAATTGATCGCGCCCAGCGCATCCTCGGGCTTGTGGTCCATCAGGTAGATGGTGGCGAGGTCCGTGGCCACGTCGGCCCGGGCGACCCCGTCCAGCCGCTGCTCGGACTGGTACTTCAGCAGCTCCGCCGCCTGGCCCAGCAGGTCCACGTCCACCAGCCGGTGGGCGAGACGGCGGACCATGGTGTCCCCATCGGCCCCGATCGGGGTCAGGTCGCGGAAGTCATAGAACAGGCCCAGCGCCTGGATGGGCTGCATGCCGTCCGCCCGCCCGTCCAGGAACAGGGCCCGGAAGGCCTGGGTGAGGTCGGTCTGGATGGCCACCGCGGCCGGCAGCTCCGCCAGCCGCTTGCTGGCCGAGCGCAGCACCTCCAGCGCGTCGCGATAGCGGCCCTGCTGCAGCTCGATCCGGCTGAGGGTGCGGACCACCTCCAGTTCCGTGGCATCGCCCCGCCAGCGGAACCGCAGGCTGTCGAGTTCGGGGGCCACCTGGCTGGGGGTCAACTGGCCGTGCTGCACCCGGATCTGCAGGGACCGGAGGGCCGCCGGCGCGCTGACCGCGCCATAGCGGGCGCGGCCGACCTCGTCATACAGGTTGAGCGCCTCGTTCCAGTGGCCGTCGGCCTCCAGCAGGCGGGCCATGTCCAGTCGGGCGGCCATCACCTCGTCCTCGTCGCCGGACGCGGCGCCATTGGCCACGGCCAGGGCCTGCCGGGCCCCCTGCACGTCGCCGGCTGCCAGCTCTGCCTCGGCCTGGGCCCGGGCCAGCTTGGCCTTCCAGTGGCCGTTGAACCCGGCCAGTGCCAGGCGGCCCATGCTGAAGGGCTGGCGGGCCCCGGCGAGGTCGCCGGTACGCACCGCCAGATAGCCCCGCCACAGGGCCGCGGAGCGTTCCTCGGCCAGGACCGGGGCGGAGAATTCGGCAATGGCATCCTTGTAGCGGCCGGACATGGCCTTGGCGGCACCGCGCAGGCCGCGGAACTCCGCACTGCCCAGGACCGTGGGATCGGTCTTGGCCAGCAGGTTGAGCACGCCGATCCCCTCGAAGTTCAGCTCGGAGCCGATCAGGAACCGGGCCAGGGCCATTCGGGACTGGACCTTGCCGGTCTTGTGCTCCGCCGCCTCCGCGGACGCCTTGTCCAGCAGCTCGGCATAGCGGCCGTTGAAGCCGTCGGGCCCGACCTTCGACCAATTGGCAAAGTCGATCACCGCCGGTTCCGCCGCCGGTTGCGGGTCGCCCATGGCCGCGGCCCCGAACCGCACATCGGCGGTGGCGGAGGCCAGGCTGAGGCCGTTGGGCCGGGCGATCATCACCACGTCGCGGCTGGCGGTGACGATCAGGTCATCCACCACCGCCTCCACCGCCAGGCCCTGGGCGGTAGGCAAAAGGGCCCCGCCGATGAAGCTGCGGTGCAGGACCTCGGACTTGACGGGGGCCAGGGCGGTGACGGCGGCCACCCGGTCCCCCACCACCGGATCGGGCACCCAGAAGACGCCGGTGGTCCCGGCCACGGCAGC
>Ga0316218_1004829_pt1 | contig 9990 bp, 12 predicted proteins | sample TBH18003metaG_FD_203634 | JGI IMG/M metagenome (GOLD analysis project Ga0316218, IMG submission 203634) | Freshwater microbial communities from Trout Bog Lake, Wisconsin, USA - TBH18003 | ecosystem: Environmental > Aquatic > Freshwater > Lake > Hypolimnion/Profundal zone | place: USA: Wisconsin... | reverse complement strand
GAACACTTTCACGCAGGCAATCTCGCCGCGCAGGATCTTCGCGAATATGTTGTTTGAATCGTAGGCCATTCAGTCTCCCTTGCGGAATGGCGACGCCTTCGCCAGTTCCGCGATGTTTTCCGCCACTGCCGCCCGTTCCTGGGCGAGATAATCGTCCACCGCGCGGCGCAGGCCCGGATGGGCGATGCGGTGAGCACTGTATGTCGGCACCGGCAAATAGCCGCGCAGCAATTTATGCTCACCCTGGGCCCCGGCCTCAACCCGTTTCAGGCCCCGGGCGATGGCGAAATCGATCGCCTGGTAATAGCAGGTCTCGAAATGCAGGAATGGCACGAATGCGGTGCAGCCCCAGTTGCGCCCGAAAAGCACCCCTTCGCCGAACAGGTTGAGCGCGCCGGCGATATATTCGCCATTCTGCTTCGCCATCACCAGCAGGGTCTGCTGCTTCAGTCCGTCACCCAGGCGGCTGAAGAAGTCGCGGGTGAGATAGGGCGTGCCCCATTTGCGCCCACCCGTGTCCCTGTAGAAATCGAAAAAGCAGTCCCAGTGCGCCTCGGTGAGGTCGTTGCCGGTGAGCCAGTCGAACGTCACCCCGGCGTCGCGGACGCTCTGGCGCTCTTTTCGCAGATTCTTGCGCTTGCCGCTGGCCAGTTCGCCCAGGAATTCCTCGAACGATGCGTAGCCGCGATTTTCCCAATGAAATTGCTGGCCGGTGCGCTGCAAATAGCCGGCGTCTCCCGCCAGCCGCCATTCGTCCTCGGTCAGGAAGGTGAGATGCAAAGATGATGCGCCCAGCTGCTCCACCGCTCCGGCTGCGTATTGCAGCAATTCGCGACGCGCCTCAGGCGTTTTCGCCAGCAGGCGCGGCCCCGTCACCGGGGTAAAAGGCACCGATGCCTGCAGCTTGGGGTAATAATCGCCGCCCGCCCGCTCCAGCGCTTCGGCCCAGGCATGGTCGAAGACATACTCGCCATAGGAATGGGATTTCCGGTAGAGCGGAATCAATCCGCCCTCGGTCAGGAGATGACAGGGCTGCCAGCCCGATTCCGCCGACGCCGAACCGGATTCCTCCAGCGCCGCGAAAAATTCGTAGGTCGTGAAGGGGTGGGGTTCTGCCAAGCCAGCGGGATTGGCCGCTGCGTTCCAGCGCGCCGCGCCGATCTGCTTCGCAGCTCCGGCAAGCCGGGCGGTCACGTAAGTTCGAACACCGCGTCCACTTCCACCGCCGCGCCGCGCGGCAGCGAGGCAACGCCGACCGACGAACGCGCGTGGCGTCCCGCCTCGCCGAAGATGGCGCCTATCAATTCGGAAGCGCCGTTGGCCACTTCGGGATGGCGGGTGAAATCGGCCGTGGCGGCGATGAAGACATTGAGCTTGAGGCAGCGCGTCACGCGGTTCAGGTCGCCGCAAGCGGCCTTGACCTGCGCCACCACATTGATGGCGCAGAGCCGCGCCGCCGCCTGGCCGTCTTCCAGCGAAACTGTGCCGCCCAGATGGCCGCTGCAGGTCAGCGTGCCATCGGCCAGCGGCAACTGCCCGGCGATCATCACCTGATTGCCGGACAGCGTGAACGGCACATAGGCGGCCACCGGTGCCGGCGGCGCGGGCAGGGTGATGCCAAGTTCCCCAAGTCTTTTTTCGATATCCATGACGCAACCCTAAACCCTAGCGGCGGTGTTTCAAGCCCCGGCCGGTGCTCACAGCCGCACCGCCGAATTTGCCGCGGATGCGGTCCATCGCCCGTTCCGCCGCCGCCCGCTTGTCGCCGGCGGGATCGATCAGGCTCGCGGGGTCGGCGCCGGTGGTGTCGGTCAGGTTGGTGATGCCCACCCCGAGAAGGCGGAATTTGGTGCCGTCGGCTTCCCGCTTCAGTGCCGCCTGCGCGGTGCGGAAAATGCGGTCGGCCAGCTGCGTCGGCGCGTCCAGCGAGGCACTGCGGGTGCGCAGGCGGAAATTCGCCGTCTTCAGCTTCAGCACCACGGTGCGCCCGGCCAGGCCCTTGGCCTTGGCGCGGGCGCTGACACGCTCTGCCTGCCGCCACAGGATCGCTTCCAGGTCAGCATAGGTGGAAAGGTCGCGGTCGAAGGTGGTTTCCGACGAGATGGATTTCATCTCGCCGCCGGGATCGACGGCGCGACTGTCCTGCGCCCTGGCGATGCGCGCCAACCACAGGCCGGTGGCGCCGTAGCGGTTGGCCAGGTTGCGGGGATCGGCGTCCTGCAAGTCGCCGATGGTGACGAAGCCGTCGCGGTTCAGTTGCGCCTCCAGCACCTTGCCGGCGCCGCGGACGATGCCGATCTTCTTGTCGCGCAGGAAACTGACCGCTTCCTTCATGCCGATAACGGCGAAGCCGCGCGGCTTGTCCAGTTCGGATGCCAGCTTGGCGAGAAACTTGTTGCCCGACAGGCCGATGGAAACGGTGATGCCGATTTCCCTCTCGATCTCCGCCGCCAGCCTGGCCATGGTGCGGGCCGGACTCATGCCATGGATCAGGTTGGTGCCGCAGAGGTCGAGATAGGCTTCGTCCAGCGACAAGGGTTCGACCAGCGGCGTCAGCGCCTCCATCTTTTCTCGGATCTGCCGCGCCACCCCGGCATAGTAGGCAATGCGCGGCTTGAGGAAGACGGCCTGCGGGCAGAGTTTTTTCGCCTGGAAGGTCGGCATGGCCGAACGCACGCCATAGGTGCGCGCGATGTAGCAGGCGGTGGAGACAACGCCGCGCGTCTCGCCGCCCACGATCAGCGGCTTGTCGTTCAGCGAAGGGTCGTCGCGCTTCTCGATGGCGGCATAGAAGGCGTCGCAATCCAGGTGGGCGATGGCAAGGTCGTTCAGTTCCGGATGCGCCAGGATGCGGGTCGAGCCGCAATTGGGACAGGGCGCATCACCGTTGGCGTCGGAAAGACCGTCGCGGCAGAAAGCGGGCCAAGTTTCTATTCCTGTCATGGTAGCGCTATTTGAGTACGCCCGGCCTTTCGCCCCATGTGCATTGCTACGGCTTCCAGATGCGAGGCTGTCCGGTAAGTTCTAAAGAATAAACGCAACCACAATACATACACGTGTGAGCGCTTGCGGTGGCGGGGAAATTCAAATCATTTCGTTCTTCAGCAGTGGCTTCTCTTTGAGAAGGGCGTTCTGCTCTGCAGTCTTTTGATGGACATTGGCTCATGAAAATACTGTACTCGATTGAAAGAATAAATTCACTGTCATGGCCCGCTTGCCCGGGCCATCCAGGGCAATAGGTATCGGCGCTTCCGGCCCGGGATGGCTCACGGTAAGTGGGCCATGACATAAACTGAGGAATGGACTACCCAACTTAATCATTCTCCGGCCACAGCCATGCCGCGCCGCGCACGCCGCTGGAATCCCCGTGCCGGTTTTTCACGATCTTCGGCGGCCCGCCCAGTGTGAAGCCATATTTTTCCACCAATGGCGGCAGCACGTCATAGAGATGCGCCAGGTTGGAAAGTCCACCGCCCAGCACGATCACATCCGGGTCGATGATGTTCACCACGGTCGCCAGTCCCCGCGCCAGCCGGTCGGCATGGCGGGCCATGGCGGCACGTTCTTCGGTGCCTGTAGACGATGCTATCTCTTCCGCGCTCGCCGTACGACCGCTGACCCGCTGAAAATCCGCGGCCAGCCCTGGCCCGGAACACCACACCTCCATGCAGCCGCGCTTGCCGCAATAGCAGAGCGGTGCGCCCGTCACCTCTTCGACCGAAGGCGCGGGCAGGGGAATATGCCCCCATTCGCCACTCACGCCATGGGCGCCGCCGATGACCTTGCCGTCCACCACCACGCCGCCGCCCACCCCGGTGCCGGTAATGACCCCGAACACCACCCGCGCCCCGGCCCCGGCGCCGTCCGTGGCTTCGGACAGAACGAAACAGTTGGCGTCGTTGGCCAGCCGCACGCTCCGCCCCAGCGCGGCTTCCAGGTCGGCGCGCAGGGGGCGCCCGTTCAGCCAGGTCGAGTTGGCGTTCTTGATGGTGCCGGCCGCCGTCTCGGTGCCGGGAATGCCGATGCCGACGGGAGCGCCGCAGCCGCTTTCGGCCACCAGCGTCCGGATGGCGGCGATGGTGCCGTCATAGTCGCGGGGCGTCGGAACCCGGCGGCGCAGCACTTCGCGCCCGCCCTCCAGCACCGCGATCTCGGTCTTGGTTCCGCCCAGATCGATCCCCAGCCGCATGCTCAGTCCAGCTTGGCGCGATAGGTGGGAACCAGCTTCGGCGCGATTTGCGCCATCTCGCAGAAATCCAGCAGAAGCGCCTCATCTGACAGCAGAAAGTCCAGAACCGCCCGGGCGGTGTCGCGGCTGTCCGCCACCGCCCGCAAGGTGCCGGCATCCAGTCCGGACAGCGCCAGGAAACGGGCGAAGCGGTCCTCGTCGCCGGCCAGCCAGCCCAGGGCCTGGAAAGCCAGGGTTTCGGCGCTTTCTTGGGTCAGTGTGCTGCGCATCATCAAGGGAGCGTTAAGACATTCGCGTTAATACTGGCAAGGCAGCCAACCCTATCCGGGGCCCCGTTCCGGGATATTGGCGAATTGGGCGCGAGCGCACCGGAGAGTCAAGTCATGGACGCCAAGACCAAGACTGTTCTGATCGTCGAGGACAATGAGCTCAACATGAAGCTCTTCCACGACCTGCTCGACGCCCATGGCTACAACATCCTGCAGACCAAGGATGGCATGGAAGCGCTGGACATTGCCCGCGAGCACCATCCCGACCTGATCCTGATGGACATCCAGCTGCCGGAAGTTTCCGGCCTGGAAGTCACCAAGTGGCTTAAGGAAGACGATGCGCTGAAGTCCATCCCCGTGGTCGCCGTCACCGCCTTCGCCATGAAGGGCGACGAGGAGGTGATCCGCCAGGGTGGCTGCGAGGCCTATATTTCCAAGCCGATCTCGGTGACGAGCTTCCTGGAAACCGTGCGCCGCTTCGTCGGCTGATACCAGGATCATCACCCCATGACCGCACGCGTCCTGGTCGTCGACGACATTCTCTCCAACGTCAAGCTGCTCGAAGCCAAGCTCACGGCCGAGTATTTCGACGTCATGTCCGCTTTCAACGGGCTGGAATGCCTGGCGAAGATGGAAGAGACCATCCCCGACATCGTCCTGCTGGACGTGATGATGCCCGGCATGGACGGTTTCGAGGTCTGCCGCCGCATCAAGTCCAATCCCCGCACGGCCCATGTTCCTGTGGTGATGGTCACGGCCCTGGACCAGCCGTCCGACCGCGTCGCCGGCCTGGAAGCCGGCGCCGACGATTTTCTCACCAAGCCGGTGGACGATGCCGCGCTGTTCGCCCGCGTCCGTTCGCTGGTACGCCTGAAGATGATGACCGATGAATTGCGCATGCGCGAGACGACCGGCCAATCGATGGGGCTGATCGATCCCGCCGAGACGCTGCTGGATGCCAATCCCACGGGCCGTCTGCTGGTGATCGAGGACCGCGCCGAATCCGTCGCCTGGTTCGAAAGCGCCCTCAAGCCGGCGCATGAGGTTTCCGCGGTCGATACGTTCGAGGAAGCGCTGGTGCGCGTGAAGGGCGGCGATTACGACCTGATCGTGGTGTCGCTCGGCATGCGCGGCTTTGACGGCTTGCGGCTCTGCTCGCAGCTGCGCTCGCTGCCGGAAGGCCGCAATGTGCCGATCCTGGTGATCGTTTCCGACGGTGACCGTCGCAAGCTGACCCAGGCGCTGGAGATGGGTGTCAACGACTATCTCACCCGCCCCGTCGACAAGAACGAGTTGACGGCCCGCGTGCGCACCCAGCTGCGCAAAAAGCGCTATTCCGACCGGCTGCGCCACAATGTGCAACTGTCGCTGGAAATGGCGATCACCGACCAGCTGACCGGCCTGCACAATCGCCGCTATATGGCGCGCCATCTCGACAATCTGCTGTCGAATGCGCGCCGCAACGAGCGCCCGCTGGCCTTCGTCATCATGGATATCGACCATTTCAAGCACGTCAACGACAGCCATGGCCATGACATTGGCGACGAGGTGCTGAAGGAATTCGCCGGCCGCATCGGCGCCAACACCCGCGGCATCGACTTGGCCTGCCGCTATGGCGGCGAGGAATTCGTGGTGGTGATGCCCGACACCGATGTCGCCAGCGCCTATGCCATCGCCGAGCGTCTGCGCCAGTCGATCGAGGCCAATCCGATCCGGATCAGCCGCGCGCCCGACCTGCTCAACGTCACCATCTCCATCGGCATCGCCAAGATGGAAGGGGGGCGACACCGCCGACGCCCTGCTGCACCGCGCCGACCAGGCCCTGTACCGGGCGAAGCGGTCAGGCCGTAACAGAGTGGTTGCTGACGCAGCGTAAAGCGCTGCCGTTCCAGCTTGCATCCGTGCCTCCGCGCGCTAGCATCCCGCCTTATTCGACGGGCTGTTCGAAAAAGGGGGGATTCGCATGCGCCGTATAGTGCTTCGTGCCGCCGTGGCGGCTGTGTTCACGAGTTTTACCGCCGCCGCTCTTCATGATTCAGCTTCGGCGCAGGGCAGGGCGCGGATCATCCTTTATCAGGAAGACAATTATCGCGGCCAGCAGATGGTCGTTGACGGTCCGATCGGCAGCCTCAAGGCCCTGCATTTCAACGACCGTGTTTCCAGCGTCCGTGTCGTCTCCGGCACTTGGCTGCTCTGTGCCGACGATCAGTACCGCGGCGACTGCTTCACCGTGCGCGGCGACGAGCCCAAGCTGGGGCGGCAGGGCTTTGACGACCGCCTGTCGTCGCTGCGTCCCATCGGCAATGACCGCCGGGACGACCGCGGGGGCCAGCGCGCCCGCTGATGCGCGCCCCCCTCTCCAGAGAGGGGGGGATTACTCGTCTTCCTCGGTCTCTTCTTCCACCGTTTCCGGCCCGCCCGCCTGCATCTCGGTCACGCGGTCGATCACCGAGACCAGGACTTCGGGCTCGCGCGCGCCCGACACGGCCAGCTTGCCGCCAAAGATCATCGCCGGCACGCCGGTGACGCCCATTTCGCGGGCGATCTGGTCCTCGCGCTGCACCAAAGCGAGGTCGGCATCGGTATCCAGCAGGTCGGCCACTTCGCGCCCGTCCATGCCGCTCAGATCGGCAATGTCGGCCAGCACGCGGATGTCGCCGATATCCTCGCCATTCTCGAAATAGGCGATGAACAGCCGCTCCACCACATCGTCCTGCACGCCCGCGGCTTCCGCCCAGCGGATCAGGCGATGGGAGTCCAGCGTGTCGGGGCGGCGCGTGATGGCTTCGAAATTGAAGGCGATGTCGTCCTTGGCGCCTTCGGCGATGATCAGCTTGTGCATCTCGACGATCTTTTGGGGATCCTCGCCGAACTTCAGCCGCATATAGACCTGCCGGTCCATGCCTTCGCGCGCCAGGGTGGGGTCAAGGCGATAGGGGCGCCATTTCACGTCGAAGGCGATGCCGGGACGCATCGCCATGGCGCGGGCCAGGCGGCGCTTGCCGATGAAGCACCAGGGACAGACGGTGTCGGAGATCACATCGATTTGCATGACGAATACTCAGTGAAGAATCTGGGCGGTGACTTCATTGGCTTCGGCCAGCGCCTTGACGGTCACCATGCCCCGGCCGGCCCGGATGGTGACCTTTGCCGTCACCGGCAGCAAGCCGGTGATGACGGTGGCATTCGCGGCGGGGGGCTGGGCGAGGAATTCCACCACCAGGGTGTGGTTGTCGCTGCGGGAAATCTTCAGGCGCGGATGGCTCCAGCCGCCGCCCTGCACCGCGCCCTTGACCTGCACCGCGACGCTGCCCCCCGCCATCGTGGCGATGACGCTGTCCACCCGCCAGACGCGCTTCTCCGGCGCGGCCAAGGAAGGCGTGGTGAGCGCCGGGGCGACGAGCAGGAGCAGGGCGAGGGCGGTGATGGCGGAGCGGGACATGATGAAAGCGGGATGTTAGCCGGAATTGGGGCGGTCAGATGGCGAGATCTACTACCACCGGCACGTGATCGGAGGGTTTTTCGCTGGCGCCGCGCACGGCCTTCTCGATGTGACAGGCTTTCAGCCGGTCGGCGGCCTGGGGCGACAGCAGGACATGGTCGATGCGGATGCCATTGTTGCGCTCCCAGGAGCCGAAATAGTCCCAGAAGGTGTACTGCCCGCCTTCCGGATGCAGGGCGCGGAAAGCGTCGGTGTAACCCAGATTTTCGATCCGCCGCAGGGCGGCCTTGGCCTCCGGCTGGAACAGGGCGTCCTTGACCCACGCCTTGGGGCGGTCGGCGTCCTTGTCCTCGGGGATGATGTTGTAGTCGCCCATCAGCACCACCGGTTCCTCGGTCGCCAGCAGCGCCTTGGCGCGCTGGCGCAACCGCTCCAGCCAGGCCAGCTTGTAGTCGAATTTCGGTCCCGGCTGCGGATTGCCGTTGGGGGCATAGATGCTGGCCACCCGCACCACGCCGTCCTTGCCGGTGATCACCGCTTCCAGGTAGCGGGCATGGTCGTCTGTGTCGTCGCCGCCGGGCAACCGCGGCGTCACATCTTCCATCGGCCGCTTCGACAGGATGGCGACGCCGTTATAGCTTTTCTGTCCGTGTACGGCGCAATTATACCCAAGGGCCTCGAAGGCTTCGCGGGGAAAGCCGTCATCGACGGTCTTGATCTCCTGCAGGCACAGCACATCGGGCTCCGCCTCTTTCAGCCAGGCCAGCGCCGGTTCCAGCCGCGCCTTCACCGAGTTCACATTCCAGGTGGCAATCTTCATACCGAGAAGCTGGTCCCGCAGCCGCAGGAGGCGGTGGCGTTGGGATTGTTGACCTTGAAGGCCTGGCCGATCAGGTCGTCGGTGAAGTCGATCTCGGCCCCCACCAGGAAGTCCAGCGACACCGGGTCGATCAGCACCGTGGCGCCATCGCGCTCCAGCACCAGGTCATCGTCCATGCGGGTTTCGTCCAGGGCGAAATTGTACTGGAAGCCGGAACAGCCGCCACCCGTCACCGCCAGCCGCAGCATGGTCCCCGCCGCTTCCTTGGACAGGATGGCGGATATCCGCTTGGCGGCGCGGGCGGAGAGGGTGGGCTGCATGGCAGTCATGGTCTGGCTTTCCGGCGGTTAAGGCTTATGTAGTCTTCCCCATGCCCGACGCAAAGACCCCTGCACCCCTAAAAGACATGACGCCGCCCGGCCACTTGCTGGGCCCGCTGACGGTTCCGCCCTGGCCGCTGGCGCCTTTCGCCACCCATCCCGGGGACAGCCGAGGCCGCCTGCATCCCGAGACCGAAAGCCCCACCCGCACCTGCTATTCGCGCGATCGCGACCGCATCATCCATTCGTCCGCCTTTCGCCGCCTCAAGCACAAGACCCAGGTCTTTGTGCAGCATGAGGGCGACTATTACCGCACCCGCCTGACCCATTCGCTGGAAGTGGCGCAACTGGCCCGCAGCCTGGCGCGTCTGCTGCAATGCGACGAGGATCTGGCCGAGACGGTGGCGCTGGCGCACGATCTGGGCCACACGCCGTTCGGCCATACCGGTGAGGATGCGCTGGACGCGGTGACCAAAGACATTGGCGGCTTCGACCACAACGCCCATGCGCTCCGGCTGGTGACGAAGCTGGAACATCGCTACGCCGATTTCGACGGCCTCAATCTCACCTGGGAGACGCTGGAAGGCATTGTGAAACACAATGGCCCGCTGGCGCCGCCGCTCGCCGGCCCCATTGAGAATTTCAATGCCCGATGGCCGCTGGAGGTTTCCACCTGGCCGGGGATCGAGGCGCAACTGGCCGCGCTCTCCGACGACATCGCATACGTCAATCACGACATCGATGACGGCCTGCGCGCCGGGCTGTTCACCATCGCCGACCTGCGCGGCGCGCCGCTGGCGGGCGAACATGTCGCCGGGGTACAGGCGCGCTATGGCGAACTGGAGCTGTCGCGCTTTGTCGGCGAGTTGATCCGTACCCTGATGAGTTCGCTGCTGGACGATCTGATGGCCCAGACCCGGCGCAACCTGGCGGCCGCCGCGCCCGCATCC
>Ga0316218_1004824_pt1 | contig 9993 bp, 7 predicted proteins | sample TBH18003metaG_FD_203634 | JGI IMG/M metagenome (GOLD analysis project Ga0316218, IMG submission 203634) | Freshwater microbial communities from Trout Bog Lake, Wisconsin, USA - TBH18003 | ecosystem: Environmental > Aquatic > Freshwater > Lake > Hypolimnion/Profundal zone | place: USA: Wisconsin... | reverse complement strand
CCAGGCTGCCGGCGGGGGCCGCGCCTTGCGGGGGGCTGCCCCCCTTGACCTCAGAACCCGACGCGATCCCCGCCCTTCAGCTTCAGGATTTCCCGAGCCTCGGCCGGTGTCGCGATCTCAATGCTCAAATCCTCCAAAATCCGCCGGATTTTCGACACCTGTTCGGCGTTGGTCTTCGCAAGCTGGCCCTTGCCGATATACAGACTGTCCTCCAGCCCGACCCGCACGTTGCCGCCGTTGATGCCGGCCATCGTGGTGAACGCCATCTGGTGCCGCCCCGCCGCCAGCACCGACCACACGTACTGGTCCCCAAACAAACGATCCGCCGTCTCTTTCGCGAACAGCAGATTGCGCGGTTCGGCGCCAATCCCGCCGGTGATGCCGAAGATCGACTGCACGAACAACGGCGGCTCGACGATGCCGCGATCCAGGCAATACGCCAGATTATACAGATGCCCGATGTCGTAACATTCGAACTCAAACCGCGTGCCGTGACCCTTGCCGAGTTTCTCGACGATGCCCTCAATGTCCTTGAAGGTATTGCGGAAAATGAAGTTGTCGGTGGCGTCCAGATACGGCTTCTCCCACGGGAACTTCCAGTCGGTGATCTTGTCGCCGGCCCGTGAAATATTGAAGTTCATGCTGCCCATGTTCAGGCTGCACATCTCCGGTTTCGCCATCAGTGGCGCGGCGAGGCGTTCTTCCAGCGTCATCGTCAGGCCACCGCCGGTGGTGATGTTGATCACCGCATCGGTGCTCTGCTTGATCGTCGGCAGGAACTGCATGAACACCGCCGGATCGGGTGTCGGCGAGCCATCGACCGGGTTGCGGGCATGCAGATGAATGATCGCCGCGCCCGCCTCGGCCGCCTCGATGGAAGACCGAGCGATCTCCTCCGGCGTGATTGGCAGGTAGGGCGACATGCTGGGGGTGTGGATGGCACCGGTGACGGCGCAACTGATGATGACCTTGGCCATGGCGTTTCCCTTCTCGATTCTCGACTGCGGCGGACATTGCCGCAGTCGGACCGGAAGGACCAGAGGCGGTCAGACCTTCAGTGTGGCTTTAGCCGGTTGGGCGGGCACTTTCTGCGTCAGATCGATCTCAATCACGCGCCCACCCCAGCCTCGCACCATTTCGGCGCCGGGGTCGTCCTCGATGGCACCATTCGGTCTGATGATCAGGACGTCGGGCCGCAATGCCGCGATCAGCGTTTCCGGGGCATCTTCCTCGAACAGGCACACCTGATCGACGCAGGCGAAACTGGCGAGCACCGCGCCGCGGGCGGCTTCGGGCTGCACCGGATGCGGCGCGCCCTTCTGGCGACGGACGCTGAGGTCCGAATTTAAACCGACGATCAGACGGTCGCAAGCGCCTCGTGCTTGCTCCAGCAGCGCGATATGGCCGGGATGCAGCAGGTCGAAGAACCCGTTGGTGAACCCGACACGCCAGCCGCGATGGCGCCAGCGTTCAGCTTGCTCGACGGCTTCCTCACGGGTGACGATTTTTCGCAGCGCGCTGTGCTGCGGCGTCAGCGCGGCGAGGAAGTCGGCCTCCCGCACCACCGACGCGCCAACCTTGCCCACCGATATGCCGGCCGCGAGATTGGCGAGCCGCACCGCGACCGCCAACGGAAGCTGCGCTGCCAGGGCCGCGCCAAGGGCTGCCAGGGCGGTGTCGCCGGCGCCGGAGGTGTCGAATACGTCAGCCGCCTCGGCGGGAAAATGCTGTGATCCTGTGACATCGACCAATGTCATACCGTCATTGCCGCGGGTCACCACCACCGCGCCGAAACCGTGCGCGGTGCGCAGGTGTTGGGCGGCCGCGACGATCGCCGCCTCGGTATCCACCGGCATGTGGGTGGCCGCCGAGAGTTCCTGCCGGTTTGGCATCACCACATCGGCACCGGCATAGCGGGAAAAATCGCTGCCCCGCGGATCGACAATCAGTTTGCGGCCGATTTTGCGCGCCGCTTCCACCAGCTTTGCCGGCACCCCGGCGGACAACACGCCCTTGCCGTAATCGGACAGCACGGTGACGCTGGTCGCCGCCATGGCGTCCACCGCGATCCGCAGCAGGCGGTCGGCCAATTTTGGATGAATGGGATCGGTCTGTTCCCGATCCGCGCGCAACAAATGCTGGCCGGCGGCGATCAAACGCGTTTTCAGTGTCGTGGTCCGGCCGCCCTGGACCAACAACCACGGCTCGACATTTGGCTGACCGCCAACCAGTCCGGTCAGGTCGGACCCGGCCTGATCGTCGCCAACCACCGAGATAAACGCTGTCGCGGCACCCAACGCGGTCAGATTGCGCACCACGTTGCCGGCGCCTCCGGGCAACGCGACCTCGCGTTCAATCGTCAGAACCGGGACCGGAGCCTCCTGGCTGATGCGGGTGACCTCACCATAGGTGTAGCGGTCCAGCATCACGTCGCCGATCACCAGAACGTTGGTATGCGCCAGCTTGCGAACCGCAGCGGCGAGATCAGGCTGTGGCTCATCCGGGCGCTGAGCGGAGCCGGGCATTATCTGATTCATTCAACCTGCCGTAACTAAACTGTCGCGAAGGTGCAACCCATCTTCGCGTGCGGGTATCAGAAGAAGCAAGCGCCGATCGTTCGTTCCGGCCAATTTCCTGCAAGCGCGTTAGCTTTGCAGAAAGCCCAGAGTGTCCCGTTCCAGCACAACGCACGTCAACGACCCGCCCAGTACCGCGCCGGTATCGATCGCGATACGGTTGGGTAGCACAATTGGCTCCCGCTTCGGTGTATGTCCATGCACGATAACGGCACCGTGATCACTGCGGGACGACAAGAACGGTTCCCGTATCCACAACAGGTCCTGCCTGGATTGCTGGGCCAATGGCACACCCGGACGCACCCCCGCATGCACGAACAAATAGGGACCGAGCCGGTGGCTGACCACGAGATCGCGCAGGAAGATCAGGTGTTGGCGCGGAATGCGGCTGGCCCATTCCGCTGGTGGCACGGTGCGCGAAATCCCCCAGCTCAACAGGGAGTCCGCGCCGCCGTTGGTCAGCCACAGTCCGGGCGCGTCCTTGTCCGCCCCGGCGACGGCCGACAACATCATGTGTTCGTGATTGCCCATCAGATTGATGGTTGCGTCCGCCGGGACCGGCGGCTGGTTGATCAGCCAGTCGATCACCTGGGCACTGTCGGCACCGCGATCCACGTAATCGCCCAGATGGATCAACGTCGTGTGTTCGACCGGGCGGGCCGCAATATCCTCGGCGATCATTTCGTGCATGGCGACCAGCCGGTCCATGCAGCCATGAATATCGCCGATGGCGTAAACGCGGACACCGTGGGGTAAGGTCGCGGGAGCAGCAGAAAATTCGATCATGATCATCCAGGATAAAGCCGACCGGGGGCGCAAGCCAATCGCGTTTTAGCACGCTGTGGCCGATCGCATCCGACCGCCCGGCCCGATGACAACCAATTGTCTCTTGGCGGATCGGCCCCGGCGCCTTATCCGGACGGCCATGAACGCGATCCAGGTGGAGACTTTGTCGAAGCGGTATGGCGACGTGCTGGCCGTGGACAGCATCAGTTTCGCCGCGCCGTCCGGTGCGACCATCGGGCTGCTCGGCGGCAACGGTGCCGGCAAGACGACGACCATCGCCATGCTGCTCGGCCTGCTGGTGCCGTCGTCCGGACGGATCACCGTCCTCGGGCATGACATCGCGACAGACCGGTTCGCGGCGCTGGCGCGGATGAATTTCTCCTCGCCGTATGTCGCCCTGCCCTCCCGGCTGACGGTGATGGAGAACATGATGGTGTATGGCCATCTCTATAATGTCGTGGACGTGAAGCAGCGGATCGCCACCCTGGCGCGGGAACTCGACCTGGGGGAGATCCTGCATCGTCCCGCCGGGCAGTTATCCGCCGGCCAGAAGACCCGCGTCGCGCTGGCCAAGGCGCTGATCAACCGGCCAGAGGTTCTGCTGCTGGACGAACCCACCGCCAGCCTGGACCCCGACACCGGCGACCTGGTGCGCACCTGGCTGGAGCAATACCGAGCGGACAGCGGCTGCACGATTTTGCTGGCGAGCCATAACATGGCGGAGGTGGAGCGGCTGTGCTCGCACGTCGTGATGTTGAAAAAGGGCCAGGTCGTGGATCGCGGCAGCCCGGACGAACTGTTGGCGCGATACGGCCGCGACGATCTAGAGGCGGTTTTTCTGGACATCGCGCGTGATCGCAGGCAGGCGATACCGGTATGAAACCGATGTTCCGCCGTATCTGGGGCCTGATGTACCGGCACCTCGCGCTATACCGCCGGTCGTGGCCGCGGCTGTTGGAACTGTGCTACTGGCCGATCCTGCAAATGTGCATCTGGGGTTTTACCGCGCGCTTCCTGGCCGCCCGAATGGGCAATCCCGGTTTGATGGCGGGCGCGACGCTGCTGGGCGGCGTGCTGCTGTGGGAGGTGACACTGCGCAGCCAGATGGGCATGTCGATCTCCTTCCTGGAGGAAATGTGGTCACGCAACCTCGGCCATGTGTTCGTCAGCCCGTTACGCCCGTTCGAGATGATCGCCGCACTGATCGCCATGTCGGTCATCCGAATGCTGCTGGGGGTGGTACCGGCAATCCTGCTGGCGTGGGGGCTGTACGAGTTCAACCTGTTCAGCCTGGGTCCGGTGCTGATCCTGTTTTTCATCAACCTGATGATCATGGGTTGGTCGGTGGCCCTGGGTGTCGTGTCGCTGGTATTGCGCCATGGCGCGGGCGCGGAGCCGCTGGCCTGGGGCGTGCTGTTCGGGTTGGCTCCGTTCTCCGCCGTGTTCTATCCGGTGTCGGTACTGCCGGCGTTCCTGCATCCCATTGCCTATGCGCTGCCATCGACACATGTGTTCGAGGGCATGCGGGCCGGATTGCTGTTGGGCGAAATCCGCTGGGATCATCTGGCCGCGGCGTTCGCTTTGAATGGTGTATGGCTTCTGGCTGCCTCATATCTGTTTGCCCGGCAATTCCACGCGGCCCGCGTCAGCGGCGCCCTGATCAGTATTGGTGAATGATGGACACTTCGTTTTGGCTGATCCGCCACGCCCTGGTGGCGGAAAACGCCCGCGCCGTCCTGTATGGCGTGATGGATGTGCCGCTGTGCGAGCCGATGCTGCTGGAGCAGGCACCGATGTATCGCTCCCTGGCCGCCAGGTTGCCGCGTCCGGCGGATTGGCTGGTGACGCCGTTATCCCGCACCCGGCGGACGGCGGAGACGATTTTTGCGCATGGGTATCCTCGCGCGGAACTGGGCGTCGAACCGGGGCTGATCGAGCAGTCCCTGGGTGAATGGCAGGGCCTGCCGCACGCGGATCTGCCCGCGAAACTGGCGCAGCCGGCGCACGCGTTCTGGCCCCTGGCCGGCGATGAAAAGCCGCCTGGTGGCGAGAGCATGGCCGAGGTCATTACCCGGGTCGGGACGGCCATGGAACGGCTGGCGGAGGTTCACGCCGGTCGGGACGTGGTGATCGTCAGCCACGGTGGTGCGATCCGCGGGGCGATTGCCCATGCGCTGCGCATCGGGCCGGATAATGCTCTGCATATGTCTGTTCAGAACCTGTCGCTAACGCGGTTGCAGCGGACGCCGGACGGCTGGCGGGTGCAGTGTGTGAACGAGATGCCGGGGTATTAAGCGCTGGATTTCACGCCATCAGCCTCGCTGGCGGTTTTGTAACCTCGGACGATCGATTGCCGGCGCAAGGTAGAAATGTCACGCCACGGCTAAAGTCGAGATGACGCAGTGCCTGATCGGTCACAGGAACACACTTCGGTAACAAAGCGCCTCCTCCCCGATTATGTGACTCAAGGATCGATCTATTCGGCGACGCCCGATCCCCGGATCGGTCCGGCGGTCGTGTTGATCGCTTACGACAGCCGATCGAACGCCTTCAGACATCGTGCGAGTGCATCCGGGTCGGATCGGTGGCTGAACCCTTTCAGCACATGTTCGTATTGCTGCCGGTCCAACCCATAGCCACACGCCACTGTCGCATCGATCTCGGCGCGAAGCCTCGGGTCAGGGTCACCGCCCGACAACCGCAACGCCCCGCGTGCAAGGAAACGCTGCGCCTCGGCGCCTAACGATGGAACCGGTAGTGCGTCGAGTAGATACAGACTCAGGTGCGTCGCCGCTTTCAACCGGACCAGCCAGTCGAACGGGAACGAATTGAACAGCGCACACAGCGAAAACGCATCCTCGGCTTGGCGTGCGTGCGGCGCTTTCTCGACCGTCGCGGTGTGGCCGAACACGACGCCGGGCGGGGCCATGCAGGCGATCATGGTGCGCTCATCGTTCGAACGGGCGATGTCGCGAAAAACCAGCCGCACATGCCGGGACGCCTCCGCGATGGCGGGTTTCAGGGATGCGATGGCGACGCTGTAGCGCGGCTTGGAGTCCCGGGAGTCGACATATTGGTGGAAGGTTTTTCCCTCGTGCAGAAGCAAATCCCCTGCCCCGGCCGGCCGGAAAATCCCGGCGTCGGCGGTCATATGCAGGTCGCAGCCGAAACGGATTTTTCTGCTATCGCACCACCCATTCAATCGCTCCGGATTAGAGAACATCGCTTCCGCGACTCTCATGTCGGCGTTGCCACGCAGTTCCAGCGGTGTGTGGCTGTCCCCGCCGGTTCGGTTCAGGAATGCCATGTCGTAACGCATGATCCTGTCTGGATCGGAGGCGTCCTCGATACGCTCCAGGTAGAACCCGCAGCGCCAGGATCGGGTCGGACCGGGACGCCGGGCAACGATCAGATCGAACTTGAATCGGCTGTCGATATCGAAGATGCGGCGGCGATTTTCGAACGACAGGCACCAGCTCAGCATGGCGTTCTGTAGATACAATCGCCTGATGCCGGTTGTGCCCTCGTTGGCATGGAACGCCGATGGCATCAGCACGCCGATCGATCCATTCGCCGCCGTCAGGTCCATGTTGCGTTCGGCGAACAGGCGGAACAGGTCGAGGTTGCCGGCCGTTGCCCGGGCGCGCTGATGGCGATAGATCCGGGTAGCGATGCGCTTCATGTGGTCGAAGCCTGCACGATACGCGTCGAACGCGGCCGCCACGCCGGGGCGAGCCAGCACCGCCTGTTCGATGGACGCTCGCTGGTTGCGCGTCGGTGCATCCAGGACAGACGGATCGTAGTCGGCAACGAAATCCTTGGTATTGGGCAGCACCACATCCCACGGCGGATTGCCCAGTACGACGGAAAATCCGGTGGGAAAAACCTCCGGGAAGGTCAGGTCCCAGGCGACCGCATCCGCCCCGGCGGCCAGCAACGCGGCCTGGCGTTTGGTCAGAGGGGCCGGCCAGCGTCCCGTTGTCGCAACACGATCGGCCATCGCCAGCCACACATCGTCGCCGTCCCGGTCTCGCAACATCGCCGCCCCGCTCCAGGCGCGCGCGAGTTGGCGCAGCGGATACAATACCGCATCGAGACGAGCTTTTGTGGCTTGTTTGGTTTCCAGGTCGGCCATGTCCCGGCCGATGGATGCGTTCAGTTCCGCGGTCAGGCTTCGCGCCAGACGCAGGCTGTTTTGCAGCCGTTCCGCAACGCCTTGCGCCAGTAACGGGTCCAGCGGACCACCCGTCACCGGCAAAGTGGACAGCGCATCGAAGAACGGCCCGGTCAGCGCGTCGCCATGCACCAACCGATGGTCCAGAAACGTCAGTGGCAGGCCTTCAGCATAAGACTCCAGCCACAGCGAGACTTTCGCCAGCTCCACCGCCAACTTGTTGCGATCGCAACCATACAGACAATGCACCGCCACCAACCGCCGGCAAATCGCCCGCGCGCGGCCTTCCGAATAGCCACGGCTGGGGAGATATGGGGCGATCGTGTTGTCCGGATCGGGCAGCGCGGCGATGCGGTCATGCCAGCCCCGCTCATCGCATATTCGGCAGGCGGTCAGCAGTGCCTCGCCCAGATAGCGGCAGGCCTCAACAAGAAAATGCCCGCTGCCGGTCGAGGGATCGACGATCTTCAGTGACAGCAATTTCGCTGGGTTGGGATCATCGGGCGGGCTGAGGGCGGCTATTTTCGGGTCCAGTGTCTCGCGCACCAGAAAGCGAACGAATTCGTGTGGCGTATAGAACGACCCGGTCGCCTTCCGCCCCATTCCTGAGCGTAGGAAAAACCGTCCTGGCGCGATGTCCGCCGGTTGCCCACAGGCGGGTAACACGGTTTCCAGCTTGCCGCGCCGCAAGCGTATCAGCGGTTCCGTTGCGATGCCGGGTTCTTGCTCCAACAAACCTTCATAGACGCTGCCAAGATCTTCCACATCCAGCGAGCCGAAATGCACACGCGCACGCTGGGCCTTATCGGCGGAAATCCAGATCAACCGGTCGAGCAGGATCGCCACCGCACGATCGCCCCATTCAATCCGGTCCAACACTGGTGTCGTATCCGCCCCGAACAGAGCGCCGCCCAGGGGCGCGATACGCAACTCCGAACACGCCAGGCCGTCCCGGAACAGTGCGAACAGCGACCGCAAACCGGTTTCCAGCATCCGGCCGGTATCTTGTCCGTGGTCCAGATGCCGCCGCACCAGCGGCCCCAGCGCTCGGTTTGGCGACAGCGCCGCGCGCCACAAACGGGAGGAGGCGAAGCTGAACCCGGCCCCCGGTTCGGCGGGGCTTTCCAGTTTCAGAATGAACAACAACCGATAGACCAGCACCAGACCTTCGTGCCACAGCGCCGCCGCGTCCAGACCCGTCCGATCCGGTAATGCATTGATGAAGCCGGTGATCGCCTCCCGCGCCTGACGGCGCAGTTCGGTGGTGACGCGTACTTGGTGCAGACGGGCTGCTTCCAGCACGCCGGGCAGGCGCGGCAGACCGCGCGCACCGGCCAGCGTCATCATAACGCGAAACGAGTCCGGGGGCACCGGGCTTTCCCGCCAACCACTGACCGGGATCGACAGGTGACTGTCCGACCGCGCCGGGTCGCACAGCAGCAGGCGCAACGTGTCGCCGTTGGTCAGCAACCCGGCCCGCTCACCGCGCGACAGCAGTACGCGCTGGGCAACGCGGGTGGGACTGGACCGCGCCGCCAGCGGCGACACCGCGTCCAGATCGGCATCGCTGGCGATTGACCATGCCCGCAAACGGGCGCCGTTGGCGGCCTGCAACAGCCAGCCCCCGTCCTCGGCACCCTCCCGCGTCGAGACCGGGTCTTGCCGCCGTGGCCGGTCATAGCCGAAGGCGCCGGCCAGTTTCACGGTCACATGTTGATGGACTCGTTCCACTCCACCACTTCGCAACGATTTTCGAAAGGCATCCCAACCAGAGGTCACATCCTGCGGCAACAGCAACCCATCCCGCAGGAACGGCGCCGTGATCGCCGAGCCGCTTAGCACGCAGTCGTCCAGGTCGAGCATCAGGGCGCCACCAGCAATAAACCAAGTTTCCGTAGTGATCGCGGCGGCAACGGCACGCGATCCGGCGACATCTCCCGGAACGCGGACAGCACGTCCGCGGCCTGACGCCGCTGCGACGGCGTTTGCAACGGATCGGCGGCGAACCCGGCAAGGCGTTGTTCAGGGACCGCACGCGAGCGCCAATCGCCGACCGATGGTTCGGTATCAAACAGATCGCCGTCCGCGACCGGACCACACAGTTTATGCGTCCGGCTCTCCAGCCAGATGCGGGCGGACCTGGTTTCCCGCGCGATCCGTTCCTGGTGAGCGAGCGTAAACGCCGAAACGATCGTATCCGCAATGATCGCAGCGTGGGACGCAGCCGCCGCAACCCAAGTGGCAGACGACGCATCATCGCAGAGCTGCGATATCGGGTCGGCACAAGAACAACTGTTTCCGAGCGGTTTTTCCTCCGCTTCATGGCCCGGCTCGGCCCCACAGGCATCAGCAGGATAGGGCACTTGATGGGCAGGTTTTGCCCATTCGTCATGGCCGGGCTTGGCCCGGCCACCCGGGACTTTACTGGCGGCACCCAAGAAAGTCCCGGGTGGCCGG
>Ga0316218_1004823_pt1 | contig 9994 bp, 8 predicted proteins | sample TBH18003metaG_FD_203634 | JGI IMG/M metagenome (GOLD analysis project Ga0316218, IMG submission 203634) | Freshwater microbial communities from Trout Bog Lake, Wisconsin, USA - TBH18003 | ecosystem: Environmental > Aquatic > Freshwater > Lake > Hypolimnion/Profundal zone | place: USA: Wisconsin... | reverse complement strand
TATCCGTAAAGGGATTACCACTTCCACTGCCGATAAAAAAGAGACACCGGAAGGCTTATGGAATAAATGTCCTGAGTGTAATTATATCACTACTACTTTAGAGTTAAGAGAGAATCTGTTTGTTTGTCCAAAGTGTAATTATCATCACCGTATAGGTAGTGAAGAATATTTTGAAACACTTTTTGATAATAACGAATATGATGAACTTTTCGAAAATATAAGAAGTGTTGATTTCCTTCATTTTACTGACCTGAAACCTTATCAGAAACGTCTGGATGATATACATGCAAAGACAGATCTGAAGGATTCCATGCGCGTAGGGGTTGGTAAAGTAATAGGTGAACTGATAGTGATTGCCTGTATGGATTTTGAATTCATTGGGGGCTCGCTGGGAAGTGTAATGGGAGAGAAATTCTGCCGTGCTATTGACTATGCTATTGAACACAGACTGCCTTTTATGTGTATCAGCAAAAGTGGTGGTGCCCGTATGATGGAAAGTGCTTTTAGTTTGATGCAATTACCTAAAACAAGTGGTAAACTATCGCAGTTGAGCGATGCTCAGCTTCCTTATATTTCTTTATTAACAGACCCTACATTTGGAGGTATTTCTGCCAGTTTTGGTATGTTGGGGGATGTGAATATTGCTGAGCCAGGCGCCTTAATTGGTTTTGCCGGTCCACGTGTAATTAAAGAAACGATTAAAAGAGATTTACCGGAAGGTTTTCAAACCAGTGAATTTTTACTGGAACATGGATTCCTTGACTTTATTGTGGACAGAAAGCTTTTAAAAGAAAAAGTACATCAGTTAATTATATTGTTTAAAGGATAGATCATTATTGATATGATATATCTATTAAAAAAGGTCTGCATTATTAAATTTGCAGACCTTTTTTTTATTATTATAATAATAATAAGATACTATATACTGAGCCTGCTTTTACGCTTAGGTAACAAAGAAAGGCTCTTTTTGAGATTTTGTTTTAATTGTCGCTTTACTATCTGCCCCATTGTTTCTGCTTTCAGGTAGGTTGGTTCATCAAAATATTCTGCCAGTTCTTCTTTCAGCTGAAAAACCTTTTCTGTAGTGGATATTTTAGCATTGTGCATATTATCCAGCAATTCCTTGATGCGGTATTTAGCTGCTGATAAACGAAATGCCATCAGTGTTCTTTCTTCTGCCCTGTATTGTTCAACTGATTCTTTATTCAGGGTTTTCATTACAGCATCTACGAACGGTTTATTTTCTTTAAAGAACTGTGGCAAATAAAAATTCTTCCTCCCTTCATAGGATTGCTGATCGAAATCTATTGCCATAAACTTATACTGAACACCTACAATATCGGGGGTAATATTCACTACAAAGTTGTAACTACGCATGTCCCCTAATAAGTGGGTAAAACATCGTTCATTAAACTTCACAAACTGTTTAGATAACCTAACCAGATTTGTCTCAGGACTGTTTAAATATTGTTTTACAAATATATCTCCAGGTATTCCAGGAATATGTTCTTCCATCAATGTTTGCCCACAGGTAAAATAAGTAATACGGCTTGGAGAAAGTAAATGCTCCAGCTCTATACCATATATACGGCTGCTATCGGCTTTCTTTATATAATAATGGTCGTAGTTGTCATTGAATCTGTTGATGATTCTGATACGGAATGGCTGACTGTTTCCAAAGTAACAAAAGTCTATTCCTGCCAGATCAAGTTGATTTACAAAAGTAAAATCTCCTTTTGTTTTTAAGATGGCATAATTCAATACCAGGTTTTCCCTGAGTTCATCCCAGTCCCTTGTTTCATATATGGTTCTTTCCCATGCGGTAGCCTTGCCTTCCTTATCCTTTATGGGAACAGTATAGGTAAACCTTGTCAGTTGCTCGTATAAGCCCGGCAGATTCACTTCCCTTCCATAGTGTTGCAGATAGTTTCTTAATCCCTTACTGACAGGATAGATAGGTTTCTTCATGCTTGGCTTATCAACTCCGTTTGGCAGATGTGTATCGAACATAATATTAGGTTTATTCTTCCAGTAGATTATTATCTTCTTCCAGTAAATTCAGGTTTACTGCATCGTTGCCTGCAATCCCTTCTATCGACCCTCTGATATGGGCTGCATTCAACAGTACTTTTTCCAACTGTTTTTCCCTTGCCTTCCACAGCTTTTCCATGGCATCCCTTTCCTTCTGAATAGATAGTTTCATCGACATGAATCCTTCGCGGATGGCCTTCCACTGTTCATTGAATTCGTTGTTGGTAAGATAGTCGTACAGCATCACCATTTTATCGCCTTTATTCTCCTGACTTTTCTTGGCTTCAAATAGTTTCAGAATAGTATTGCGAAGCAATAAAGCCACACTTCGTACTTCCATATATGTACAGATATATACACCCTCTTTTTCGCCAAACTGTTGCATGTCCTTTGGTAAAGTCTGGGTAACAATTATAGCTACATCGGCACCAAGGGTTCTCATATCGGCCTTCAACTTTTCTATCCAGTCGTTCGAGAAGTCTTTAGTACGTTTGCTCTCGTAAATAATCTTACCGGTTTCTATACCAAACTGATTTCTGACGGTTTGAATACAGTCGGCACCTCTTACTCCTTTTCCTACTTCTTCTACCTTATCGAAAGGAAAAGTATTTCTTAATAATTCTTCCAGTATCAGTTCCTGCACCTCACCCTGCAACTGCATAGAACCCTGTTCGGCCTTGCGTTTCATTTCATCCACCAGTTTCTTCTGATCTTCTATTTGTTTTTCCAGCTCACGTGTTCTTAGCTGAAACTCCTGTTCCTTCAGGTTATTCTTTTCCTGTTCTTCTTTCTGCAACTGTGCTTTCAGCAGTTCTCTTTCCTCCATCATTTTCTTCTGAAGGGTTATTTCCAGTTCTGCTTCCTTGGTATTCAGCTGTTGTTCTTTTTGCAGAAATGCCAGTTCCTTTTCCCTCGATTCTTTCAGCTTCAGCTTAGTTTCTTCAGCCGACTGCTGCAACATGGTTATCTGATTCAGATAATCAGCCCCAATACTTTGTTGTAATGATTCCTTTATTTGTTTTGTCAGTTGTTCTTTTTCGGTTGCCAGTCTTTGGGTAATCTCTGTTTCCTTATCTGCCAGTTGTTTGGCATAGACAGCTTCTTTCTTTTTAAACTCCTCGTCCTTTTCTTTTTTCCAGACTATGGCCTGTGTATTCAGTTCCTTTGTCAGCTGTTCTCTTATGGCATCGGTAGCTTCAAACTCATGTCCGCATTTTGGGCATTTTATATTATTAATCATACCAGTCAGTTATCTTTGGTTAGCCTAAATATTGTTTAATATCCCTGTCAGTTTCTCTTTTTTTGATAGTATCCCGCTTATCAAAACTTTTCTTTCCTTTAGCCAGACCTACTTCTATTTTCAGCAGGTTCTTTTCATTCATGAATATCCTTAGCGGGACAATGGTCTGCCCTTTTTCCTTGATGATGGCCTGCAGTTTTCTCAATTCTCTTTTAGTCAGCAATAGTTTTCTGTCGTGAACTGCAATGTGATTGTTGGTAGTCCCCATAGAGTATTCTGCTATGTACAAACCCCTTATCCATAGTTCATTATTATCAAAGTAACAGAAAGAATCATTGAAACTTACCTTACCCTCCCGCACACTTTTTACCTCTGTTCCCAACAGTACTATTCCGGCTGAATATTTGCCATCAATAAAGTAATTATAATAAGCCTGCCTGTTATTTATTTCTATCGACATATTGTTATTCTTCTTCACACACCAATGTGTAACAGGTACAAAAATATTTAAGTTGTTTAGTAAAACCACTTATTATTTAAAATACTTTGACATTCTGTTAATTTGAAGTGCTAAATCCAATTGAATGATTTCAGAAATCCGCTTGTATTTCTCCTGACTCCTATCTCCTGACTCCTGTCTCCTCCTACATCAGCAATCCCAAAGCCAGGAATACCAATACCAATACCGGGGAGAGTATTTTAGTAAATCTTAATAATAGAAAAGCTACCAATATGGAGGCTATTTTGATCCAGGCATCTGTCACCGTGGCATTCATAATAATATCTTTCGACAGATACAGTGTTGCTCCGCACATTACTCCTACTATACTCGCATTGATGCCTTCCAGCGATCGGTATACTACTGCATACTTCTTCAGATTGTTCCACAGCGGAAAAAAGAATAATACCAGCAAGGCACTCGGCAGGAATATTCCTATTGCTCCCAATACACAACCCAGCAACTGCAGGGCAGGGGAGTTGGCCTCCCGCATCACCATTCCTCCGGTAAATGCTCCTATCGAAAATACCGGTCCGGGGATGGCGCGCAGTATTCCCAGTCCCGTCAGGAAATCGGTTTTCTTTATTTGTAATACCTCTCTTTTAGTTTCCTTAATCCTTGGTGATTCGGGGCGAACTACATACTGTTCATACATCATGGGCAGCAATACATCTCCTCCGCCAAACACCAGGCTGCCAAAACGATAGTTATTCTCAAACAGGTTCATTTCTTTTCTGTACTTCCAGTTCTGACGGGTAGCTGTTTCCGACAGGTATCCAGCAATGGCAAACAGCAGCAGAAAAACGAATATATTATTCCAGTTCAGCTTCTTACTCACCTGTTCCTTCTGTGGTATTCTTTTCTTACTGAAATTGGTAATTACCCCCCCGATGACTATTAATATGGGAAATATCCAGGGCGTTTTAAAGAGCAGCGTGGTGCTGATAGCCGCTACAACCATAATAATAGTAGTAATGGTATTCTTCACCGATATCTGCATCATCCGAGTTGAAGAGAATAGCAGGAACCCAATGGCCATAGGCTGAATCAGGCTGAACATGTTGAACTGCATATTTCTATCATCGAAATAATCCAGCAGAAACGATATGCCTGCCATAATGGTACAGGCAGGCAGTATCCATATTAATAAGGTTAGTAAAGCCAGGGGTACCCCTCCTCGTTTAAAACCTATCAAAGTAAGTGTTTGTGTAGACGATGCTCCGGGAAGCATATTGCAGAAGCTTACATAATCCACCAGTTCATCCTCCGTAATATCCTTCCGTTTATGTACAAAAGTCTTCAGCATCATGCCATAATGACCCTGTGGACCCCCAAAAGCAGTAATGCTGTAGAGGAAAACAGTTTGTAAAAATTTTTTATGGCGTAATAATTTCATGTAACAACTACTTCAGGTGCAAGTGTAGCAAATATCTTTTAAATAATATCTAAACTCCATTTTATTTTCAGATAAGTCATTTCAGCCCTTTACATTTGCGCAACATTTACAGCCATGCCGATAGATAGTTCAATACATTCCGTACTTATAATAGGCTCGGGTCCTATTATAATCGGTCAAGCCTGCGAGTTCGATTATTCCGGTTCGCAAGCAGCCAGAAGTTTAAGGGAAGAGGGTATCAGAGTCATCCTCATCAACAGTAATCCTGCCACTATTATGACCGATCCCATGATGGCCGACAAAGTATATTTGTTGCCATTGACGGTGGAAAGTATAGAGCAGATATTACAGGAAAATCAGATAGATGCCATCCTGCCTACCATGGGCGGACAAACTGCTTTGAACCTTTGTAAGGAAGCAGAGGAAATGGGTATCTGGGAAAAATACAACTGCCGCCTGATAGGGGTGGATGTGGCCGCTATAGACACTGCCGAAGACCGCGATAAGTTCCGTCAGTTAATGGGACGTATTGGTATCAAAGTGGCTCCAAGTCATGTGGCCAATAGTTTTCTGGAAGGCAAGGAGTTTGCTCAGGAAATTGGTTTTCCATTGGTTATCCGTCCTTCTTTTACCCTTGGTGGTACCGGCGGTGGATTTGTTCACGACAAGAGTGAACTGGATGCTGCGCTGAAACGTGGTCTGGAAGCTTCCCCTATTCACGAAGTACTGGTGGAAAAAGCCGTGCTGGGATGGAAAGAATACGAACTGGAATTATTAAGGGATAAAAATGATAATGTAGTTATCATCTGTACCGTAGAAAATCTGGACCCGATGGGTGTACATACCGGCGACAGTATTACCGTGGCCCCTGCCATGACCCTCAGCGATACTGCTTATCAGGAAATGCGTAATCAGGCCATCCTGATGATGCGTTCCCTCGGCAATTTTGCCGGTGGTTGCAATGTACAGTTTGCCCTGAATCCCGAGAATGAAGATATTATTGCCGTGGAAATCAATCCCCGTGTAAGCCGTTCTTCTGCCCTTGCGTCCAAGGCTACAGGTTATCCTATTGCCAAGATTGCCGCCAAGCTGGCTATTGGTTATAATCTGGATGAACTGAAGAATCAGATTACCCAGACTACTTCGGCATATTTTGAACCTGCGCTGGATTATGTGATTGTAAAAATGCCCCGCTGGAATTTCGATAAATTCAAGGGGGCCAACGATACCCTTGGTCTGCAGATGAAGAGTGTGGGCGAAGTGATGGCAATTGGCCGATGTTTCAACGAAGCATTGCAGAAAGCCTGTCAGAGTCTTGAAAACGATGCGGTTGGATTGGGTTATTATGGTAAAAGCCTGATGAAAAGCCAGGAACTGACCGAATATATCAAGATTCCGAAATGGGACAGGATATTCCGTATAAAAGATGCCCTGATGCAGGGTACTACTGTTAAGAGTATTGTACAGGCAACCGGTATCGACCGTTGGTTTCTGTATCAGATTCAGAAGATCTGTAATATCGAAAAAGAAATGGCGGAGCATACGTTGGAAGATATGCCTTATGAATTACTCAAGGAAGCCAAGGTAAATGGTTTCAGTGATGTACAGATAGCCAAGATTGTAAAGAGTCAGACTACCGAAGACGAAGTATATGCCCGTCGCAAATCGCTAAATATCTCCAGGGTATTCAAGATGGTGGATACCTGTAGTGCCGAGTTCGAAGCCAAAACACCATACTTCTATTCTACCTTCGAAGGATAATGATGATGTGATGATGTGATGATGTGATAATTTGATAATTAAATACAGAATACAAATACATACAATAAAAAATGTCTCCCCAAAAAGGAGGCATTTTTTATTGTATGCTGCATTAAAACTAAAGCCCAATAGCTAACAGCTTGTATCCTTTTTACTTTGAACTAGGCTATGCTCGCAGCAAGGGCATTTCTTCTACTCATCTTAATGTTAGGCGCTGCCTTGTAGGAGCCATCAATGTTTATTTCAACAAGGTTTTTAATTCTTCAATTGTCAATGGTGTTTCACATCTATGCAACATAGCATGACAATTTGGACAAACAGGTCTTAAATCTTTTATTGGGTCAACTTCATAATATTTACCAATGTCAGAAATTGGTGTTATATGATGAACATGTATAAATCCCTTTCCATGTTCTCCAAACTTGTGTTCAAAATCAAAGTCGCAAATGATGCATTTACTACCATAATGCTTGATACAAAGTTGCCTTGCTTTACTATTTCGTTCATATGAGTTAACTATTATTGTTCTTTTTGCACCTTCAAATAAAGCATTCTGTTTACTTGTAGGTATTTCATTTGCAATAGGCTCGTCTCCTGTTAATGATGTTTCTTCTAAAGCCTCAACAAGTTCATTTCGTAACTGCCAAACGAAATATGTATTATCGTCCCACCCATTAAAAAATATGTCCCAATATTTGAACTTCATTCTGCTTCTTTCAGTAAAGTTTATATCATATTGGTTTGCAATTCTTTTGGCATATCTACCAATTTCTAAATTAAGGACTCCATGAGGTGCTTTACCTGAATTTCCTAATATTCTTCCTACTTGGCTTGCATATGCTTGATGTCCTTCAAATGAGTAAAGTGTTTGAAAAATTGAAAGGTCAAGTTTGTTTGTCAAACTATTATCTTGCAAAATCTCTGTCCATTGTAAAGCAGTTAGTATTGTAGCCATGAGTTAGTAAGTTTTTTGAATGAGGTAGCATACAACTCCCATTTTAATTCCATTACACGCCATTATTCCCCCTTGATTCTCAACAATTTTGTATTCCCCTTTTTGTATTATAGTGGCGTTAATACACATTTTACTTTTCGCTATTGTATCATTAATCATTACTTTCCACGCTTCGCCATTTCAGTCATATTATTCCGAAAGTTTCTGCTTTCAAATGTAACAGAATTTACATAGCAGATTTAAAATAAAATTATTTATTTTAAAAACATGAAGAAAGATATTATTTAATCCGAAAAACAAAAATAGCTTCTCCCTTTTCCAGTCAATACTGTCTATAATCTTATCAGATACTTTGAGAGGGTTAATATCTTTGTAATACAGCCGTTAATGAAATTTTTAATTTCGATAATTGGTATTTTACATTTACTTCATGTTGCTGCTCCGGTCATTTATTCATTTATTATTTTACTAAACATTATTCCGGTTCTGTATCCACATCAGTAATATTTTATTCAATAGCTACTGCAATTGTTGCCATTTATCTGTCAGGTATTCATCAACATACTCCGCTTTATTCAAATAATTCCCAAACCGCAGTTGACTATGTTCAGCGCTATGTTCAAAAAGTAAAGTTTACTGCCCATTCTAACGGCTCTTCATGTATCCGATTACTAATTTATATCAATAATTCTGTATTTCAAAGGCTTTATAACCAAACTGAGCCCGGTAATTTCATAATGCACCTCGGTTGGCATTCAACTGAGCTCCTTTTTCGGAAAACTGAGCTCCTTTTTCGGAAAACCGAGCTCAGAAAAAATAAAACCGAGCTCGGTTGGCGTTCAACCGAGCTCCTTTTTCAAAAAACTGAGCTCAGAAAAAATAAAACCGAGCTCGGTTGGCGTTCAACCGAGCTCCTTTTTCAGAAAACCGAGCTCAGAAAAAATAAAACCGAGCTCGGTTGGCGTTCAACTGAGCTCCTTTTTCAAAAAACCGAGCTCAGAAAAAATAAAACCGAGCTCGGTTGGCGTTCAACTGAGCTCCTTTTTCAGAAAACCGAGCTCAAAAAAAATAAAACCGAGCTCGGTTGGCATTTATCTGTATTGAAAACCAGTTTTCCTGATCTTTTTTCACCCGATTTACATTTAAAACAATTCCAGAAACTGTTCTCAAATATTTTTTTTAATTACTATTCTTCCTTTCCTACATAAAAATAACCGGAAAAAAGGAATAGCATTATTGTCATTCGTTTAATTTCAAAATTATAGTACGTAAAATTGTAGTGCTGACTAGCTGAACTTCATTGTCGGCTTTAGATTTTGGGGCGTTTATAACTAAAGTTATTAATGACCTGACGGGAAATACCAAATTTCCTCATCCTCCGGTACCACTTGCAGATGCAACGGCGGCAGCTACCCGATTGCAGGTTGCTTATCCTCTCCGGAAAAACGGAGATAAGGCAAAGCAGTAGTATCAGAATGCCGATACTACTCTGGATGGGATAGCACACGAATATGCTGAATATGTAAGTACTATAGCAAAGGGTGATGCTGCTGTGATTATATCTGCAGGATTTTTTCCCGGTAAAGGATTTTCTACTCCCGCTGTTGTTCCGGCAGGTACTGGTCCGGTGAAACTGAATCCTGAAAAGGGTGGATTGTTGCAGCTTTCTATTGGTACTGTACAAGGTGCCGATAGTTATGAGTATATTATTTTACCTGGCTCCGGGTGGTGCCGATATGGTCATTATAGGTAAGTGTATGATTATGAACCCCAATACTGTCAGAACAATTATTATTCCCGATGGCAACAAAAACGAAACTATATCGGGATTAACACCCGGAATGCACGTTTTTGTGCAGGCCCTTGCCCGGAATGCTGCTGGCAAGAGTCCATTGAGTCCTATGAGAGATTGTTATATTGTTTAAAGGTCAATGGTATTGATAGAAAGGTTGAAAATATAAAGAGGCTGTTGCAGTGAATTGCAACAGCCTTCTTTTTTAAATTAATACCTATAAGGTAGGCTGTTCAAAATACGATAATATTCTTCTTACAGTTTTTGGTTAAATAAAATATTCCCTTTCTACGTTTTAAAGGTAACGACACCAAAAACAA
>Ga0316218_1004822_pt1 | contig 9994 bp, 3 predicted proteins | sample TBH18003metaG_FD_203634 | JGI IMG/M metagenome (GOLD analysis project Ga0316218, IMG submission 203634) | Freshwater microbial communities from Trout Bog Lake, Wisconsin, USA - TBH18003 | ecosystem: Environmental > Aquatic > Freshwater > Lake > Hypolimnion/Profundal zone | place: USA: Wisconsin... | reverse complement strand
TTTCTTTTCTAGGTTTTTTTCTTGCTTCCATAATTGTTTGTTCTTGCTCCTATCTCGCCTCCTGCACTGGTCGCCTCCCCACGTCACTATTTGGTCCGAGAAAGGATCCAGTGACGGACCAGTTGCAGGCACAGCCCCGTTCCCACTGGAACGGCCCCTGTGTGCGCGCACTACTACCTCGGCGTAGTAAACGGGGACGCCCACAAGGGCTGGTTCTCGCGAGTTGTCGCTGAGCCTCGGATCAGGCCGACCTGACCCGCGATATCTGCTGCTTCATAACTTATCATAATATTGAACCCCTGGCTAGCGCTCTGGTGCTGCGAGGCCCGACCTGACGACACAATCTCAGTGTTCTAAGGGGGGCACATCAATCGGGCATACTCCCATTTGGGAGCGAACCTATCGCCATTTTTGTAGCTCGCTCGCCCGCACGCGAGCGCGCTCCACCCACTGAACCGTAGCATCTAGTACTCCCCCCCCCTCCTCAAGTTCCTCAAGAGCTCCCCAGAACACAGCACCGCATTGTCTGCACTCCATTCTCTTGCCGCTGCTCTCCCAGCGACGACGACTCTCTCAGCTCAGAGTCCCTGAGTGCCGTACTATCAGCCGCCTTGTTTCCCTTCCTCCTACATCCATGTATTCCCCAGCTTAGGCATGCACGGGACCCTGGGCCGGATATCTAAAGCGAACACACCATCAATATCCGTCCAGCGTTCCCCTGCCCCTACACCGACAGCGGCCGACGCATCATGCACGGCTTCTCGTGGCGACCCGATGGAGCACCAGCGTACGCCTGATGGCCCACTGATGGCCGACGACTCGAGCCGCGGCTCTGATGGCTTGGGCGGCATCCCGCCGTCCCCGAAGAGCCCGCCGCTGCAGCACCAAGGCATCGCCCCGGTGCGCATGCAATGCTCCTTCGTCTCTTTCACTCGCCCCTCCCTCGCTCGCTTGCGCTCCTCCCTCGCTCGCTTGCGCTCCTCCCTCTCTGCTCTGATCCTCCTCCTGATGCTCTCCCCCCCCTTCTTGCCCTCCCCCCCCTTCTTGCCTGCCCAACAGACTCCTGCGCTGCCCAACGCTACCGATCGGGTCGTCTGGCACACCACCGTCTTCACGAGCGAGATCACCACTCTTCTCGAGTCTGCGCTGCCGGTGCCTGGCGGCGGAGATGGCCTGCGGGACCACAATGCTGGAAGGAAGTATGCCAGGTCCAGCACAGCCAGCACCCACAGCCTCTCTGGTGACGAGTTTTTCTCTTGCTCTTCTGCTTCTATTGCCAACCATCATTTTTGCCCTCTCTCTCCCTCGTCCAGGCCCCATAAACCTGGCCCATCTGCGCTCGCCCGGGCCATCTGGATTCTGATTGGGTCCTTCACGATATTTATATTATGTGTCTTTGTGGCCAGATATAATAGGCTCCACGAGGCCCACATAGACGCCTCGCAGGTTCAGGCTGTCAGTTGGCCATTCACTCTTTTTTGTGGGACACTGGACTCTGTGTCTAAACAATTCCTTAAGCTTACTGTTTATATTAGTATGCTGATTTTGCCTCCTATTACATACGTCATACTGGTTTCTCTTCTCCGAGTCTTGCAACATTTAGCATCTGGCTCTTTCGGTACCCATATATGCTGGCCAAACACACTAGCCCTTCCGTCTAATGGTCCTGATGTGGCTCCTGTCGCTAATATGATCAACTCAGAAACAGCCAAACCTCTCAAATTGCGTCTGCGACGCCCTCAAAGATCCACAGCTCAAATGTGGCACACTGTGCTGAAACTGAAAAGAATGAATGCAACCATACATCCATACAGGAACCAACTTCGATTCCTCCGTAGCCGCTCCCGTCGGTATATCACTCGCCTCTGTCGCTCCTTCCCCTCAGGCGTCTTCCCCAAGAACCCCTCAAACAGCCTGCGCACTGCCAGACGCCCACCTTCCCAGACCAGTAACATACGCTCTCCTCAAGATCTATTGCCTCCTCAGGCCCATGCTCCTGACCATCGGCTATTGCCCCCCTCTCCTTCCTTTTCTCGTGTCGGAGGAGTTCCAAATCCTCAGCCAGCAGGCTTGCCCTCCCTCCCAGTTTATTTTGAGGCTCAAGAACAACAATTCTGCCTGGTGCATGCATTCAACATGCTGTGGGGAGCCCATCTTCTCTCGGGCCCGGCACTGATCCAGTGGATCAAGTCTCAACAGGAAATCACCCCCCCTGACAAGCAACACATTTGGAACCTCCACTTCCGACCTGCAGGCGACTTCACTATTGAAGTCTTCAGCCTCTGGCTTTACCTCACTCGTCGCCTAACCCTTCGCCCAATACTGTCCCGGGGCCTCTTCCCCCCACCGGTGACCATAAGCGATCTTGATGCTCTTCTTGCTAGCCTCACTTCCCGATATCCTACCCACCCTTTCCCTGGCCTAATTGTGAAATCGACCGAACCCTTGGGAACTGGGTCATACAAACATGCCTCCACCCTTCTCAAGCACCCCACCCAAGGGTGGCTCTGGCTTGACTCAGAGAAGTGTGGCCGGATCTTTCTGTCTGATCCCTCAAACCTCGACACATTCTCCCAGGTGGCGAACAGTATTTTTGCTGTAGTGCCTGAGCACAGCCTTGATGAGGTAACTGCGTTCCACTTCAGACCCCGTGATGGCTTTTGCCCTCTCTCTACCTGGTGCCTCGGCCCTCGCCTATGCGACACCCCAACATACCAAACTTTGCTACAGATCCCTACAAGGCCTGCTGCAAATCTCACTCCCGACTCTCCAGTTACCTCCCGTCAAGAAAAGACACGAACCAGCCCCACACCACAGGGCACCTCGTCACATTCCCCGCGAGCATCGACCCACACACACGCTGCACCTACCCATCGGGCCCCTGCACCCTCTGGGCATGCTCCTGTTCCCCCTCTACCTCAACGTACCAGTCCTATGGACAGATTCCCTGACCCCCGAGGGGATATAACTGCCATGGTCTTTAATCTGCAGTCCCTCTGCTCCCGCCTATTGGATATCCAGGATCTGGTGGCCTCACACCACCCTGATTTCATATTTTTTCAAGAGACACATCTCTCTGCTAGGGAACACCGCTTTATCCCCCAAGTGCGTTCCCTGCTGACAGGCTATACCCTGGTCTTCGGTGGGGTCCCAAGAGACCCTCTCCATTCGCGCCACCGTCCTACTGTACCAGGCACTGCCCCGGGTGGTGTCCTCCTTGCTGTCTCTGAGCGCCTGACTAGCCACCCCCTGACCAAGACAATGCCGATCCCAGAGGCAGTCTCTGGTTATTGTAACCACATGACATTTCCACTACCTGATTCTCAAACACTGCACATGCTAAATGTTTACTTCAGCCCTACAGACCCCTTGGCTTGTTCAGCCTGTCGTGCCTATCTGCGTGATCAGGTCCAGAAACACGATCAGGCCTCACACTATTTCATTGTTGCTGGGGACTTCAACGTACATACTGACTCCCCTGCATTCCAGATTTTAACTTCCGATCTTCATCTCTCCCCCATTAATGCCACCACTAGCAAGCACCTCACTCACTTTCCACACTCATCCTCTTGCCGCCCGTCTATGATTGACGATCTCCTGGTATCTGATTCTCTCTTGCGCCTTAGGGGTTTCACAACAGCTGATGTTACCTGTACTATACCTTCGAGCCAATATGGCTCTGACCATCTACCACTCGTCCTCCGGCTTCCTGCCCCCTTGATCCCGATCCTTATGCGCCCCAAACAGTCCTATCCACCTGCACCGATTTCCCCCTGGGGGAGGGCCTCCCCTCCTGACCCTAGTACCCTGCAGCCTACAGGCCTTGGCAACCCACCCCAACGCACTTTAGTATATCCCATCCCAGCTGCAAACCTGCAACTTGCCCGTGAACGTATCTCGGCTTTTCTCACACCTGATTGCGAATCCCTCAACACCACATTGCACACTACCCTGCAAACTCTCATGGCCACCATTCCCCATGACAATATGGGTGTCCCGGTTGTCCCCTGGTCTGTCTGCCAGACCAATATTAGAGGCCTGCACATTGACACATCAGTCCTAGCTCGCCAAGCCACCAACCTGCTAGACAGGGCTTTAAAGCATGTGCATACCACTTGCCCAACGAGGCTCCCCTTCACTCCCCGGGGAAAGAAATTCTTCCTCCCTAGATCAATCCAACGGAAAGCCCAACACCACCGCCTGGATCTGAAGATCCTCACCTTTGCCAAGATCCGCATCCAAACATGGCTAACTAATGGTTGTTTTGATGATGCAAACCTCATCCCCTGGGGCCCGGATACGTCCACTGTTGCATACAAACTATTTTGTTCCTTCTCTCACTTTCACATCCATGAAGTAAATGAAACCTCTGCAGCTGCCATTGTCCTGGCTACACTGCCATTTCTGCCGCCCACTGATATGTACTCTGACTGGATTGGTTGGCTGGATGCTTGCCAAAAGAAAGTCAAACTAGTTAGGGATGCCATGAAAAAGTTAATCTCGCCTATCAGGGACTCTGCTGTCTATCGCCGCCGCTTGGCTAAACTCCTCCGCATTTCCCCGAAGAAAGGTCACGCCCGCATTTTCAGCACTGCACCTGGCCTGGATGAATCCACCTCCTCTGACATGGATGCCATTTGGGATGCCACAACTCAGGTTTATCACACTGACCCTAGAGACATGCAGCATTTTGCACATAAATATTTCTCGCGTGAGTGGTCCCCCGACGCCAGCCTATGCTCTACAGACCCTTACCCGTTTGCTATACCGGGCTGCCCAGACCCCTTCACACTCTCCCCCCCACCACGACCAACTGATGGGCCTGCTTCTTCTCACACAAACCTCCTCCCTTATGTTCTCCGCCAGTTCACATTTGACAAAACACTCTCCTCCCTTAAGCGAAATAAATCGGCAGGGCCAGATGGTATACCTAATGAGCTTTTAATGATCATGCCTGCCCCCTTTAAATCCTCACTGAGACTCCTCTTCATCCTCATGTGGATCACGGGACACACCCCTGACCCGTGGAAACTCTCTGACACCATTTTACCTCACAAGCGTGGCCCTCACACCCACCTTGGCAATAAGCGCCCCATTGGTCTCCACATGACCATTTACAAACTCTGGACCAAGTTTGTCACCAATGTTTTGTATGCCTTCAGTGAGGAACATTCCCTTCTCTCAGCCTCTCAGGAGGGCTTCCGCTTTGGTGGCAGTACATCACGCCACCTGCAGAGACTAACCCACATATTTGAAAATGCAGCAATTACAAATTCGAATATATATATGCTTTGTATGTAGACTTCACAAATGCTTTTAACACAATTGACCACCAAAAACTATTTCGCATCATGAGCGACCTTGGCTTTCCACCTGACTCCATTGGAGTTGTTGCAGGCATTTACTCTAATGTGGCTACCCGAGTGGTCCTGCATCGCGCAACCCGCCTCACTACTGGCCCCATCGCTGTCGGACGAGGCACAATCCAGGGGGACACTCTCTCGCCACTCATTTTCTTGCTGTATATTGAGCCCTTGCTACGCTGGCTTAACACAGGTTCACGAGGCTACACACCACGATTCCATACCCCTGACACTACATCCTCAGATGTTGACCCTCAACTTGAAGCCAATGGCCCCTGCTACTCAGCTCTCGCTTTTGCTGATGATCTGGCAGCCCTGACCTCTTCCACTGCAGATCTCCTTGTCCAGTTCAACAAGATCACATCTTATTGCTCCTGGGGCGGTCTCTCACTGAACCCGACAAAATGTGCAGTCACTGGAGCCCTACATCGACACGTCCTCACTGGTCTGGCTGCGACTCTCACTGACCAGACATCTCTCCTGGCTGCACAACTTGATGGCAAATTCATCGCCAAAGGAATCCCTGTTCCATTCTATCCCCCCAGTAAACCATACAAGTACCTTGGCGTCTGGCTCTCTATGACACTAGACTTCTCCTTCCATTTCACCTCCCTGGTACATGACATTCTTGAAAAAGGACGCCAACTGGTTGAATCCCGTGTATCAGCCCGACAATCTCTTCATATCATTAACCGGGTCCTGAAACCAAAAATTACTTATTGTTTCCCTATAGCACCCTTCTCTGAAACGGATCTAGAGTACCTGGATGGCATCCTAGTCAAAGTCACCAAGATCTGCATGGGCCTCAAAACGAGCTTCCCAAACAAGGCAGTCCTGACCCCCACATGCCGCGGTGGTGTTGGCCTCCACTCACTGCTCGTGGAATACACTCAGGTAGCAACTCTCACACTCACTCGCGCACTTAATGACCCAGGAGACCTAGGCCTCCTCACTCGCCGTATGCTTCTTGACCAACAGGCAGCTGGAGGACACCTCCCAGCTCCGTTACGATGTCGTGATCGATCACACTTCTCACATCCCTTGGCCCTTCGCCTCCTCTCCATCATGCATAGTGCTAAGATCTTCCTACATTGTCCTCCATCAGGCATCGCTCCCCTCCTGGGAACTGACCTATGGCAAACACTCTCTACCTCGCCTCTTCCCTGCCCCATATCCTCATCGGAGCTTGCTCCTCTCTGGCGCCTTGGCATCACCTCCCTTGGCTCCCTGACCACTTCTGTCCTCGGTAACCCTCACATGATTGATTCTGAAACTCTGCTCTCTGCTTTCCGAGGCCGGATCAAGACTAGGCACTTGAACTCTGCCCGGATAGCCCTCAACAAGCTGACACTTTTCCTAAATGGCACCACTGAGGGCCTCTCCCACTATACACGGGTGTCCCCTCTGACTCTGCCCCAACGCCGTATCACAATAGCCCACAACTTTATCCACCTCCCCCAACCTAACCGACCTTTCCTTGGACTCTCTAGCCTTGCTGCTCGCTTCCCATTCCCAGTTGACCCAGCTGCCCCAATAGTTCTGCCTCGGGTGCAGCGTGTGCTTGACCTCTCCTCCCTATCCCCTCCTACCCGACACCCTCCACCGCCCTACCCAGTACCTGTCCCAGCTACAGCTACACAACCCCTATTGGCAGTGATTCCCACCCTGAACCAGCCTGGACCCCTACCCCCTGGGGTGCCCTCTGCCATAGACCCACCTGCAGGCAGCTGTGATGGTAGTGCTGCTTTCTCTCGTCTGGTTCCTCACCCTGAGGGCCCAGTCACACCTGCGGATGCCCTCCTTTGCGATCGCTTGGTCACTTTCTCCACGACTCCAGTTCATCCAGATTTTGATGTCTATCCCACTGGAGATTATGCCATCCAGATTGGCTTACGTCTCCCCCTGGTAACAACTGCCTTGGTACCAGCCATACAATCCCATCAACGGGCCTTCGTTTATCGACCAGACGGCACTTGCTCCGGCTCCCTCTCAGTTGCACGCTTATCCTGGCTACGACAGAACTACAACATATGCTGTCACACTGACCCAAACCTCCATGCACGCCACACCAGGGGCACTTTTGAGAAGGATCTTGCTGCGCTCTTCTGCCGCTACCCACAACATTCATCGTCCTCCGTATCCCCTCCCCCAAACTCAGGTTGGTGCCTGCCTGAAAGCCTCTGCCTGCCTCTCGGAGATCACCTCTCGGCTGCTTCCCATCGGTTTGCCTCGCCGCTAGATGTCTCCCTCTCTGCCACCTCTTTTTTCTCTCGGTTTCCCCAGGACACCCTCTTTGGTGCACGACATGATGCCTACTCAGTCCCGTGGACTGGCTCGTCTGTGGCTCACCCACCCTTCCACTCTGACTCTATTCTGAAGTCTCTAAGATGGGCTGTTGCCTCATGCAATCGTGCAGATGTTCCAAGTTTCACTGTCATGATCATTCCTGCCTGGCCACGCTCATCTTTCTCCTCCTGGCTGCAACATCCAACTGTGAAAGCCACTTGCAGAATCCCAAAAAACAATTTCCCTTTTTCCCCCGAATGTAGCTCACCAACTGCTCACGTCCCAGAAGTTGCTGCCCTCTGCAACACCCAGTGGCCAATTCAACTGATCATTGTGGCAAATGATGCAGGGATGGCACAATATGGCACTCGCCAACACCTGAACACATTCACTGCTTCTGCAGGTCCTGCTTTTCTCCTACGCCCTCTGTCACGTCCTCCTTCCCCTCTGTCCTCCCCTTGGCTGTTGTGGGGTCCACCTAATGGATTCCGCAAACTCCTCACGTGCCCTTCCCCTGCCCCGATCCCACCTCTACACACATCTGACAACAACGACATATCTCTGCCACTTATTTACCCTCCTTCCAGTACTGTACGTTGGCCATCTACCACAGCCTACTACACTGACGGTGCATGCAAGCAGAACCCTGACTGGGGAGCTGTGCTTGGCGCCTCCTTCTACCTTCCCTCCTCTGATATTACCTATCTCATCAAACCTGGTGGCACCCGGGAAACCAAAACAATTATGCGTGCTGAGCTCGCTGCAATTTATGCTGCCTTGTTGCACATTCTGCAACGACGACCTTCTGTTAAAGCTGCCTCTATCTTCACTGATAGCCTAGCCTCAATATACCTGATTCAGAGAGTCCTCAGAGCTCCTTCAACACTACTGGAAAATAAGCACTTCCCTCTCCTCCGTCGCATTCGCCTCCTTCTCCTCACTGGTGCCCGCTCTGGTGTCCTTGTACATTTCCAGAAAGTCAAGTCACACATTGGTATCTCTGGAAATGAGGCTGCTGATGTTGGTGCAGCCCTTGCCCTAGCTGCAGACCCACGTACCTGCCACTACAACTTCACAAACCTTGACATTAATTACCTGGCATCCCTGCCTGCCTGGCCATGTGTCAAACACTCCCCACACCCACCTAATCCCTTCTCGCCCACCCCCCTCCCTGACACTAATGTTGATGGCATCCAACCATCCCATCGTGCTGGTGGTCTCTTCTTTCTCTCCAATATCACCACAGCAGTTTCGTCATTCATCATATACTTTTGCCCTGAGCGTACTGATGGTTCAAAACCAGGCACACCGATGTATGACCGACAGCAACAACTTAATTCTATCTCACTGCCAGCCCTCAGTAACATTATGTGGCAGTCCTGCCCTTACAAACTGGTGAAGAACATCCTACAGATTAGGTACCAGCTGCTGTGGACAGGCTCAAAAGCACTCCAAATCTCTCGACCCTACAAAACGACAGCAGGGGTGTCGGTTGATGGTCTCTGCCATATCTGCCCCCCGTCTCACACACACGCCCGTGCACCTGACACCGCAGGCCACATCCTGGGCTCCTGTCGGCACCCTGAACTCAAAGCCTGCTATATAACTCGCCACAATAAGGCCCTAGTCCGCATCCACTCTGCTTTCTTGCAGGGATCTAAAGCCTCCTCCATGATGATCCTTGATGCCACATCCAGAAAAAAGCTTCCAGAGGGTATCTACCATAACCGCATCCCACAGTGGATGCTCCCTTCTGTCCCTCCCACTATATTGGATGCTCTACGCCCTGATATCTTGCTCCTCGATGGTTTTCCACTTACTGAGGCGCCACCCCTCTCTGTCCCAAACCTGTCACCTGCACATCTCCGCCGTATCCAGCAGCGTTGTACACTGATTATTGTTGAACTTGGATATACATTGGAGCCTCTCTATTCTGACCGCCTAACCGAGAAACGACAACAACATCTGTACCTTATCACCCTACTCCGCACTGCTGGCTGGAATATTGCTTTTAATCTTGCTGATCTTGACTATGTTCATTTTGTCATCCTTGGCACTGCTGGCACTATCTTCTGCAATGCTCACTCCACACTTGTATCTCTTGGTATTTTTCCATCCCAGGTTCGCTCAGTTCTCTCTTCCCTCCATACACATGCTGTCCAATCTGCTTTTTCTATAATAACACTTCGAAGACGCCTAGAGTCATCAGTCTTCTCCTTTGATACCATATCTCCAGAGCAGCCACCTGATCCTCCATAAATGGGTTCACACTATGGTGCAGGGCTCACACCCTGTTCCTGAATCCACGCCTATTGGCGTTCTCTTTCTTTCTTTCCGCTGCCTGT
>Ga0316218_1004821_pt1 | contig 9995 bp, 9 predicted proteins | sample TBH18003metaG_FD_203634 | JGI IMG/M metagenome (GOLD analysis project Ga0316218, IMG submission 203634) | Freshwater microbial communities from Trout Bog Lake, Wisconsin, USA - TBH18003 | ecosystem: Environmental > Aquatic > Freshwater > Lake > Hypolimnion/Profundal zone | place: USA: Wisconsin... | reverse complement strand
CTGATCTCGTAAGACTGTTGGTGCCACGTTGTTTGCGCGCCCGCAAATGTATACACACATAGAATACTGATGATGGTGAATAGTGTAGTTCTCATGTATGCAATATACAAAAAAAACAACCACACCCTGTTTTGAAGGTGTGGTTATTCGATGAAATTATGCTTGCTTAAAATTATGCGGGTTGCTGCGCAGCTTGCTTTACAAATTCAGCGTTGGCATGTATGTTCACGTCTTCGCCCAGCATCACACCGCCGGTCTCAGATACCATACCGAAGTTGATGCCGTAGTCTTTACGGTTGATCTTGCCGGAAACTTCGAAACCTGCGCGGGTAAGGCCCCATGGGTCTTTCTCCACTATGCCGCCAAACACTACATTGAGCGTTACAGTATTGCTTTTGCCACGCATAGTGAGTGTGCCGTGCATCTTGTAATTGTCTGCATCAATTTTCTCCAGTTTGCTGCTTTCGAACGATAATTGCGGATGGTTCTCTGCATCAAAGAAATCTGTAGATTTCAGGTGGCCATCGCGTTGCTCGTTGTTAGTATCGATGGAGCTGAGGTCGGCAGTGAAGTTCACCTTTGCCGTGCTCATGTCATCGCCTTCTGTTTGTACAGTAGCATTGAATTGCTTGAACTTGCCTGAAACATTTGATACCATCATGTGGCGTACCTTAAAACCTACTTCTGAATGCGTGGCATCTAATGCCCATGTTGTTGTTGCCATTGTTTTTTTGTTTTTAGTGTTTAGGAGAATATTGTTTTACTAACGAAATAATACTAGACCGCACAAGCTCCATCCGGCGTACAAATACCATCTTCCAGGTCATTAGCTACGGAGGCCTGTGCATATTCTTTCCACGCATGGTCCAGCGTTTGCAGGAAGGCTTCTTTGGGTTGCGCGCCCGATATGGCATACCGGTCATTTACTGCAAAGAAGGGTACACCATTTATGCCCAGTTCCTGCGCCTGTGCTATGTCTGCATGTACAGCTACCGCATAGGCATCGCTGTTGAGCATTTCACCTACTTCTACTGCCCGCAGGCCGATGTCGATACCGATCTGCATCAGCACATTGTGGTTGCTCATGTCTTTACCATCGGTAAAGTAGGCTTTGAATAGTTGTTCCTCTGCGGCTCCGTCAAGGCCATGCGTTTTTGCAAGCTGAATGAGCCTGTGCGCATCGAAAGAATTGGCGATCACTGCTTTTTCAAAATGATACTCCAGACCGTTCTCTGCCGCAGTATTGGTGAGTTGTCCATGTATGCCTACCGACCATTCGCGTGTTTGTCCTTTGCGCTCGGCAAGATACCCGTACAGGTCTTTACCGGGCTGAGGTTGCAGGGTAGGGTCCAGTTGAAAGCTATGCCACTTTATGGTGACTTCATCTTTATGCGCAAACTCATCTAATGCCGCCTCCAGCTTTCGCTTGCCGATGTAGCAAAAGGGGCACATAATGTCGGACCAGATATCTATATTCATGTTAAAGGCTTAAATAGTTTCACTCAAAAATCACGCCACTACGCTCTTCGTCTTTTCGCTGATCTTTATAAACAAAGGCTCCAATGTAAAGAAGGCAAGCGCGGGGAAAAAGTGCATCGGTATCACCAGGCCGGGGAATAGCTCTGGTGAGTTTACATCCAGGGGTAGCTTTGCGCCTATTGCTCCAACGATGCTTCCAAATGACAGGATAACAAAAATAAAGTTGAATACTATTTCTGTTTTTTCTTTCAACCATTTATATAATACCCAATAACCAACAGACGCAACAAGGCACCCAATAACGTTGAATATCATTATGCCCACAGGCTTTGCAATGTTAGAGAAGTCAGCGCCTACAGAGGTGGAGTACACTTTCTGATAGATAAGCGCAGCGATACCCGCAAGGATACCGGATAAAAAACCGAGCAACAATAATCTTTTGAACATAGCGTGCTATTTGTTGGTTAACTTATTTTTTGACAGGAACCATTATTTCCAGCTTAATGCTTTCACCCACATCGCCGCCAGGCTTGCCTACATGGAAGTCGCTACGGTTGATGGTGAACGTGCTGTTGAATGTGGCCGTAGTACCCTTGTTCTGAAAACTGAATGGCAGTATCATTTCTTTCTTCACGCCATGTATTTCCATGTCGCCTGTGACCAGGTAGTTAGCGCCGCTCTTCACGATCTTTTTCGATGTGAATTTTATCTGCGGGTACTTGCCTGCGTCAAACCACTCTGCGCTTTTTGCGTGGGTGTTCATCAGTCCGTTTCCGGTATTGATCGAGGCCACATCAATAGCCAGTACGAAGTTGGAGCCTGCCAGGTCTTTATCATCAAAAGCAATGCTGCCCTTCATGGTTTTAAAGATGCCACCTACATCGCCTGTGCCGGTGAAGCGTACGCTGTACTTGTCGGTAAGCTGCCAGCTGGCTGCGGGGGCAAAGGCAAACGCTGCTGCAAAAGTGAGCAGCGTTGCCATTGATAAAATGATTGTTCTCATGGTTATAGTGATTAATCTTTGCTGAATTCTGTGTTAGCTACCAGTTCTACTTTTTCGCTGAGCATAGCTTCAGGCATAGATGCACCAATGCCAAAATCTGCACGCTTGAAATTGCCTGTGATACGGAAGCCTGCCATTTCTTTCTTGCTCATAGGGTTAGTGGCGGTGCCTACCAATACTGCTTTCAGTGTTACTTGTTTTGTAACGCCGTGCATGGTGAGGTTGCCGGTAACTTTGTAATCTTTACCACCTTCTTTTTTGAAAGATGTGCTCTTGAAAGTAAGCGTTGGGTTTTTTGCAGCATCGAAGAAGTCCGGGCTCTTCAAATGGTTGTCGCGCGCTTCTACGTCTGTGTTGATGCTGTTCACATCAGCAGTGAATTCGATAGAGGCATCAGAGAAATCCGGTTTGCTGGAAGTGATCTTGCCATCGAAAGATTTGAAATCTCCGTCTATCTCATTGATAGTAAGGTGGGTGATCGCGAAGCCAACCCTGGAGTGGCCCTTGTCTATAGACCATGACTGTGCGTTAGCGGCTGCTGATAACATTAATGCTGCGAATACGATCGTTACTTTTTTCATGTTGTTTTGTTTGGTTGTTTTGGTTAAGAAAATTTTTATCTAAATGTTGAAAACTGGATTTTGTTATTTGGAATTTGAAAACTGGAATTTAATATTTACTCTGTCAAACCTTTTAAAAATCCCTTAATGAAATCTTTAAGGATTGTTTTGTTGAATTCATCCTGCGTGAGGCCCAGGTGCGTCACAGGTGGCGACATGAGGTTGATAGAAACCAGCCCGTGTATCATAGACCAGAAGGAATGCACCTTCATCCATGGATCGTTGTTTTTGCTGTTGCCTTCTTTTATCAGTTCGTCTATAGTAGAATGAATGACACCAATAAATGCCATCAGTTCGGGCACGGAGTTGAGGCTTTCGCAGGTGGGCATGCCCAGGCCGTACATAAGCTGGTAATACTCTTTATTGCCAAACGCGAAATCCCAGTATGCTATAGCTATTGCCTCCAACTGTATGCTTGCTTTGCGGTGTTTCTCTTTTGCCTCTTTCAGGCGGTCGCCCAATAATTTAAAGCCCTGCCTGTTGAATTCTGATAATATGGCTTCCTTATTCTCGAAGTGATCATAGACCACCGGGACACTATATTCTATGGCATCTGCTATCTTGCGTATAGACAGGGTTTGCCAGCCATCTTCATTCACGATATGCCATGCTGCGTGCAGGATGCTATCCCTCACTTCCTTCCGCTGTCTTTCTTTACGTTCAACGATACCCATATTTTGCTGTATTTTTTCCTAACAGCGTTAGCAAAGGTAAGGTGGTTTTTTATATTCCTACATGAAATCTGTTATAAGGATATGTTATGGGACTATAAATTTTAGCTATAAAGATGTATGTACATGTAATTTGCGGGTACTGGCACAAATAAAACAGGCACTCAATGAGTGCCTGTAATTTTATGTAGCGAGGAGGAGACTTGAACTCCCGACCTCAGGGTTATGAATCCTGTGCTCTAACCACCTGAGCTACCTCGCCGTTTTTTCGGTGGGCAAAGGTAACTGTAAAAAAGGAGAATTCCATGTGTAAGGTGGTCTTTTTTGTTGGCGATTTAGCAGCAAATTAATACATGATCGCTAATACCGAAAAGATGCCCGTGACGGTGAGGCCAATGGCGGCAACTATGCCTAAAACGATGAGTACCTTTACTATGGGGCTGAAAATGAAATAAGCCCTGTATTCTATTTTCCTGAAGATCATCATATACGCTAGTGTTTTTAGGGAGTTACAATAAACTACGTTTGTGATACACAATCTGTTTTTACTTCTGCATAATAAAATTTTGTACCGAGTAGTAAAATTTGTTAATTAAATGTAAATGTAGTGGAAATGAATTGTTAATCAATCATTTGTGGATAACTTCTTACAGACTTAACAATAGAGGTGCGTACACATGCTGTTGAGATACACATGTGAATTGGGTATTAACTATAATATGGGGGCTGAAGGATTATTAGTAGCCTTTTTTCCAGTTTTTGAACACGCGCTTAGCGGGTTTGTTGTAGCCGCTGCCCAATGGCGTGAACCAGGGTATGCCCCTGCTGGTGCGTGCAGACCTGATACGGCCATTGCGGGTATGGTAATAGGTACGGTCTGACGAGCAGCTGCTCATGGCTATAATGGCACATAATATGGTGATTACCAGGAGTATCCTTTTCATGGCTGTAAAAATAGAAGATTTTTTGTTAGAACAAAACCATTATTCTGTGCCTTGTTCTTTTTTGCCCGAAGAGTCTGTAGGGCCTTGCAGTTTCAGTTGCAGGTCTTCTTTCTGTTTTTGGATGTACTTATTGCCATGGAAGAAGTCGCCGAAGTTGTCGAACGATTTTTTCCAGGATATGCCCACACCGCTGCGGATGATGTCCCTATCCAGTGTAACATCATAGTCGCTGGTACGGAAGCAGTTGAGGCGCAGGCCGCTGGTTTGTGTGAGTAGGTATTGTAGTCGGAAGTCGCCGGTGAGGTTGAAGTTGGATGTGTTGCCAGCGCTGGTAGGCTTGCCCCAGTCTGATGTGCTGCCAAGTTCTACCACCAGGCGGTCGTTGAGGTAGCTTTTGTTCACGCCTACCTTTACCTGGTTGCGGTTCACGCCCCCGAGGTTGTTCAGGTCGCTGTAGTTATAGTTGGTGTAGTTCACGTTCACATTCACCTTGCTATCGCCGGTAAGCCTGTTGAGCGCGGTTGTGAGGACTGTAGAGGTGCTGGCAGATACGACCTGGCTGATGTTGTTAATAACCCCTGTAGCTACTGTAGAACCGCCAATACCATCCTGCGGCACAAAATCGTTGATGAGCAGCAGTGAAGACACCTGGTTGAACTTCTGCTGGTCATCATAGTTAATGAGGGTGAGCTTGCGATAGGCGAGGCTGCCCTGCGAATGCTTGTCTTCCAGGTCCAGGTCGAAGGTGAGTACCGGTTTGTTCAGGTTGCCATTCATGTGCAGCAGCACATCCACATACTGTGGTGTTTGCGCGTCTATCAGTTCGCTTCCGGCAATGTAGGTCTTGTCTGCATCAGAAAGCAAGTCATACAGCCTGGCCTTGGCCCTGTATACGGCATTTACACTCAGTTTGGTATCAGAGAACGGGCCGTTAAAATCTATGGTTCCGTCATTGTCCAGCAAGAACTGGCGCACAAACAACCTTTTGAGTGTAAAGGTATATGTGCCCTGGTCGATCAGGTAACGGCCGTTGATGCGGATATCGTTATTAGGCGGAATATCCATTTGCAGCTGACCACTTCCCCTTGCTGTTATTGCGTCGCCGGTAGATGGGTCGAGTACGATAGTAAGCTCAGCAAGTGGGTTGAGGTTGGCATCGATGGTGATGTAAAATTTGTCTTTACTTTTCTGTACTATTTTTTCCTGTGTGGTGCCATAAGTTTTAAAGGAGGCATAGCTGAATGATGACCCGGCGTCGGCAGAGGAGTTTATGGGGATAAAGATGTGCGATTTAGCTGCCGGCCTTATGTTGTAAACATTCAGCTTCATATCGTTGAAGGGGCCTTTTAAAACAACAGAGTCCATACCTGCGATCACATTGCCATAAAACAGGCTGTTATCATTAAAGGTGAGGTTCATTACTTCAAACTTATCTGAGCGTGCATTGAGGTGCATACGCATGTTCCTGAACATGTTGTGCGAGAAGTGGCCGGTAAGCGTGGCGGGGTTGTTATGGCTATCCAGCATCTGCACATTACCGAAGCTGATGCGGCGGTTGGTTACGTCTATTTTGGCAGTGGGTATGGTGTAATAGCAGCCCATGTAGTCCAGCTTTAGCCCGCATTTTTCGAGATCAACAGTGCCGGATATCTGCGGATCGTAAGCAGTGCCGCCAAATGCGATATTACCATTGAGCGTACCGGACAGGTGGCTCAATATGCCTACGAGGAAGGGAGATGCCCATACCACAGGCGCATTATTGAATTGGATATTGCCATCCAGCTTCTGGTGTGTGGCACTGTCGAAAGATATATTGCCGGACACGGCCACTGATGCATTGTTGCGGTATATACCTGTTTGGGGATCGAAGGTGATGAGCTGCTTGGCCCCGTCATAATCACCGATTATGTTGATGGTGCCTACGGTATCCGTACCCAGCTTAACATCGGTGGCTTTGATGTTGGCGCTTACATACAGGTCCTGGAAAATCTTATCGATAGTGATGGTGCCATTCACGCGGCCATCAGGCTGGTATATAGCCAGTCCGGCCCATGAGCCAAGTTGCCCCAGGTCCAGATTTTCGGTACTGATGACCAGCGATTTGTCATTGTTTTGCAGCTCAGTTTCCGCGCTGATCTTTTGCAGGCCCGAAGAGAGCGTGAGGCCGTGTACCACCAGGTATTTATCGCTGTACACTACTTTGCTGCCGCCGGCTATATCCCACTTGGCCTGGTTGAGGAAGAACTGTGAAGGCAGGAGTGTAAGGAACAAAGAATCTTTTCGCGCCAATATCTGGCCATTGAGTGTAAGCGCGCTACCAGCATCGGGTGAGGTGGTGGCAATGGTAAATGCTACCGAGTCATTTCCCAGTGTGGTGGTAACACTCAGTGATCCATTGAGTGTGCTGTCGCCTATGGATACATTGTCCACCATGGCATTGAGGCCGATCTCGTCGAGGTTGCCCTGCCCGGTAATGGCGATCTTGCTCATGTGAAATTTGCCGATGGTGCCGAAGGGTACATTGGCGTTAAGGGTCAGTCTTTTCTCTGTAGTATTCAGCGAGCCACTGAATGTAGAAGAGTCGAAGCCCCTGATGATGGGTATGGTCACAGCGAGGAGGCTATCTATAGTTATAGTGCGTATGTTGAAGGACAGGTTCTGGTTTGGCGCTTCTTTGGCAGGCACTTTTATATAATTGGGTATGTAGCGGGATAGATAATACTGAACAGATGCCGGCAGTTTACTGAGTTGGTAATCGCCTTTGATGGTAGCCACCACATCATTGCTTTGTATGGTGAGCAGTTTATTTGTATCGTTGCCTGATGAATTGACCTGTATAGAATCCAGCGCCAGCTTGTGCGAATTCCGTTTCATGTCAATATTGTTCAGCTTGGCGAAGCCCGAGAAGTTGTCTATGTTGCTGCCTGTGCAGTTGAGGTCAAAGTCGGCTGCGGCAGTTATAGTATCTGAGGTTAATTTTAACGCGTATAGGTTGCCCCACAGCAAGTGCGCGGTGGCATTGAGTACTATGTTCTTGTCGTTGTAGTTAAGACCACCATCAAATTCAAGGGCGAGGTTGGGATCGTCCACCTGTAGCTTGCCGTTAAATTGCTTTTTGGCTATAGTGCCGTGGGTGATAATGTTGGTATAGTCATACTTATTGAAGCTGATCTCCTTCACTGTTCCGTCTACGTTCAATTGTATATGATCGGGGTTGAAGGAATTACCGGATACATCTTCATTAAGTGTGATGCTGCCTAAGAGTGGTTGTTTCAGCAGCGTGCCGATCATAAAGCCGTTTGCGCTCAGCGAGCCTTTGTAAACAGCTGTGTTACTATTGAAGCCCGGTATGTCCATCTTAATATCTGTGGATATAGAACCCAGGTTGGTGTTGAGGATGCCTTTTACGGCAAAATTTTCGATATAGCCGGCGTATGCGCCTTTGAAGTAGGCATATGATATGCTTTCCAGCGATATATCGGGGCTGTTCTTTAGCATAGGTGCGTAGCGCAATATGCCCTTACCATTGGTCACTATCTCGCCATCGGTATAGGTGATCCAGGTCTTATAGATATCCGGCAGGCCCTTCATGGTCAGGTTGCCCTTGATCACCGTATTGCCGTCTGATACCATGAGGTTCTTCCCATAAAGATTGGCCACAGTTCCCTTGCCATCGCCCGTTACCCGTACATTTACCTCCGGCAGCACATTCAGTTGCGGTGCAAAGAAAGCGATGTCCTTTTTATCTACGTAGGCATCTTTGAGATGGCCTTCCATCACCACGCTGTCTATGTAAGAGGTGAAGTCGGGGAAGCGCTTGTAGCGCATGGCATAGTAGTCCCTTATCTTACTGTTGTTGGTCTCCAGGTACAGGTTTTCGCATATAGAGGCATTGGGCGATACGGTTATCTTGCTCCTCATTTGCCTGATGACAATGCCACAGCGGTCTTCGGCATGCAGTTTTTCGAGCTGGCCGCGTATGGTATCTCCCCGGACGGTTACATCTTCTGCATCAACTGCTATCTTTTTAATGATCAGGTGGTTCTGGTCAAACACGTTAGGATCAGGCACTTTATCATCCATCGTCAGCGTATACGTGCAGCTATTAAGAATGATGCTGTGCAGGTTCACGCTCCAGTTGCCGGTATTGAAAGTGGTGTTGTCTACTGTATCGATCTCAGGAGAATGCTTGCGGCGTGGTTTGCCGCCCCTGAACTCCCGCTCGGCTACGATGGTATTAGTAGTTTGTATATCGGTGATGTCTATGAGCTTCTTTTTGAAATCTATGCCTTTTGCGTCCACATCAAATTTGCCGAGATCGAAATCGAGGTCTTCTCCTCCCCACGCATCATCGTAATGAAAGCGGACGTTATCGAGCGCTACTTTTTTCAGGTCGAACTCAATTGGGTTTGTACGTACACTGGTATCTTCTTTCTTGTCTGTGCTAAAGGCGTCAGCTATGAAGTCATAATTCCAATCGGCCGAAGCACGCGTGCGGTACAGGTGGCTGTAAACATTTTTTAACCCAATGTAATGGATAACATGCTTGTCTTTGAAAATGAACCAATCTGTAATTCGTATTTCCACTTCGCCGGCAGAAAGCAGGGTGTCGTGCGCCTTATCTTCAATAAATACGTTCCGCAGGTCCAGGTGATTGAGCAGGTCTATGCGCACACTGCCTATAGATACTTTGGTTTTGAGCTTGTCTGCAAGTATGGCGGCAGCCTTATGGGCTATAAAATTCTGGACAGGGGTAAGGTTTACCAGTAGCACCACTGATAAGAGCAGCACCAGCACGCCGGTAGCCGCATAGCGCAATATTTTAAAAAATCGCTTCAGGAATTAATTGTTATATATAATGACCTTTCCACAAAAATAGCTTCAATATCCCACCTTGTAAAGAATAAAGTGTTAACATTTAAAACCACCTGCAATAACAGAATACTATATCCTTCACAAAATATACTATTTTGCTGCCTGTTTCCAATAAATAAAAAACAAAAGCAATAATGAGAACATTAACTCTTTGCACATCTTTTATAATGATAGGTATGATGGCCAGCGCGCAGAAAGCGGATTTTACAGGTAAGTATCCCGATACAAAAAAGGGCACACAGACAGATGAATACTTCGGTACCAAAGTGAGCGACCCGTATCGCTGGCTGGAAGACGACCGATCAGAAGAAACCAAAAGCTGGGTAGTGGCCGAGAATAAAGTGACCCAAGGCTATATAGGCCAGATACCTTTTAGGGACAACATCAAAAAACGCCTGACGGA
>Ga0316218_1004816_pt1 | contig 10003 bp, 12 predicted proteins | sample TBH18003metaG_FD_203634 | JGI IMG/M metagenome (GOLD analysis project Ga0316218, IMG submission 203634) | Freshwater microbial communities from Trout Bog Lake, Wisconsin, USA - TBH18003 | ecosystem: Environmental > Aquatic > Freshwater > Lake > Hypolimnion/Profundal zone | place: USA: Wisconsin... | reverse complement strand
AGGCGGGTCTTGCCAACGCCACTGGCCGAAAAGACCCCCATCCGGACGCCGTACCCCAAGGTGAGAAAGCCATCGATTGCGCGCAGCCCGGTCGGAAAGGGCCGATGAGGAGCAACACGGTCCATCACCGGCAGCGATATTGACGTCGCGATCGATCGTTCGATCCAGCCGTGTCCGTCGATCGGCCGCCCAAGCCCGTCGACTGCTCGCCCGGCATAGCCGTCGCCAACTGTTATGCCGACGCGTCGATCGGCCCCGCGCACCACATCGCCGACACGCAACGCAGTCAATGCACCAAACGGCACCAACCGTGTTCGATCGTCGCGCACCCCGACGATGCGCGCCTCGCCAAGCGGGTGTCCTGTGCGCGAAGAAACAAGCTGGCAGTGCGCCCCAATCGGCAGGTCCGGCCCAAGTGCTTCGACGAAACCGGCGCCAACCGCACACACGCGACCTTCCGAGGGGAAGGGTTCGATCCCGGTCAGGCGGGTGAGCAAGTCCGCTTCAGTCATAAGGATCAAGCTCGGGATTGAGCGCCGTCAGCAAGCGCGTCAGGCCATCTTCGATGCGGATCGGAATTCCGCCAACGCGCAAGTTGATCCGCGCGTGGCCCCCGGACATGCCTGGATCGAACACAACGGATGCGCCGGCCGGAGCTTCAAGCTGGAGTGCGATTGCCCGGCATTTTTCCGGCAGGACAACCGCGACGACACTTTCGGAGTCAATCTCGGCCAGCCGCCGCGCCACGATTCGCATCAGCCACGCGCTGTCGTCACTTTGCACGTCGACCAGACGCTGCAAGGCCGCACAGGCAAGTTGCACGGCGAACGCCTGGACGCCATCGCGAAGCTCGTCAACGAAGCTTTCGCGTGCCCGTGACAGCGCCGCGGAGAGTTCGGCCAACTGCGCGTCATCGTTGCGCACGTGTTCTTCTGCAGCCTGGCGGCGACCAGCTTCACGCGCTTGCGCAAGCTGGTCGCGCAACGTCACTTCGAATTGGTGCAGACGGGCACGCAATTCTTCGTTTTCCGCCTGCGCGCCAGCCAGTGCGTGCTGCATGGCATCAGCTTGCGGTGTCGGGTCCTGCGCAGGCTCCGCACGGCCAATACCCGACAGTTCGTCCGCAAACGGGCGAACCACGGTTGCCGAGTCTGTTCCGCCCTTGAACAGCACTATCGCACACCCTTGCGCAACAAATCGGACACTCGCCGCGCCATGCCATCCGGGGATCGCGCGGCCTCGACCGATGACCCTGCTGCAAAGGGACCGAGCGATCGAAGCGCGGCACTTGCCTTTGGGGTCATCGATGGCGGGTTCTGCCCGCCTGCAACCTGGCGCACGAGCGCTTGCAAGGGCGATGATGGCGCGCTGGTCAACCCGCTGTCGGCAAGCCATGGCTCCAGCTTGTCGCGCCCAATCGGGCCGAGGCGATCAAGCACATAAGTCCGATCGTGGTCTGCCATGCTGGTCAGACGGTCGATCAGGCGTTGCAGGGACGCGTCAGGCCTGGTCATGCCGCGATGTCTCCCAAATCCAGCCTGGCGCGCAATTCGTCGGCAAATCCGGCAAGTTCCGCGACTGACCGCCGGCGTGCACGGTAACGGTCACTTGCGAAGGCCAGAACCAGCAAAGCAACAGCGACAGCCAGCGCCCACGGCCAATAGGACAACAAGGACGGATGCATGTCGCTGACGACAATCGGCGCTCTGCGTGTAACCACGCGATCGTTGCCTTCCGACAGCGGCACAATGCCGGCAGCGACAACAGGCCCAACCAGAAACGCTAGCTTGTCACCGCGCGCGGCATCGAAACCCTGATCACTGATCGCACGCAGCAAAACAGCGCGCTTTGTCGCTTCAAGCGCCTGGCTCGTCGTCACGCGAACATTATAACCGGGCGCAGTGGCCGCGTCGGCTGACCCGGAGGTGTAGCTGACAGTCAACGAAAACTGCAGATCGGGCAACGTTGTGTGGATCGCCTGATCGATCCGTCCACGAAACGCTTCAAGTGTTCGATCGCTGGCTGTCGCGGCCGGCAAACCTTGCGCTTCGCTGCCGCTGATCACGCGCCCCGTGCCATCCAAAACCGCAACGGCTTCTGGCGGCATGTCGGGAATGCCTCCGGCGATCAGGCGCTGGATGCCCTGCACGCGCTGCTCGGTCAGCGCCATGCCGGGCTTCAGGATCACGGTAACCGACGCCTTGGGCCGCTGCTGTTCGTTGCGAAACAGGCCCTGGTCGGGGAGTCCGAGATGAACGCGGACGGCCTTGATGCCATCGAGCATGAGAATGGTGCGTGCGAGTTCGCCCTGCAAAGCCCGTTGATAATTGATCTTCTGGTCGAACTCGGTCAGGCCCATGTCGGACTTGTTGAACAATTCAAAGCCGACCTGACCGTTCAGCGGCAGATCCGAGCCGATCAGTTCGATCCGCGCCTTGTCGGCAACGCTGCTGTCGACCAGGATCGTGCGACCTTCATCCGCAAGTTGGTACGGGACTTTCTGTTCATCGAGAATCTTGACGATATTGGCCGCATCCTGCGGTTCGACATTGGTCAGGATTGGCTGATAGGTGGGACGCACATAGCCCCAGTAGGCGAAAGCCAGCACCAACGTGATGGCCATACCGATCAGCCAGAACCCGTAGACCGGGAATGGAGGCGAAGCCGGCTTGTTTTCCGTCAAAGCATTCATCTGAGCAGCATCACAACTGCATGTTCAGGAAATCGTGATACGTCTCGACCAGTTTCGACCGGATCTGGACGGACATCTCGACGGCCATCCGCGCCTGCGAAATCGCCAGCATGACCTGGTGCACCGGCACCGGATCGCCAACCGCGTAAGCCTGGATCAAGGCATCGGCTTTGGCGACTTTGGCATCGACCGATTGCAGGCCCGATGCCATCAGATCGGCAAAGCTCTTTGCATGAAGGCCCGTGGCGCTGCCCGGCGTGGCACCTGCGGCAAGCGTTTGCGCAGGGGCGGAAAGGGCGCCAATCGCGGCGATGGAAGCCAGATTGGGCATCACGATCTCCCGATGTCGAGCGCGCGCATAGCCATCTGCTGGGCCAGCGACATCACCGTCAGGTTGCTTTCATAGATGCGCGCGGTCTTGACCAGTTCGGTCATTTCGTGCGCATGATCGATGTCGGGATAGGTAACAAAACCGTCCTTGTCGGCATCCGGATGACGCGGGTCGTGAACCCGGCGAACACCCGCTCCTTCCACTTCAACCCCGAGCACCCGCGTACCATGCGGTTCGGCAACACGTGTGCCTTCGGCCACCAGCCGCGCAAACGCCTGATCGGGACCCGAGACAAGGCTGACCGGGCGATAGGCCTTGCCGCCAGCCACGCGCGTGGTGTTTTCGTTGGCAAGGTTCTGCGCGATAAATTGCATCCGCTGCCATTCCACATCGAGTGCTGTGCGGCTGATTGCAACCGGGTCAACACTCATCCTTGACCTCCCATCGCGGCATGCTCGATCGACATGCGTTCACCCAGCATTTCGACCAGCGCGGAATAGCGGGCAGCGGTCTGCGCCGCGTCGGCAACCAGCAGATCAACCCGCCGATCGTCCTGCAGAGCAAAAGCCCGACCAGCCTGAAAATGAAACTGCAAAGCCTCCACCGCGCCTGGCCCTTTGGCCGATGCCTTGCGCAGCGCGTCCTCGAACTGGACAGAAACTGCCTGAAATCGCGGAGAATGCGCATTGGCGAGGTTGTTGGCCAGCGCGGCCATACGCATCGAAAGGCCATCGAGTGCCTTGGATGCCACGGCCAAGGTCAGCGGGGCTGCGCTCAAGGTTGATGCTCCTGCAGTGGTGCGGGGATTGCAAAGATCTGGCCGTCCGGGTCGCGGACAAACACATGCTGCCCGCGATCGGCGTCTTGCAAGGCCAACACATTGCGCTCGATTGTCACGTGACCGACGTTTACGGAGAACGCAATCCGGTCACCGGCGCGCACTTGCGGGCGGGGCGGAAAATAGACGCGCCCGATGTCCTGTCCGGCCGCAAGCGGTTCGCCTGCGCGCAGGACCCGTTTGCGGACATCGTAAACAAGATGCGCCGCCATGCGCTTTCCTTTTGGCACGCCAATGCACTGCGCCGGCGCGGTATCGCTCAGTTCGACATCCTGCCCAGCCTGTTTGGGCACCAGCAGCACACGACAGTCTCCTTTCGCATCAGGCGATGCGACCGACAGGTCCAGGGCAGCGCTCAGCAGCATGGCGACCATCACCGGCGGATCGAGTTGGCCAGGCTGTATAGCTGGTCGGCCGCCTGGACGACTTGCGCACTGGCGCCATAGGCCCGTTGCGCAATCAGCAAATTGACCATCTCGGTGTTGAGATCCACGTTCGATTGCTCCTGCTCAGCTTGCACGAGGGAACCCAGATTGTCCTCACCCGGTGCGGCCTCGCTCAACTGACTGCCGTCGGCAACCTGATAGACTCCACCATCCATGCGCTGAACAATGGCCGAACCCGGCACATCGACGAGGTTGATCTGGCCAATCTGGGTCGGCATGGAAATGCCGCCGACCGTCGCATAGACCTTTCCGTCGGGGTTGATTGTCAGATTGCTTGCGCCTTTTGGCACCGTTACCGCGGTCTTGAGCTGATATCCGCTCGATGTCGCCAGAGTGCCGTCTTCCTGTATCTGCAACGTGCCGCCACGCCACAACATCGTTCGCCCTGCCGAACCCATCAATTCAATGAAACCATTGCCATTGATGGCCAGATCGAGGGCATTGCCAGTGGCTTGCAGCGTCCCTTGCTGATTGACCGACGGGCGCGTGACCAGACTTACCGCAGCCAGACCATCGCCCCCGGCAGCGGGCGACGCGACCAGCAATTCGGAGAACCGCAAATCGGAACGTTTGTACGTCGGCGTATTGATGTTTGTGACATTGCTGGCGATCGTATCCAGCGCCTGCTGTTGGGCGCGCAAGCCGATTGCCGCGATTTCCATCCCTGCGCTCATTTGCCAAGTTCCCCCAGCTTGCTGGCGGCTGCGCCAATCAAGTCATCGTAAACCGAAAATATCCGCGCGCCGGTTTCAGCCTGACGTGATGCCTTGGTCAATTCGACCATCTCGGCACCCAAATCGACATCGGCCGCGACCAGCATGCCGGTGTGCAGCATGCCCCCCTCCGCTGATCCGGCAGCGCGTGCATGCCCAACGCCCTGCCTGACAACCCGTCCGGCTTTCGCTGCGCCGCCAAAGGCTTCATCGGCGCCAAACAAGCCGATTTTGCCGACCGGCTGCCCGGCGATCAGCACCGTCCCATCCTTGAGAATTTGCGGTGCGCCCTGCCCAACATTGAGATCGCCGCCCCCTTCGGCCTGCAGCACGCGCCCCTGGCCATCGACCAGCATACCATCTGCATCCTGATGCAACTGAGCGGAACGCGTGCGAACATAGCCGCTCGGCGACCGCAGCATCAGCGTCGTTCCGGCATCGGTTGCAATATCGAGCGCGTTACCGGTCGCCTTGAGCGCCGGATTGCCTTCTGCCACCAATGCCACGACGTCTGTCGGCAGCGACTGGCGCAAATCGAAAATCTGCAAAAAAACCCGACGCGAGCGATAGGACGGCGTGCTCATATTGGTAACGTTTTCAGCGGTCACATCGACGCGCCGCTGCGCAGCGCCCATGATGACCGCAGCCAGTTCTGCCAATCCCGCCAAGTCAGCCCCCACCCGTTCTGCCAATACATTCATGACGGAGTGATCTTCGCTGCGCAAGTCGTAAAATAGAGAATCAATGACCGAAATCTCAAAGGCTAATGGCGAGATTTATTACATCCAAAATGGAGATTGGCACGGACAAAAACGATCACTATGGTACAACGAAGGTGGAGGGTGATGTGCAGATGCGAGGCAAAACGAATGCGGCATCTGCTGCGGCCATATTGCTTACTTCAATCAGCACAGCGACGCCTGCGTTGGCAGACAACCTTTATCGCGCGGGTGTCACCCAATCGCTTACGAGCGACCGGCGACCCGAGCGTGTCGGCGATCTGGTCACGGTGATCATTTCGGAAAGCGCCCAATCGAGTTCCAGCCAGCAGAATTCAACGAATCGCACCACTGCGATTTCAGCAGCGGTCAACGCGGACACGTCCAATCACAATGCCAGTCTGGGGACCGGAAATGCATTTTCCGGGGCTGGCGCAATCCAGCGTACCGACAGCTTTGTAACCCAGATGACGGCGCTGGTGACAGAAGTCCTGCCCGATGGCGATTTCATGATCGCCGGTTCGGAGAAAATGCATATCAACGGCGAAACCACCACGATAGAGGTACGCGGCCGAATACGCGCTGCCGACATCAATGGCAGCAATCAGGTCCAATCGAACCGCATCGCCAACGCGCAAGTAAATTATAACGGCAAAGGTTTTGTCTCGCGCAGCGCAAAACCGGGAATAATGCAGCGGATTTTTTCGATATTTGGACTATGATTGTGGGTTTTCAGCGGATGTTTTTCAGCCTGTTGGGCACACTGCTTCTGGGCCTGATGGTCGCCCCCACCGCGATAGCGCAAGACGTACCGATCAAGGCCCTCGGTCGCTTCGATGGCTGGCGTGACAACGCGCTTGTCGGTTACGGACTGGTCACCGGTTTGTCCGGAACCGGCGATTCACGCAGCAGCACGATAACCCGGCAGGCCCTGCGCAATGCGCTGTCTCGATTGGGCACCGCCGTGTCGGCCGATGACATCAGCAGCCGCAACGTTGCCGTCGTGATGGTGACCGCTGTGCTGCCGGCGTCGGCCAATGTCGGCGATCGCATCGACGTCACGGTGTCATCGATCGGTGACGCGCGCAGCATTGCGGGCGGAACCTTGCTGATGACCACCCTGGCCGGTCCTGACCAGCGCGTCTATGCTCTGGCCCAAGGCCCGCTGGTGGTTGGCGGCTACCAATTCGACTCGCAGCAGAACGCGGTGCAACGCAATTTTCCGACCACCGGGCGGGTTGCGCTGGGCGCCAGTGTCGAACAGGCCGTCACAGCGCGAATAGCAAACAACCAGGGTGAAATGACTTTTATCCTTGCACAGCCGGACTTTGATACCGCGCAGCAAATTGCCACTGCCGTCAATCAGCGTTTTGGGCCAGGTCACGCCCGTGTCGACAACGCAGACAAAGTCGTGATGATCGCATCGTCGGACAATTCCGCGCTAGCCGGCTTTGTCGCCTCGGTGGAATCGATCTCCGTGCGGGCAGCCCGGCAATATCGCGTGGTGGTCAACGAAAAGACCGGCACGGTGGTTGCCGGCGGCGATGTGAAAGTTTCGCCCGTTGTGATCTCGCAGGGTGATCTGCGCGTGACCATCGAAGCGCGCGACAGCGCCTGGCAACCCTATTTTGCCACCACGCTTGACGGCGCGGCAGGGCGCCGCGGGCAAAGTGCTCGCGGTCTCGAATTCCCGACCAAACTGACAGTGGAAGAAGGCAAGGACGACGCAACCATCCAGCTTGGCTCCACAACCATCGGCGACCTTGTCCAGGGACTGAACGCACTCCATGTCGGCACGAGGCGCATGATCGGCATTCTGCAAGCGCTGAAAACCGAAGGCGCCCTGCACGCCGATCTTATCGTGGAATGAAACCAGACGGCGCGACGCACTCGATCACCGGGTGAGTCGATCAATCGAGCCTGGTTGCCAGGGCATAAACCACCCGATTTTCCGGGATTGTTCTCGGCGCCAGCGCCAATGCGGAACACGCCACGATCCCTGCGCGCCATTGCTTCAAACCTGCCGGATGGCCGCTGCGCTCTGCCTGGCACAGAGCCGCATAAGCCAGCATTTCAGAAAAAACTACACATCTCAGCGTGCCGCCTTGGCCTCTTCTGGTGTAACCTTGTCCTTGTACGCATTGCCGAAATTCGTGCGCACATAGTTGACCACGGCGGCCACCTGCTCGTCGCTCATCATCTGGCCCACCGCGGGCATGCCGTGGCGGCCGTGCAGCACGACCATCAGCGGATAGCCCGGTGCGGCCAGGTTCTGGTCGCCGGCCAGTGCGGGGTAGAAACCGGCGCCCTGGGTGGTGCCTTTGGCGTCGGGCATGTGACAGCCGGCGCAGACGCGGCGGTAGAGTTTTTCGCCGGTGGGTTCGCTGAACTGGACCAGCGTGGCGAAGGCGCCGTCGGCGTCGGGGGCAGCGCCGGAGCGGAGCGACATCAGGCCGGAGGGGGCGAGATGGGCGGGGGCGGCGTGGACCGGTCCGGCGTTGTTGAGGGTGGCCAGGGCCAGGGTTGCGGTGGCTGCGGCCAGCAGTGCGTGGGTCATCTTCATGCCGCCAGGACCTTTTTGTGCAGGCGCCCGATGGCGTCGAGGGCCGAGGTGATGCCGCCTTCCTGCCAGGCGGGGAGATAGCTGGCATGTTCGCCGGCCAGCAGGATGCGGCCGTCGATCTGGCACAAGTTGGCGTAGTGGGCAGCGCGCAGATCGTCGGTCCAGCCGGCAAAGCAGCCCTGGGTCCAGGGCACGCGGTGCCAGCCGACGGCCACACCGCTGAGGAATTCATCGGGGTATTGCGGGTGGATTTTTGCGCCCCATTCCAGCGCGCGCGCGACGCGTTCGGACGGCGGCAGGCTGGTCAGTTCAAAGGCATAGGCGCCGAACGTATAGCCGCCGAGCAGCGTGGCCGGGCCCTGCGCGCCATAGCGCGACGAAGGATAGGAAATCTGCGTGATGGGCAGATCGGTATAGCTGATCCCGCCATAGATCTGTTCATCCTGTTCCCAGAAGCGACGTTTGAATTCCAGCCCGACTTTGAAACCCGCTTCATAAGGCACGGCCTTGATCGCTTCGTCCATGGCGTCGCTGACGTTGATTTCGATCTGGCTGAGGATCGACAGCGGGATGGTGCAGAGGCAGTAATCGGCTGTCGCCTGGCCGCGGGTGCCGGTTTTGGTGTCGATGAAGGTGGCGGTGACGCCTTTGCTGTCCTGATGGACCGAGACGACTTTGCTGTTGAGCCGGACCAGATGGCCGACCTGGCGTTCAAAGCCTTTGGCGACTTGTTCCATGCCGCCGACCGGCTGGAAGATCGCCGACTGGTGATCGGTGGTAAAGCCGCCTTCCAGCCCCGCCCACAAGCCCGATTGCAGCACGCTGGACAACGTGGCCGGTTCGGAGGGTTCGGGCACGGCGCTGAGGCCGCCGCCGGGGCTTTTGGCAAAGCCGCGCCGTTCGGAGGTTTCGGTGCCTTTGACATAGCGCATGTCGTGATCGAGCGCGCCCCAACTGCGCAGCGCCTCCAGCAGGATTTCGGCGTCTTCTTTGGTGACGGCATCGCTCAGCGCATTCTTGTTCACCGCCTTGGCCAGCAATTCGCTGGTGTGGCCCATGAAATCGGCCTGGATTTCCTTGAAGCGCTGCGGTTTGCCGCCAAACGATCTGGTGTTGTGCAGGTAGGCGTTGGTGTTGACCTGCATGAACGGTTCGAGCGCGATGCCAAGTGTCGAGCAGTAATGCATCAGCGCGGTGTGATCGTGCGGGATGCGCCAGGGGCCGGGGTTGATGTAATTGCCAGGGGCGAACGTGCAGTGCTGGGTGGCGCCGCCGAGTTCGGTATAGGCATCCCCGCCCTTGATCGTCCAGGACCGGCCGCCGACGCGATCGTTGTATTCCAGCACTTGCACGGCATAGCCCGCGCGGCTGAGTTCGAGCGCGGCGGTCATGCCGGCGACGCCTGCGCCGAGGATCAGCACCGAGGTGCCTTTGACATCGCCGTCGAGCTTGTACGGGCCTTTGAAGGTGGAGGCGCGCGCCTGATCGAGGCTGGACATCGCCATGTACATCGCCGAAGCGCCGGCGGTTTTGCCGATCATGGAAAGCAGGTCGCGCTTGGTGATGCCCGTCATTGGGATCTGGGTCATGAGGTCATCCTGTTCGAGCGAACGGTGCAGCACGCTAACCGGGAATGTGGCGGGGGTATAGCGTGAGATTTCAGGGTGGGTCTTTGGGGCAACCTTTGATGGGGGGGAGGGG
>Ga0316218_1004813_pt1 | contig 10010 bp, 4 predicted proteins | sample TBH18003metaG_FD_203634 | JGI IMG/M metagenome (GOLD analysis project Ga0316218, IMG submission 203634) | Freshwater microbial communities from Trout Bog Lake, Wisconsin, USA - TBH18003 | ecosystem: Environmental > Aquatic > Freshwater > Lake > Hypolimnion/Profundal zone | place: USA: Wisconsin... | reverse complement strand
TCCGCGAGCTGTAACTGGTGAGCCACCATCGCTTGTGACATTACCGCCACTTGTTGCTGTAGTTGATGTGATATTTGTAATTGTATTAGTGGAAACTGAAGGAATTAATACTTTTAAATAACCTAATATTTGACCATATATTTGCAAATTACTTGGAAGAGCATTGTGCGCATCATCCACTGGTATATTAATAAGTGTTGTTGGACATGTACCCCCTCCAGGAACGCCCTCTGCACTTACTACTGACACTAAACCATCATTCAGACCTCCAAAAAACAAGTTACCAAACCAGGATGGATTATTGGTTGCAGCAATTGTATAGTAAGGATAATGTAAAGGATTACCTGGCATAGTCATCATCAGGTTGATGAATTGGGAGTTTTCATATAAGTCTTCTACCCCTTGAGTATCCGAATAGTAAATATATATATCTGAAAGATCAAAAAGAGATGAAAAAGAGTTAAGCGATACTATTAAACCTAAAATATTTCGAAATGCTGCTTTCGGTGTTCCTTGATGAGGTGTTCCCAGTGTAATTAGTTTATTTATAAACGTAGCACCGCTCCACTGTTCTATCATCGATCGCGATACTAAACCACCCATGCTGTGAGCAACAAGATCTATTTGTGCTCCTTTATCATAATGTAAAAGTGAATTATAAAGTAATTCTCCATTTACATTAATACTTAATGCGGTGTTGTAACCAAAAGTCCAATAATTTGTATATGAAGGATTCGTTTCATTCTGAAGACGACCTATTAATGTTTTCCACACAGTTGGTGCATTAATCCAACCATGCACTAAAAGTAATATCTTGGATGATGAATTAATTGTTTGTGGGTCAGAAAAAGTCATTTCACCTGATTGCATTATTACCTCTTTTAATCCCATTTGTGATGATGGTGGTGGCATTTGAATATTTTCGACAGCACTTATAATAATTTTATTCAATAAAGATTGTTTCGTCATTTTGTTATAATTTGTCTCCCAATTAATTATATCAATTGTTACCGTGACAATATTCCCATTCAGAGTGTATGAAACAGGAAAATAGGTCGAACCATTATACAGAAAAATAAAGTAATTATCCGTACTGATTGAAGTGGAAATTATCGGGAAAGATATTAAAATTGGTTTTACTATAGAATCTGAAGGAATCTGGATTGTTATTGGATTACCCACAATTCTTAAGTTGGTATTTGGAACTGACGTGGGTTCTGTCCCTGTACGTCCTAAAAAAACTGTTCCATCATTTGGTAATGCATTCGGTGGAATAACTAATTTGAGTGAATCTGAGGTGGTTAAAGTAGCCCCTACAGCTGCTACGACATTTTGTTGTACTTGTTTAGATTCTTTATTTGAATTTACATTACTAACGTTATCCTTTTTGCATGTATTTATTGTCATTAAAACAATGACAGTAAAAAGACCAAAAATCATTAACCTTTTAAATAAATTCTTATTTTTCATGGTCAGGTTGATTATTGTATTTCTATAAAACTATTTCTCAATCTAAACTTTTCTATATACCCATTATTTTTTGTGCTGCATTAAAAAGTAAATATATCATGACTGTTTTATAGTTTCAACTAAAAGTGGATTGGTTTTATAGATATAAACCGATCTTAAGTTGCAAAAACTCAAACAATTTTTTGCAAATAATATTGATTTCATCATTTTTTTTGTGCTGTTTATCTTGATAGCTTCCTTTTTATAACTGAAGAATTGGGAGTATCTTATTCCTACTTGAAAGAACACTATGAAAATTGAAGTTTTTATTTTCATAATTAAGGTTTTAGGTCAAAGCAAAAAATATATCATTGAGCAGATTCATCTTGCAATTTGAATTTACCATGTAACAAATTTATTAATATAAATACAGTTTTACTGGGAAAAAACTGATTTATTTTATATGTTATTCAACATGTATTGATGAATTCGATTTTTTATCCATGAAGATTCATTATTCATTTTGGGCTATAATGAAAAACCCAGAATTGCGGGCTTCTTGACTTAGTCAGTATTTAAATGCTTATATATCAAAACAATATCGCTCCAAAATTATGGCTATTTTGTTAGCTCTATATATTCGGAAAAGGTTATTTTACTGTGTGGGTTCCTGGTCTCCGCCTCCTGGCGGATCGCCTTTGTCCCGAATCGTATAAACCAGAATCTGTATGGTACACGGTGCACGACCTGGACTATGGTGTCGCGGCTTTCAATTAGTAACGGCGTGTCCCTGCATCCTGCAAATGTCAGCCATTTGTCCTGGTAGTTTACGCACCGGATTGTGTCTGGATTCTTATCCCGGTATATTATCGAATCACGGATTATCGGTTTTATATTGTATTTTGTTTGTGTGGCCGTCGTGCTGGTGCTTTGTATTCTGCCAGGCTTTATTCCGAGCAGTTTTATAGTAGTCATTAAATAGCCGCGTTCCTGCTCCAGCTCTTGCTTTGTAAGTAATAGCCGCTCGACGCTGATCGCGTTCAAGCTGTCGCTGGTCTGGTAGATTCGGGCCTTTTTCATTAAGGCGCTCTGGTTTCCTTTGTATCGGTTTTTTTCTGCTGCATGGTTTATGCAGCTCTTTACTGAAACGGCCAGCGCTATTATTAGCGCCGTGCAAAAAATCATCAAATACTTATTCATGGCAGTAGTGTTTTTAGTGTGTCTATTTGGTTGCGGATCGCTTGTCGCTGTTTGTATAGGGTTAACGGGTCGTATTCGCAGGGAATCCCTGCCATCGTATATTCGTAGGCTTTTACAACTTGGTAGTCTGTCCCGGCCAGCTCCACCTTTAGCGATTCGATCTTCGCCGCTATTCTTGCCGGTTCGTTCGCCTGGATCTCCCAGGCCCGGATGACGACTCCGCTCCGCTCTTCGTAGTATGGCAGCGGGTTATCGGTGTCGCTGGTTTCTGGGGGGTCGCTCGGTTCAAATGGTAGGTATTCCGCCAGCTGCTGGATTCTGGTTTGGTAGTCGGCTTCTACGTGCTCCCAAAATGCGAGGCTTTCGTTTTCTGCCTCGCTTCGCTCTTCAGGTTCTATGGCTTCGATCTCGGCTATCTTTTCCGCCGTCAGTCCTGCCAGCTCTTTTTGTTGGTTTCTTTGGAATTCCGCCTTCGCCTGTTCTTGCTCGATCTCTATTACTTCGACCGAGCTCCTGTTTAGTATTCGCGCCTTTTGTGTCATGTCGTTTTTATTTACTCCAATAATTATAGCTCCAATATGTGCCGTCGAATAGGAAGGCGCCCATGTCCCCTGCTCCAATCCCGACGTTTACGTTTGCCACCGAGGAGGTCGCCATTATGTTGTGCCCGTTTCCGTATACCGTTATAACCGCCGAGTTCATCTTGCGGATGAATATTAGCTGCCCGAGCTGTGGTGTTGGCGGAAGGTAAAAATAGGCGGTCGCGGTATTGTAGCAGGCAATGTATGTGTCTATGTCCCCGAGTGTGCTTCCTACTGAAACCGACGACGTCCTCAAATAAAACCCGTTTGCCAGGAGCCGGTAAAAAATGCCGCCCCAGCTTGGGGCTGCGTTTGCCACCGGTGTGTAGGAATTTGAGGCGGCTCCAAAAACTCCGCATATCGAATCCAGCCCGCTGGTGTAAGCGTTTTTTAAAAGGCTCCCGTTGCCAAGTCCTACGATCGCCGCTTTTATCTCCATTCCCGTGGCTGCGCTCACCGCTTGCGTCCCGGCTTTGTTGGCGAGTATTCCCTGGGATGAAAGCCAGGCGATGTTGTTGTCGCTGGTGCTTGCTTTCATCATCCCTTCGGCGCTTTTTATGTCAATGGTTTGGACGACGGTTTCGTTTCCTGCAATTGGCGTGTATCTGGAAACCTCCGACTTTAGTGCAATGGCTCCGTTTAGCCCATCCAAAACGGCCCGGGGTGTTGATAGGTCACTGAGCGTGTTTTGGCTGGTAATCTGGCCGTTTTTTATAATCCAATCGGCTATGTTCGCCGCTTCTGCCAGCAACAGGTTTGTTGCTACTTGCTCAAATTGCGACCCGATCGAATTCCATTTGCTGGTGTCTGTTGGTACGGTTGTATTGAAAAGCCCGGCGTCTATCCTGGCCACGTAGTATACGCCCGAATATTTTACCGCGTCTACCCGGACGCTGGTTCCGTAATAGTATTTTGTTGAATTCCATGTTCCTTGATACGCCAGCGCCGGGCCGTTCGCCCCTGTGGCTCCGATCGCCCCTGTTGCTCCGGTGGCTCCTGTTGCACCGGTCGCGCCCTGCGGCCCCTGTATTAGTGACCACGCGTAATCCGTCGCCGTCGAGGACTTGGTCGAGGTGTTTTTGTTGTATGCAATTCCTATGTAGGTCATTCCGGTTGGGCTGTCACTCATTCCCGTGCCGGTGGCGCTGGTTGCGTACTTGATCCAGGTGTATAGTGTGGCGCCGGTGGCCCCTGCTGTCCCTTGTATACCTTGCGCCCCTTGTATCAGTGACCAGGTGTATGATCCCGCGCTGGTTCCCTCTGTCGGGGTGGTCTGGTTTATTGCGATTCCGATGTAACTCATTCCTGTCGGGCTGTCGCTCATCCCCGTTCCGCTTGCATCGGTGGCGTATTTAATCCAGGTGTACAGGCTTGATCCTGTCGGCCCTTGTAATCCTTGCGGCCCTTGCGCTCCGTCAGCTCCTGTTAGCCTGACCGGTGTTTGCCAATATTGCAAGAATCCGGTTCCGTCGCCTGTTTTGGTGCAAACCGTGGCCCATAAATACTCCCCGACTGCCAGCGCTGGCATCGCGTTTGTCCATCCTGCCGGGGAGAGTGTTGTGGTGCTTAATGTTGGCGCCGTGGTGCTGCTGGTGTTTTTTGCGTAACGATATTCGTAGTACATCCCGGCGGCTCCTGTTGCTCCTGTCGCTCCGGTGGCTCCATCTGATCCGGTCATCCGCACCGGTGTGCTCCAATTCTGGGAAAGCGCCCCGGCGCTTGTCTTTTTCGCGATTGTGCTCCAAAGGTATTCTAACGACCCAATGGTCGGGACGGTTGTCGTCCATCCGCTCGGGATTGCATCGGTGGTTACGATTGTAGGGGGGACGCTGGTCGATCCGTTTTTCGCGTAACGGTATTCGAAGAAATCGCCCGCAGCTCCTGTTGCCCCTGCTGCTCCCTGGATCAGCGACCAGGTATAAGCCGCGGGGTCGGTTCCTTCGGTTGCGCTTGCTTGGTTAAAAGCAAACCCGATGTATGTCATGCCTGTCGGGCTGTCGTCTATCCCGGCCCCTGCAGCGCTGGTGGCGTATTTTACCCAAGTGTAAAGGCTTGACCCGGCTGGCCCCTGGATTCCGTCTTTCCCTTGTATTAGTGACCATTCGTAGTCTGACCAGGTACTGCTCTCTGTCGAGCTGGCTTTATTGTATGCGACACCCATGTATTTTTTGCCATCCGGGGTGTCGCTCATTCCTGTTGGGTATGAATCGGCAAATTTTACCCATGTGTATACTGCTCCAGGAGCTATGCCCTGGGAGCCGAGGAATCCGGTTGTGCTTCCTATTAGTGACCAGGTGTAATCGCTGGCTGTTGTGCTTTCGGTTGCTATGGATTTACCGAATGCCAGCCCGACGTAGGTTTTCCCGCTGGTTGTGTCTGCTAATCCCGCGCCCGCGCTGCTGGTTCCGTACTTGATCCAGGTGTATAGCCCGGAGCCGCTTATTCCCGAAACGCCGCCCGTGGTGCTTATCGCATACCAGGTATAATCAGCCGCGTTGGTGGATTTTACGGGTGTGGTTTGGTTGTATGCAATCCCGATGTAGGTCGCGCCCGATATGCTGTCGCTAATCCCGGCGCCTGCCGAGTTTAGTCCGTATTTGATCCAGGTGTATAGTGTAGAGCCGACTAATCCCTGCGATCCCGTGACTGCGCTGCTGCTCATTAGTGTCCAGGCGTAATCGGTGGCCGTGGTCGATTTTACTGCTGTGGATTTCCCAAATGCCAGCCCTATGTAGGTGCAGCCGGCTGGGCTGTCGCTGATTCCGGTTCCGCTTGAGTCTGTTGCGTATTTGATCCAAGTGTAAAGGCCCGTTCCGCTTACTCCTGCCATTCCTGTGGTGTCGCCCAGCGTGCCCCATGCGTATTTGGTGTAATCCACGTTTTCTTTGAAGGAGCTTGCCTGGTTGTATGCAATCCCGATGTATGACTTCCCGGCTGGGGTGTTACTCAATCCCAGCGGAGCTCCGTCCGCGTATTTAAGCCATGTGTATAGGCTCGCCCCGTCAGCTCCCGCGCTTCCCGGGATACCCTGCGGGCCTGTGGGGCCTTGTATTAGTGACCAGCTGTAATCGCTGGCCGTTGTGGATTCTGTGGGGCTGGTTTTATTGTATGCCAGACCGATGTGCGTCATTCCCGTTGGGCTATCGTTTAATCCTGTTCCGTTCGCGTCGGTTGCGTACTTGACCCAGGTGTATAGGCTCGAACCGGCCACTCCCTGGATTCCTTGTGTTCCCTGGATTAGCGACCAATCGTAATCTGCATAGTTTGTCGACTCTGTGGAGCTGGTTTTGTTGTATGCGATCCCCATGTAGGTTTTGCCCGTCGGGCTGTCACTCATTCCTGTAGTTGGTGTGTCTGCGTACTTCAGCCAAGTGTATAGGCTGGACCCATTAACTCCCGGACTTCCCTGGATGCCCTGGGAGCCGTCATATCCCCACTTCGCCCAGAGCGCCGGGGTGCTGAATGCCGACCAAATGCCCGCAGTTTTGCTCCTGTTCGCGACCCATTCATATGGGATCGAGCTGCTCACTCCGATTGGGTCGTCAGTCCATCCGCCCGTTGGGATGTAATCGTTTGTTTGGCTGGTGGCTGGGGTTGCTGGTGTTACGTTGGTCGCGGTGCGGATAAATATGTATTCGTAATCAGTCCCGTCGATTCCTGGCGTCCCTGTTGCGCCTGCTGCCGCGACCACGATCCAATAGCTTGTATTTGTCGGCAGAATTCCAGTGCTTTGGGTGGCGTTTATGTATCTGTATGTCGAGCCCAGGTAAGTTACTTCATCGCCCTGGTAATATGTGTAAACGGCATTATACGCTCCCCGGAAAACTCCCGGGAGTGATTCGGTTCCGCTGGGGCTCTGCAGGAGTGTTCCTTTTAGTCGCAATTTTCCGTCGCCCTTGGTGTTCCAATCCAGAAATGTTGTCGCGTTTCCTACCTTGAACGCGTTGTTTACGAAATCGAGGAAATTGTACCCGTCAGCGCTTACAATTTTATTTGTGGTTATCCGCCCGGGGAGTATCTCTGTGAATCCGTATAGTGTTACAAATGACCGCGTGCCTTCATACTCGCTGTTCAAAATCCCGACCAGCAAATGGTAAAACCCGGCGACCGCGTCCTTCTTTATGGCTGTGGCACTCAGTACGAATGTTCCGGTTGTCCCGGTTGTGCTTACTTTGGCGTATAAATAAAACGCTGGTTTATCCTCCAGCGCCGGGCTCGTGTATCCTGCTACATCCCAAAACTTATACTCCGCCGGGGCGTGGCTGGATGAAATGGTCGCGATCCCGAGCGTCATGTGCTGCAAAATACCGGCGGCGCTTGTTAGTGTTTTGGCGCTGGGGTCGAATGTGACCACGTGGTCGATCTCCGTTGGTGTGGTCTTGCTGTTTACGAATCTGAACTGCAGGCTTTCGTCTCCGACCAGGGCCTGCATGGTTTGTACTGTCGCTGGGTTTATTCCGTCGCTGAAATTTAACAGCGCATCGTTTAGGAGGTCGATCGTTTCTTTGGCATCCCTAAACCGGCGCTTTGTGTATTGTATCGCGTCCCGGTGCAGCTCGGCGGTCACCACTTCGTTGGTTTCTATCTTCGCCAGGCTGCTGGCTACGGTTGGGCCGATCGTTATATTTGAAAGCTCGATCTGTGGCTTGTATGGGTTATTTATAAAATCCTTTATGCCTACGATTCGGATCAGCGTTGGGGCGGTCTGGAATTGTGTATCTGTGAACGAAATGTAGCCGCCCAGGATTAGTTTGCCGCCTGCTGCCAGCCAATTGGCTTTTGCCCAGATGCCGTCGAGCTCTCCTGTGAATGAAAAACGCGGATCTTCGTTTTCGTATAGGTATTTGACGGCCTGCTTTAGCATATCCCAGGAGCCGCCTGTTTGGGTTGTATTGTCGCAAATGTAGGCGTCCGGGAGCTGTATTCCAAAGACGGCGTATTTGTCCCCGGCTGCTGGTATGAATGCACTGCCTGGCATGGTTACTCCGTCGAGCTCCTGTGGTACGATGGCAAATTTACGCGTGGCGTGGTCATAGCTCACTTCGAGCTCGCGCCCTGCCAGCATTCCGCTTTGAAAAATTACGGTCATCGTTTCCCCTGCTATTAGGCAGGCTTTATAGTCCAGCGTTAACGGGATGCTGGTGTCTATGAAATCGTAGAAGTTGGCCGCGGCGTCCACGGTGGTCACGCTGCTTATGGTTCCGACCCGGCTGGGGTATACGTTTGTAAGGTCGAGGCTGTCCTCTTCCATCGTGACCAGCGCCTTGTCTGCTCTTCGCACCGAAAGGCCCGCGGCGTCGGTTTGGTAGGTTCTTCCCTCGTATGTGTAAGTCTGGCACTTTGGAAGCAGGAGCTCTTTGGCTCCGTACTTGCTGGGGTCAATGTTCCGGTTCCCGCCCTGGACGTATAGTATTTCGACCGGCCTGGCATTGTCCATGTTGGTTCTCCCCACGCCTGGTTTAAATCCGTTCCCGCGCCCGTATGAAAGCGCCAGCGGGGCGGTTTTATTGTATTCTACTTTTCTCAGGTTTATGGTTTTGCCGTTTACTTCCCACTCGGTTTCGAAGGCTTCAGCCATCTGTTTTAGCGCGTCGATGCAAAATGCGTGATTGTATGCGATCGTTTTTTCTACCGCGTCCACGTAGGCTCCTACCGCCCAGCCGGTATCCCTCAGATTTAGGTTTGCGACCAGCATTGCCAGGTGTTCCTGGGGCCTGGCTGTTAAGCTGAATTTTAGCCTGGTTCCGTCGTTGGTGTCCCGGAATTTGTACTTTTTTAGCTGGCTTTGGTTGCTGTCCAGGATCAGCGTATACTCAAAATTTCGAAGGTTGTTTTTCTTGAAATTCTGGGGCTTGGTCAGCGTGTATCGCTCGCCCTGGAAATCGCAATAACTCCCCACCGGTATGTCCAAAAAACCGGGCAAGGCAAATGTCAGGGTCAGGCTATTTTCGCCCATTATAGCCCTGTATCTGTAACTCGAATCGTCGACTGCAATCGTGGTGTTGGTTCCGTTTATATTTAGGATCATTCCGGTGGGGGTTTTTATTGTATTACTTTATAAATCTGGCTATCGCATGAATTTTGGCCGGGTCGCGTTTCTTCTTGGCTACGCATTCGCCCTCAAAACTTCCCGACCCGTTGGTGTTCCCTTCTATCGTTATAAACCAGCCATCTGGGTCGGTCTTTTCGTAGAATCCCACGTGTCCCACTCGCTTTAGCTTGTAATTGTAGTAAGTCGGGATATCGCCTGGGAGCGGTTTTACTCGCTGGTCTTTGGGTGTCCAGATTATATCCTTCGGGTTTGCAAAAGCTGGCGACCACGCCGTGTTCGGGTTCGGGATTCCGTGTTTTGTCAAATAAAAACTCACGTATGCCGCGCACCAGGGGGCTGGTGTGTATATCTTGACCGCTCGTAAAAAAAAATGTAACCTCGGGGCCTGCGTTGGGTGTGGTTTCGTGGATTCCCACCGTTGTGTTCAAATCCTTTATTAGCGCGGCCCGGGTTTCGTTGGTAGTTGTCGCGGCTCCGCCTTTTAGTGCCGTTGCCGCGCAAAGAAGGAGTGTTATTACCAGCGCCAGGGTGGCTGTTCGTTTTTCCTTTTCTGGTAGGTTGTCGAATCCTGGATAAAGTCCTCGTACTATATAACGGTATATTGGCGGGGCCATGATCCGTATTCCAAGCCATGCCAGCCCTATGGTAGCGCAAAACCGGACGGCGCTATAAATTAGCGATTCGAGCTGGCTGGGTATGTCAAAAAATGCGCTCCCCTTTTCGTACTT
>Ga0316218_1004800_pt1 | contig 10034 bp, 9 predicted proteins | sample TBH18003metaG_FD_203634 | JGI IMG/M metagenome (GOLD analysis project Ga0316218, IMG submission 203634) | Freshwater microbial communities from Trout Bog Lake, Wisconsin, USA - TBH18003 | ecosystem: Environmental > Aquatic > Freshwater > Lake > Hypolimnion/Profundal zone | place: USA: Wisconsin... | reverse complement strand
TGCGTGATGCCACACCGAAAACCATTTTCCTCAAGGATTATGAGCCACCATCATATCTAGTACATAGCATTGACCTATACATTGATCTCGATGACACCAAGACTTTGGTTACGGCGAAGCAAATTATTTCAAGGAATCCTGAAGTCACGGGTTCTTCGTCTGAATTTTTTTTGAACGGTGAGAATTTAGAGCTCGTTTCCATCAAGATTGAGGGTCAGCCCTTGAAAGCGTCCCAATACCATCTTAAAAGTGACGGGCTCACTTTATTGGACGTGCCGGGTAAGCGATTTCTTCTAGAGATTGTCACGCGGGTCAACCCTAAAGCAAATACAGCGCTCGAAGGTCTTTATCTATCGGATGGTATGTACTGTACGCAATGTGAAGCTCAAGGATTTCGTAAGATCACCTTCTTTCCTGATCGTCCTGATGTCATGGCTGTGTTTACGACCACCATTGTGGCTGATAAAGAACGCTATCCGGTTCTTCTTTCCAACGGTAATCCGGTTGAATCCGGTGATCTTTTGAATAATCGACACTGGATTAAATGGCACGATCCCTTTAAGAAGCCTTCCTATCTATTCGCATTAGTTGGCGGGAAGCTTGATTGTTTAGAAGATCGATTTACCACTGCCTCAGGTCGTCCTGTAACCCTAAGGATCTTCGTAGAACCCCAGGATCTTGATAAATGTCTTCATGCGATGGTTTCTCTAAAGAATTCCATGAAGTGGGACGAGCTCGAATACGGTCGCGAGTATGATCTCGATCTCTACATGATCGTCGCTGTAAGTCATTTCAATATGGGGGCCATGGAAAACAAGGGACTTAATATTTTTAATTCCAAATATGTACTGGCTCGTCCTGATACGGCCACAGATTCTGATTATGAGCATGTTGAAGGGGTGATAGCTCACGAGTATTTCCATAACTGGACCGGCAACCGAATCACCTGTCGTGATTGGTTTCAGTTAAGCCTAAAGGAAGGCTTCACGGTATTTCGGGATCAAGAATTTTCTGCTGATCGCAATTCAAGAGCTGTAAAGCGAATTGATGAAGTCAATATGTTAAGGACGCGTCAGTTCGCAGAGGATGCTGGACCCCTAGCGCATCCCGTCAGACCTGAGTCGTACATAGAGATCAATAACTTTTATACCTTAACTGTCTACGAAAAAGGCGCTGAGGTGGTACGAATGCTTCGGACACTTGTAGGTAAAGTGGCCTACAGAAAGGCAACAGACCTTTACTTCGAGCGCTTCGATGGTCAAGCGGTTACCTGTGAAGACTTTGTACGTTGTATGGAGGAGGCGAGCGGTCGAGATCTTGGGCAGTTCCGTAGATGGTACAGTCAAGCAGGCACTCCAGAGGTTATGGTTGAATATCTCTACGATGAAACCCAAAAAACGCTTGATATTATCGCAAGACAAACCTGCCCCCCAACTCCTGGACAACTCCAGAAAGCACCCCTTCACATCCCGATCGCCTTCGGACTCATAGGATCCAGTGGTGCCGATTTACCTTTGCAATTGGAAGGCGAGGATGAAGCGCATGTCGAAAAAACGCGTGTACTCGATTTGACGGAACAAGAGCAACGATTCCGTTTCATTCATCTTCATGAAATGCCCGTGATCTCTGCGCTTCGGGGCTTTTCAGCACCCATCAAGCTCGAAATTAAAAGGACCCGAAACGAATTAGCTTTTCTGTTTGCGCACGATTCAGATTCATTCAATCAATGGGATGCGGGCCAAAGATTATCAACGGACATTATTCTCGACCTCGTCGGCGAAATCCAGACTCATTCCTTGTTGACGCCCGTGTCGGAACATCTCTTTGTTGCCTTGAGACATTTGGTGGACCGTGTGTGGGATGACCTATCGTACTTCGCTCTCCTACTGACCTTGCCCTCAGAGGATTATGTTGCTTCTAGAATGAGCGAAGTTGACCCTATGGCCATCCATAAGGCCAGAAGGTATCTTCAGAAACAGATTGCACTTCAACTTAAAGACGAATTCCTCAATTTGTATCAGACCCATCACCAGGATGAATTTGATCGCTTCGATGCTAAAGCAGTCGGCAGACGTAGGCTCAAAAATGTATGCCTTGGTTATCTGTCAAGTTTGGATGACCCCGAAACCTGCGATCTAGCCGTTGAACAGTTCGAACAGTCAACAACCATGACAGACCGAATTGCGGCTTTGACGGTAATAGCTAATAGCACGCATCCGAAGAGATCATCTTGCCTCGATAGTTTTTATGAAATGTGGGAACACGATTCTCTGGTCGTTGGCAAATGGTTCACCATACAGGCTACTGCTTCATTGCCTGGTACTCTGGATGAAGTTAAGCGACTCATTAGACACCCTGCTTTTGATCTTAGAATGCCGAACCATGTACGCTCACTCATCGGGGCTTTTTCCCAATCCAATTCAGTCAATTTTCATCAGCAAGATGGATCAGGGTATCAATTTTTAGCGGATTATGTGATTGAGCTCAATGTCATAAATCCACAAATCGCTTCCAGAATGCTTACAGCACTGACGCCTTGGCGCCGATATGATGTTATGCGACAACAAATGATGAAGACTGAGCTGAATCGTATCGTTGATACGCCAAACCTATCACCCGATGTATACGAAGTAGCCAGCAAGGCATTGGCCTAGCAGGTTGTCGATTTGTTGTTGTCTATTTCTTCTAGGTTCTCTGTACCAAGGCTCCTGATTGGGCTCCTGTTGAGTTTATATACTGAGATGGCTTGGTCCATTACCCAGGCTAACATTTCCGTTCAGAGAAATCAGAACATTGAAATTCATTTGGGAGACGTGGTAACTGATGTCATTAAGATCCGTGCCAATTCAGAGGGTGAGCTCAGCTCCTTGGCGCTCCCTAAAGAGGGTCCTGTCAACGAATGGTTAATCATTCGCAAGCTTACCGCTTCGAAATATCAAGATGGTGCTTGGTGGGTACTTATCCTGACAATTGACTATCAGCTCTTCAAAGGCGTTACAGAGCCTGAAGAAATAATTATACCTGCGCTGAATGTAATGGCCGGAAGAGATGTTCACGATAGCTTAGCGGTACCGAATTGGCCTATTACACTCACGCCAATGATACCCTCTGAGTTTCCAACGGAAGATATCGAAATCAAAGAAGCCTTAGCGCCCTCTCCACTGCCCACAGATCTCTATGATCAACGTGCTTTCTATTTATGGTGTGGGCTATTAGGGATGTCATTTCTAGGAATGCTCTATAGCTATTTCATTCGACTGATGGCCCGCCCTTTTGGTCGGGCACTGAGTGATATTCAGCGTATTCTCCGAAAAGAAGCTGCTCCACTGTCTTTGGCAAAAGCCACGAAAAGGCTTCACAGAGCCTTCAATCAAACTTACGGTTTCGCTCTCTATCGTTCAGATTTATATCATTTCTTTGAAATGCATCCTAAGTATCGAGTGTTAGAAATCGAGATATTCCAATTCTTCGATGTATCCCATATTTTGTTTTTTAGTCCCTCAGGGTTAGAACGATTGCCAAGTAATCATCTTGAGCATCTGCTTGTTCTAGTGACCCATTGCGCCGAATTAGAAAAAAAAGAATCAAAAAAAGCATGAGTTTCCAGCACCCTCTCTTTTTGGTTTTAGTGTTGCTCCTGCCTATCTTTTGGTTTAAGCGAGGGCAGACATTGGTCCCCTATTCTTCCCTGTCACGCTTACCTGACGACACGTTATCGAGTGTGATCGATTATGGGGTGAAGTTGGTAGTTATAGCCTTAGCGACCTCATTGATTCTTACAAGTGCTTCACCTTACCTAAAAGAACAATGGGTTGAGCGAGAAGGAACAGGGGCGCATATCGTGCTGTTACTCGATCGGAGCAGTAGCATGAATGAAAATTTCACCGGGCGTCGCTTGGGTGCGAAATCAAGTGAATCTAAGAGTGCTATGGCTAGGAAGTTATTACATGAATTTGTTCAACGTCGAGAGCATGATTTATTTGCCATGGTGTCCTTTGCGGGAGCTCCCATTTACGTGCTGCCTTTGACAGAAGATCATGAAGCGGTTCTTTCAGCGATTGATGCGTCGGGTAGTCGAGGTCATGGTATTACCAATATGGCGCCAGGTTTAGCTATGGGACTCGATTTTTTTACGGGTAAACCATTCACAGGATCAAGGATCATTTTGCTGGTTTCTGATGGCGCAGCGAGAATCGATGAAGAAACTCGCGAAAAAATACGTCAATGGTTCCAAGAGACACGCGTTTCTTTGTATTGGATCTACCTACGGAATCCGACCAGTGCTCGCTTGTCTGAAAAACCGGACAATCCAAATGAGAGTACGACGCCTGAATATTTTCTTAATCAATACTTCAATTCCCTCGAAGTTCCATATCGAGCTTTTGAAGCTGAGAATCCAGATGCCATGGAGCGAGCTATCCAAGAGGTAGAAAAGCTCGAAAATCAACCTTTGCTCTATAGGGAGAAGGTCCCTAGGCGTGATCTAACTGACTTCTTTCTAGGTCTTTCAGCTGTACTCAGTCTCTTGCTGGCTTTGATTAAACGGTATGAGGTTACAGTGTGGACCGTTTAACCCTCTACCAGCATTGGGTACACCGTGTGTTATTGACGGCTGGGCTGTCTTTGGTTTTGGTTTCGACATTTTTTGCGTATGAGCTTTTTTTAATTCGAAATATCAATGCCTTAATTTCTGATCCAAAGGACATCGATTTAAGTGAAACTAATCGACCAGAGCTTGTAATGGCAAAAGCTTACTATCTTCAAGATAACGGTGAGCCTCTAGAGTCCATTCGTCTTTATGGACCTCTGTCAAAAAAAGGGCCCGATGAGTTTCGAGCCAGGGTATTCTTCAATCTTGGAACTCTTTATCTCAAAGATGCTTCGAAGCTTTGGAAGACCTATGGTCTTCATGAATATGTTCGTATCAATACCTTATTAGATGCTGCTAAGGAAAACTACAAATCCTGTTTAGAGATAGAACCTTCTCACGAGGGGGCTAAATATAATCTCGAGTACGCTTTTAGAATTACTCCACCCCCGCATGAACGACCTAAAAACAACTTTCAAGGAAACAAGAGCAGCGTCTTTTCGACTTTGCCTAGCATTCCAGGGGGTGGGCCTTGAAGTGGAATTGGCAACAAGGTCTATTGGTCGGGATCATACTGGTCACGTGTGTGGGGTTTTTTAAGCCACATGTGACTATATTGCGTCCCAGTCGTCACTTCATGTTCATACTCGATATTTCTCAAAGCATGAATGCTAAGGATTATCATGAAGAGGGTTTTCCTAATGATCGGTTAGGTTATGCGAAAGTCGCTATCAACCATGTTTTGAAAGAGCTGCCTTGTGGTTCTAAGATCGGTCTTGGTCTCTTTACGACCCAAAACATCCATATTCTTTTTGATCCTATTGAAGTGTGTGACCACTCGTCTGTCATCGCAGATACGCTTGAACACATCGATTGGCGCATGGCCTGGTCAGCTGATAGCCATATTGAGATGGGTATCTACCACGCATTAAATGAATTAGAAAAAAATAAATCGAGCGCCCAGTTAGTCTTTATGACCGATGGGCAAGAAACACCACCACAAACCGTGAAACCCCGTTACGACGGCCGCAATTCACAAAAGGGGTTGATTTTGGGTGTTGGTGGCACGCGGCCAGTGGCCGTGCCCCGATATGATCGTGACAATAACTTGATTGGCAACTGGGAAAATGAAGATATAGATAAAGCTCCAGTCTCTTCCAACGTTTATACGCTTCAGGTAGAAACACGTACCCTACCTGATACTGGCACTTATGAGTCCTGGTTAGATGAAACTCATTTGAAAGAGATCGCAGCGATAACCGGCCTTAGATATGAAAAACTAGATTCTCTGGAAGGGTTTGTCGAGCATCTCACAGACGACGAACAAGCTGAATTATTACCCGCCAAAACTGATATAAGACCCTTCTTGGCGATTATAGGTTTGGTATTTCTGTTGATTGTTTATCTGTTTGAACCCAAATCTTTTAGAAAACATTCATTTTGAGCGAACTAGTCTTTACTATCTGTATCTAAGAATTGACCATTTATCCTGTTAGGATGGTCGAAAATAACCTGTTTCCAGTGAGAGAAAAACCATTTGTTGTATGGAATCAGGTCAACATAACAAAAAAACCGGAGATTATTATGGCCCTTTTCGTATCCGTTGCCTTCACAATTGGTTTCGCGCTTTGGTTCTTCAAAACAGCATCCCGTTTGAAACAGAATCCAGTGCAATGGGCCATTGCAGGTGCAATTTCATACCAATTCACTGCTTGGGCTTGGATGTTAGTGGTTGCTAAACCTTACGTCTCAGGTCTTCAGGGAACCGCTGCTAAGGCAACACTGTCTGCAAGTTTAATTGGGCATTCATGGATCCTTGTTGGGCTGGTTGTTGCTCTTCTTGTATACAAGTTCGCACTGCTTAAGACGGCGAAGAACGTTTGATTCAAATTCTTTTAGACGAAGAAACGGGCCTAGTGTGGCCCGTTTTTAGTTAAATGCATAAGCAATAACAGCATAACGGGACAATTTACCCATAGCGATCAATGCAAGAGATAACGGCATTGATATCCTCAGCCATCCAGCCGCTAGACAAAACCCATCACCCACAATGGGAAGCCAGGATAAAAGCAGAATCGGTGCGCCCCACTTTTTTACAACACCTATGTTTTTTTCGTGTTTCGACATCCATGCCTCATCAATGGCTTTGTGTGAAAGCCATAAACCTAGCCCCCATGTTGTCCATGCACCTAGTGTATTGCCGATGGTAGCTATTGCCACTAATAGCCAAGGATCATGTGAATTCGAATTCAGAAGATATGCTAACACCAGCTCTGATCCGCCTGGTGCTATGGTTGATGATATGAATGCGCTCGAAAATAAACCTAAAAGGGATCCAGGCATGAGAAGATCGTTACTGGGCATGATGTTTATTTTAGGGTTAGTGATGCGTTGATATTGACATAATATCGTCAAATATTTAAGATTCTAAGGCTAGATGGCAACGTAGCTCAGTTGGTTAGAGCACCGCATTCATAATGCGGTTGTCGCAGGTTCAAGTCCCGCCGTTGCTACCAAAAAACTATGACACTTAGATCGGTATCGGTCTAAGTGTTTTTTATTTTGAAGCGCATACAGAGCGCAGAATTCTAATTTTTTTACTGAAAGTTTCGGTTTCAAATCTATGAGGTTTGGTACCGGCAAGCCGCTTCTCTGACCCCTTTACTTACCGAAATAGACCATTCCAGAAAGAGCTCTGTACGTTAAGGCTTAGTTGATCAGGTTGAAATCTTTTGCGGGTCTGCAATCAGACTCGGTGCTCTAGAAAGACCGCTGACAAGTTCGGTCCTTAGCTTCGGCAATAAAGGTTTGAATGGACAATATCTCGAGATTACAGACAACCTTGACCTTGAGGTGATTGCCACGAATGCCTTCAGCAACTTTCTCTTTTGGGACACCACCATTACCTTGAAACCACATTGATCGACATCTGTAAAAGCAGCAGAAGCGTTGGAAAATAAGTCCAAGATTGAGATAAACAGTGACCCATCAAAGGAATTGAAAGCCGGTTCAAAATAGATGTGGCTCACTGCCCACTGTTCACTCGTTGAGCATTACGAGTAAAAATCGAGGGGCCCCATAATGAGCTCAACATGAACGATCTCGCCCTGCCCCCCTCCAAGGCCTAAGCCACGAGAACCTGATCTCACTTAAATCATAAAATATCAAGCTAATGGAGGAGACCTATACGCCATGAAGACAGAAACTACATTTAGGAATTTTCCTGATCTAGGCTGGGATACTTGTTATTTTGCTGAAGGAGGAAATTCCTTGAAAAGCTTTTGAACGGCTTCCTCTATTTGCTTAACATTCTTTTCTGGATTTTCAGAGATAGTACCGGAAGCAGTCCCTCTCCATAGGGGTCTATGAGTCTTAGCATCGAACATATCCAGAATCAAGGTTCCAACAATATAGGTGGTCACAGTCGATGTTGAGCTACCGAAACCTCCACCCATGTAATACCCGCGCCCCCAAAATCCGGGTCCTCCTCCGTTATACATGGTGTCTATCCTTTCGTTTTCCTTAGTTGTTACTATGCCGACTAATTGAACCTCTCCTTCCCCGTTATCTGAAAGCTTCCAGCCTTTAGATTGTAGTTGGGAATCCAGAGCAAATTTAAGTCGCTCATCCATCAATGGATTTTGCGTCTTGGGCTGTTGACTCCATGAATAGGATCGGTAATGTGTCAAATCAAGATTCCGATCGAAATCCGTATAAACTTCTACTGAAGAGCAGGATACAAGCCCAAATAGCATGGCAATCCAAAATAATCTCATATTTATGGCCTCTTAACTTAGTGTAAATATAAGCATTTAAATGAACATTCTATTTTTTGAATGGATGTCGCACTATTTGATCGATAAAAGATATGACACGACATCCCCATGCTGTAGAAAGGAGTCCACTCTCTTACAGGCGCCTCATTGCATCTTCAGTTCTTTGCAATAGAAATCACATTTTTAGCTAACACAGCGCAATAAGTTAATCCATTAGCTTCATCACACAGTTGGAATACTGGTTGGTTCCTATTTTGAAGAGCTTGGCACAATCAGACTTCGCTTTCTCGAATTTTGAATCGATAGCGTTTGGCTTATTGTTGTTTTGACTGGACTCCTGTGAATAGGTGTTAGCCGCTTTTAGTTGATGTTGGGTTTGATTCTCGATCTGCTGAGCATTCAGACTGTCCATACGTTGTTGTAGTTTTCGTTGTATGGCAGAAGAGTGCATTCTCGACATCATGGGTGATGCGCTGTTCGTGTCCGTGGTGGATGGGTTGTTGCTAGAGCAGCCCAATAGGATTGTGATTAGTAAAAAAAGAGTGGGTCGGCAAAGTGTGGTTGAGGTCATGATTTACACTCTAGGCTAGCTGGGGGCAGATTCCAATAGTCTTGGACTATATTGGAGCCTACCCATCTTGAGATTTTTGATCAACCAGAGACAATCTTATGTTGAGCTCATCTTGGGGAATGATAATAGTTAAGCTCAGCAAACTTATTGGCCGTGGTCGGATTCACGCGCGTTAGTTTCTTGATGGTCACATTCTAAGCCTTATCATTAGCAAGATGCAGGTTTCAATCGTTACAGAGTAGAGCCTCTTTGGTCTTTTGAAGATGGGCCGATTGACTTGTCGATCTTATTCATGGCCGTCTGAAATCGTCTAGATGCTAAGTCGTAGATCTTCGCAAATGACGGTTTGAAGGATTCCAGTTCGATCTCAAAATTCTTGATGTCAATTGTTTGGGCTTTCAAAAGTGCGCGCTCAACTTTGTTGTTATGGGAATTCACTCCCACCTTTCTAAGGATTGTGATGATTGGGATGAAGAATTGCGGTCCAACGACATACATCTTTGGGGAAAGGTGGGATACATCACTTCTCTGATTTATAGAGTTGGCTTTCAGGCTCAAGCAAGGAAACCAGAACGGCATACTCTCATCCTTTCTCATTCCGACTCTTGTCGAACTCTTTGAGGAAATCGTCGTTTTTCTATTGTTGGCCATTTCGTCGCTCTCGTTCTTCATCTAGAACATGATAGTAACGATATCTAACCCGTCATCATCCGAATCGCGGAACATTTAATCCCCCCTTGCTTCCCGTCCATGAATCATTGTCCTTCTCAAGATAAGCTCTCAGGAAGGCCGTAGCTTGGATGCGGTTGAATTACGTTTCACAGTTTTGCTCGAGGGTCTCCCCCACCATTTTATTGGAGAGCTTGGTCTTCATGTCGCGGAGACGATCGATCGCTTCATCCTGATCCCTGAGATGTATTACATACTTTCCATCTAGCGATTTCGCAGGGAGTTGATGCAATAGCTCTGCTTGCTTGAGTCCACTCTTCAGTTAGTCGAGTTCCTTCTCAATGACACTCACTATGAGGACGCTCTTGCAATTGCTGCTCGAATTCGCTGTCTTGAACTTGCTTCAAGATGTCCGCGTACCCAGCCTCAT
>Ga0316218_1004796_pt1 | contig 10038 bp, 8 predicted proteins | sample TBH18003metaG_FD_203634 | JGI IMG/M metagenome (GOLD analysis project Ga0316218, IMG submission 203634) | Freshwater microbial communities from Trout Bog Lake, Wisconsin, USA - TBH18003 | ecosystem: Environmental > Aquatic > Freshwater > Lake > Hypolimnion/Profundal zone | place: USA: Wisconsin... | reverse complement strand
GTAAAAGAAAAGAAAAAAAGTAGCAAAAAAAGAAAAGAAAGGTAATAGTAGTAATAGTAGTTCTTTATATCTTTATTAAGAATATTATCTGTCCTACAAAGAGGGTACATCATATCCCTTATATATCCATTCATAAAAATCTTTCTTTATGAAACAGTTACTTGGCACGCTTGTAATTTTATATATCTGTGTAACTTCTTTTGGGCAATCCTTTATTGGTACAATTACAAAGCAAGTAAACTTTCGAGAGGGCCCAAACAAAGAGTACAATATTATTAGTTCTTTAAAATCTGGTACTCAAATCTTTATTGTATCACTTGAAACAGAAAATGATTTTTACAATATCATAGATATTAGCACAAATAAAGAAGGCTATGTTCATAAATCATTTGTCAAGATTGGAAAACAAGTAAAAGAAAATGACGAAGGAATTTTTTCATCAAACGGAGAAACTTCTTCATACAATTCGGAAGTTGTTATTTTCAATAATACCAAACTAACATTAACCTTAAAGATAAATTCTGTAACATATTCATTCGATCCTAAAGAAAAAAGAACTTTAACTATTGAGCCGGGTACAATTAGTTATAGGGCATCTGCACCAGGAATAATTCCAAATATTGGCTCTGAAAATTTAAAAAGTAACCAAGGTTATTCTTGGGAGTTTTATATTGTTACTACTTACAAATAAACTTTAAGGACAATCAATAAAATGAATCACATTCACAATAATCCTTATAGAATTCTTGGTTTACCAATAACCGCAAGTGAAAGGGAAATTGCCAAACAAATTAATATGCTTTCGACCTATGCTGAGATGGGTAAATCAAAAACATATGAAACAGACTTTCCTTTTCTAGAATCAATTGATCGCACACCCCATTTAATTGAAGAGGCTAAAAAACAAATTGAGCAAAGTGAAAGCAAATTCCTTTATTCACTCTTTTGGTTTTGGAAAAATAACAGCGTTGATGAACTTGCACTTGAAGTCCTGAAAGAAGGCAACACGAATAAAGCAATTGAAATTTGGGGAAAATCTGTTTTCGCAAATAAACATAAAATTTATAAATCATCTATATTATCTGAAAATTTAATTAGCCAAAAAACTAGTTGGCCTGAAGAAGATAATGATAATCATTCTTTACACAAGAATACTCATGAATATATTGTTGAAAGAAAAAAAGCTGAAACATCTTCGATACCTTGCTTATTTTATGATTTAGATTTTGAGGAAAACTGGTCTATAGATTGCGATACCGAATGGATAAACGGTGTGGACAATGAAAGCTATGGTATAGTTTTCGGTAGAGATCAGGGTAATTATTATTTTTTTGGAATAGCTGGTAGCGATAGTTTCATGTACTGCAAATATCTAGACTATCTGTATACCCCTTATATTGAGTGGAAGGATACTCCCAAATTTAATAAATGGGGATCTAATCATATTCAAATAAAAAAAATAGAAAATCAATTAACTTTTTATGTAAATGATATTCTTGTTGGTTCTTATCAAGCAGAACCATTCTTTGGGAAATATTTTGGCTTTAAAGTAACAAAGAACCAAAAAATTTCTTTTAGAAATTTTAAGTTCTGCAAACTTATTGAAGATGATATTTACGGAGAAGGCCTAAATATTTCTTCAAAGAATTTCAGTAGTATAAAAAATCTTTCAACTCTTTATTTAAGCTTAGCTACGAATAGCGGTACAATTCAGCTTGAGTATTTCAAAAAAGGAATTGCATTAATAAAAAATTTCTTTACAACTGAAAACATTGAGGATTACTCAAAACTCATTGCAGGAGATAGATACATTTATAATTCAGAAAATGCACTTCATTTTTATATCAACGATCTTATAGAATCATTAAAAAAGTATATTGATAAATCAGGAGGTATTTCAACAAAACAATTGATAAATATTTTTTCAACATTTCCAGTTGAAGCTACACAGTTTCTAAATAACAAATTTGTTTCAAAGCAAATTATAAACATTGACAAAGAAATCGAAAAAGCAACATTAGAAAGAAGAAATTCGCCTGCTACAGCTGCTGAAATTGGCAAAAATCTTATCCGTAATACTAAAACGGATATAGAATATTTGAAAAACATTTTGAACGTGAACGATTTTCAATATCAGATAATTGGCGATAAGCTTTCACTTGCTATAATACAATGTGGTATTGATGCTTTTAATATATGTAAAGATCCTAAAGGTGAGATTGATTATATAAACGCAATTAAAGGTGAAGAAGCTTATTTACACGAATACGAATACGCACTTAGTGTTGCAGTAACTGAAAGAACAAAAGAAAGAGCAAAAGAAAATTTAGACTCATGCAAACAATATATTGAGGACAAACATTATTATTACTGTTGGTTTTGTGGTAACAATCCCCCAGAAGACACCAGTAAGTTTGAAATTACAATATATAAGGAAACAAGCCGTAGCTATTTTCCAAGAAGTGTAAAATATTCTTATCTTCCTGTAACTATTCCAAGGTGTACAGAATGCCAAAAAATTCATAGTAATAGCTCAGATAAATTTACTTTCATCTTAATTGGTTGTGCACTTGTGGGTTTAATAATTGGCGCACTTGCAGATGGATTTTGGTTAGCAGGTTTATTGGTTGGTGCAGGTATTGGTTGGGTTTTAGGAACTATTCTTAAAGATCAACAAACTTCTAAAGAAGCAATAAAAGGCACAAACGAATCAACAATCAGAAATTATCCAGTTTTAAATAAATTAATAAATGAAGGTTGGCGTTTTTCAAAACCAACTGCGTAAATAATATATTATGCAAAAAAATATATTTCTAATACTAATTCTTTTGATTTGTACAAATTTGTTTGCACAAACCCCCGATTCTACTATTTCGAAAGCAAAATTTTATTCGGAAATTTCAAAATTGACTGACAAAATAAAAACACTTGAAAAAAATAATTCTGACTTATATAAAGCCAACCTAATTCAAAAAAAACAAATTGACAATATTAATTCACAACTTTCAATTGCAAACTTAAACATTCAACAAATCGCAGATTCGTTGCATATTACAGTCACAAAAGTTTCATCAACAAATAAGCAAACTCAAAGTCAAATTAAAGACATTAACCAAACCATCACGAACAGAACCCTTTACTGGATTATCGGAATTTTAGCAGTTGTATTGTTATGCGTGCTTGTGTTTTTTGTTCTGCGAAATAAACTTTCATCAAACACAAGAAATTTAGATGCACAAATTGCGAAAACAAATGAAACACTTCATAACGAAGCCATAAAACTTGATTCAAAGCTTGTTGAGATTTTGCAATCTCAATTAAGCATTTTGAACGAGGAAAGAAAAACAAAAGGCACTTCCGAAGTAAACCATAAGCTACCTTTAAAAGTTGGAGAGGAAATTCATCGAATGAGAAAACGAATTATAAATATGCCGCAAGACGTAAAAGGGCTAAGTGCATTAACAAACTCACTTCAAAGATTAGAGGAAGAATTTAATGATAGTGGATATACGATTGAAGATTTCTTGGGAAAAAAATACGTTGATGGAATGAAGCTTGAAGCAAGATTCGTTGACAATCCAAACATACCTAAAGGTGAAGAGATTATTACAGAGGTTTTAAGACCAGAAATAAAATATAATGATGTAGTAATTCAGGTTGCAAAAGTAGAAGTGGGAAAATCATACTAACAAAAAAATATAAAAATGGCAAGGGTAAAAATTGATTATGGAATTGACTTAGGTACTACAAATTCCGCTATTGCAAGAATGGAGAATGGTGAAGTGAAAATTATTAAAAGCGATACACAAAAGGACACTACACCTTCTTGTGATTATTTTAGAAAGAATACAACTTTAGTGGGAGATACGGCTTATGCAAGATATGGCGATGAACACAAGGACGCATTTAAAGATTTTTCATTAACAGGAAAAGAACAACATGAATTCAATACTTTCATAGAGTTTAAAAGAACAATGGGCACAGATAAAACTTATGAAAGTAAAAGTGCAGGTCGTTCTTTTTCATCTGAAGAACTTTCAGCAGAAGTTTTGAAAGCATTGAAAAATTTTGTTCGTGATGAAGAAATTTCCTCAGTAGTAATTACCGTTCCTGCAAGATTCAGAAATAACCAAATTGATGCAACACAAAAGGCAGCAGAACTTTCCGGTTTTAAATATTGTGAATTACTCATGGAACCAATAGCGGCATCTATTGCATACGGAGTAAATTCTAAAAGTGTTAATGGATATTGGCTTGTGTTTGATTTTGGTGGTGGAACTTTTGATGCTGCATTGATGAAAGTAGAAGAAGGCATTATGAAAGTTGTAGATACTGACGGCGACAATCATTTAGGCGGTAAAGATTTAGACTTCGCAGTTGTTGACAGTGTTATTATTCCTTACTTAAAGGAAAAATATCAGATTGAAAAAATTCTTAGCAACGAATATGGAAAAGGAGAATTAAGAGAAGCATTAAAAGCAATGGCTGAAGAAGCAAAAATTGCAATTTCGCCTCCTGCAAAAACATCAGTAGACATTTATACAAATAAACCCCTTGGCGAAGATGATAATGGTAATGAAATAGATTTTGAAATTAAAATGACTTTGGAAGATTACGAAAATGCTGTCGCATCAGTTTTTCAAAGAGCAATTGATATTTCAAAAAAATTGATTGAGAAAAACAATCTTAAAAATTCTGATTTAGAAATGGTTTTGTTAGTTGGTGGCCCAACTCTTTCTCAAACATTAAGAAGAATGTTGAAAGAGCAATTGAAAACAAAAATTGATACAAGTATTGATCCGATGACTTCTGTTGCAGTTGGTGCTGCGTTATTTGCGTCTTCAAAAGATATTCCTTCAACTTTTCAAAAACGCGATAAAGAAAAGATCCAGTTGAAATTGAAGTATCCTAATAACACAGTTGAAACAGAAGTAGATTTAGGTATTAAGATTGAAAGAGGTCAAACCAAAGGAGAAATCCCATCAAAAATATTTGCTGAAATTAGTAGAAAAGACAAAGGTTGGTCAAGTGGAAAAGTAGAAATTACAGGTGATGCAGAAATAATACCTCTATTACTTTCAGTTGGCAAATCAAATAGTTTTGAAATAAAAATATTTGATGAAAAAGGGAATCCATTTTTATGTGAACCATCAGTATTCACAATCATTCAGGGCTTTAAAGAACCACCTGCAACATTACCATATGATTTAGGCATTGCAGCATTTGTTGGTGATAACGATAAAAGTATATTGAATGGATTTCACGGATTAGGTAAAAATCAAAGTTTACCGGCTAAAGGGAAAGAAATTTTTAAAACACAAAAAGATATTCGTCCAGGAAATTCACAAGATGTAATTAGATTTCCGATTTACGAAGGAGACTCGAACACAAGAGCAGTATATAATGAACTTGCTGGCTTTGTAGTTATAACTGGCGAAGACCTTCCAAAATTTTTGCCAAAAAATAGTGAAGTTGAGGTTACATTGGAAGTTGACATAAAAAGGAGTATAACATTTAAAGCGTTCTTTTCAGATATTGATGAAACGGTAGAAAGAAAAATTGAAAGGTCATTTCAGTCAGAATATAATGCAGATGAAATGGATATTGAAATTGAAAAATCAAAAAAGATGCTTTCAAAATTAGAAGACGAATCTTCTACAATTGATTTATCAGAAGCAAAACAACTTCGCTCAGAATTAGATGAACTCAAAGAAATTTTAGAGAATGGCAGAACTGACTACAGCACTAAAACAAAAGTGATGGAACGGTTACGTCTTGCTTTAAAAAATTTAGATAATTTGGAGGTAGAAGGAGAATTTCCAAAAGCAGAAGAGGAATTGAATAAAGCGTTAAAAGATTTGAAAATTACAAATCAGAGATACGGAAATAATCAAACTGCAAAAGCATTAGAGCAATTTCAAATACTTGCTAACGATGCAATCAAGAATAGAAATTTAAAGGCAGCTAAAGAGCTTGCTTCGCAAATTCGTTCATTTGATTTTGCTGTGGAAGATGCTGGTGCTGGAGTTGCAATGGAAATTAGTTTTATCAAAGGTTTTGATGATGACTTTGATTCACTCAATTGGCAAAATAAAAGCCAAGCAAGACAAATAATAAATCAAGCAAAACAAATTATTGCTACAAATCCAACTAAGTTCAAACTTAGACCGATGGTTACTGATTTATTCAAACTTCTTCCGGAATCTGAAAGACCAAAACTTTCTGATAAAGACGATGAATTTTTAACAAGATAATATTGCAATAGCTAATGCCTGCAGCCAAAGAGAACATTTTATCAAAAGGGGATAATATTAACGACACGTATGAAATTCAATTCTTCATTGGCGAAGGTGCGTTTGGTGAAGTATATCGTGTTAAACACAAGTACCTAGGAATTCAGGTAATGAAAGTTTTTAAAGAAGAATATGTAAGTAAAACCGATCTTGAAACAGTAACCAACGAAGCAAAAATTTTAGCAAAGCTGACCCATCAAAATATTGTTAGAGTTTTTGAAACCAATTCATTTTTAAAAAATGACAAAAAATATTACTTTATTACAATGGGCTTTGTTTCTGGAGAAACACTTACTCAACTTTTAGGGAGAAAAATTAAACTTCCGCTTCCAGTTGCGTTATCAATCCAAAATGAATTGCTTACGGGGCTAAAATTTGTTCAAGAACAAAAACAACCAATTGTACATAGAGATATTAATACTGATAATATTCTTTTATCTTATGAAAAAGAAAAGCCAGTTGCAATGCTTTCTGATTTTGGTCTAGCCCAATCTATTGACCAGCTTTCTAAGTTACCGAACGCAGCAGGTCGTTATATCTACTTCGCACCTGAATGTTTTTTTGGCACTTATTTGACAACAAGCGATGTTTTTTCATCTGGTATTGTTTTATACAAAATGATTACAGGAATGCACCCTTGGGAGTATAATTTTGAAGATACAGATAATGATACCGAAAAAATTACTACAATGGTAATTACTGCAAGAAGAAAAGATATTCAAAAACCATCATTATACAATGACACTTGTACACCATATCTTGACTATGTAATTCTAAAAGCAATTTCAAAAGACATTGAAGGAAGATATAAAACTGCTGATGAATTTCTACAAGCGTTAAATGAAACTGGAAATAAAGAAATAAAATCGAATGATGAAAATGCAACTTTAGACAATAAGGTGAAAGAAAAAAAACCAGAAATTCAATCTATAAACTATAAAGTAAAAGAAAAAGGAAAAGGATTTGATTTAATTGCAGGTATGAATGATTTGAAAGATACGCTTTACCAAGATATTATTCTTCCATTAAACGAGAAAGAACTTTACGAGCAGTACAAAGTTTCGATTCCAAATGGAATGCTTTTATATGGGCCACCTGGTTGCGGTAAAACATTTATTGCACAAAAGTTCGCCGAAGAAATTAATTACAATTATGTAGAATTAAAACCGTCTGATCTCGCTAGTATATATGTTCACGGGACACAGGAAAAAATAGCAAAACTTTTTAATGATGCAAAAGAGAAGGCGCCAACAATTATTTTTATTGATGAAGTTGATGCAATACTTCCAAATAGAGAAGGGGATCTTAGTCAGAGCTTTGCTTCAGAGGTGAATGAGTTTTTAGCTCAAATGACAGAGTGCCATCAGAACGGTATTTTTATTATTGCTGCAACAAACCGTCCTGAAAAAATTGATCCAGCTATTTTACGTACAGGTAGAATGGATAAAGTTATTTACTTAGCTCCTCCAGATTTAACCGCAAGAAAAGAAATGTTCAATCTTCATTTACAAGACAGACCTACTGAAAAAGACATAGATGTTGATTTGTTGGCAGAAAAGACAAATCTATATGTTGGCAGTGACATAAAATTTTTAGTAAATGAGGCATCAAGAAATGCTTTAAAAGAACGTTCAAGAATAAAACAAAAACATTTGGAAGAAGCAATAAAAATAAATCCGCCTTCAATTTCTGAAAAGCAATTAAAAAAATATGAAACCTTCCGTAACAACAGAAATTTTAATTAACAATTAAATTATTTATTGATCACTATTATTCTTTGATTTAACAATATACTCAACCGTGCTGTAATAGAATTTCTTGCCACCACGTTTTGTTCTATAACCTTTGTCATTTAACAACTTTGCGATTTCAGTATGACTGTAACCAAGCTTGTTCATTTTCAGAATTTTCCTAATCATCTTTTGTTCTGGTTCATTCTTGACCAGACTTCCATCCACTTTATCATAACCATATAAATCATTTGAATAGGGTTTATTGGTGACCTTCAATCCCCGCAAAGTGTCAGATACCCTAATGCTGGTAATTTCCCTTTCTAGTTGTGAAAGTGAAGAAAGGATCGTTAAGAAAAACCTACCATTCGGTGAGGATGTATCAATGCTCTCAGATAAACTGTGGAATGTGATTCCTTTCTTGTTCATACGTTCGATGCTTGATAGGGTGTCCATAGTATTCCTTGAAAAGCGACTCAAAGAATACACCACCACGCCATCACAACCATTATTGTCAACGATTTGCATCAACTTAATATATCCATCTCTCTTTGAAGTCTTGCCACTTACACCCTCATCAACGATTTCTTCAATGAGGTCTAAATTATGCAGGTCGCAGTATTGCTTGATCTTCAATCTTTGGTTATCGATGGAATGACCTTCCAACTGGTAAGAGGTACTGCAACGGAGGTATGAGACGATTTTACCCATTTTTTTCATTTTAGAGGATAAAACTACGCCTGAAGTATATTAAATAGTGCCTATAAGACAGCACTGACAAGGGTTTTAGCGCATTTTTAGCACAAAAACAGTTGTTTCTGGGCGGAAAATATTGGATGAATTAGCGTCTTTTATTTGTTAAAACCGGAAACCAACCCTGTCGACTATAGGTGACTTTTTGACCGGTGCAGATCGAAAATTGGTTGGCAGAGATATTATGACTGAGAATTCGCATGCCCGGGTGATTTTTCACCGGTGCTGCTGAAGAAATTGATTGGCATTTTTAGTCCTAAATCATGAAGCCTTGATTTTCAACCTTCAGGGCCGGGTCCTTCAGAGCCGGATATTTGTTTGGCAAATAAAATGGAAGGGGATAATCGGACTATAGTGCCCCGGGAAATTTCAAAATTGGTTGGCAGGCGTTATCAGCATCTATTTTGTCTATTAAACCCGGAATATCAGTACCCCAATATTTTTGGTAGCCTTCTATTACATCAATCAAAAGATATTGAAGGGTATCAACATCTGCTAAAATGCCTACTTTTTTTGTACAGTCAACATTAAACTCATCTAAAATTCTTGACAATACCCCAATCACATAATATCGTGAGTTTGCTTCATCAAGGTCTCTTCTTTTTCCAATGGTATTAGGAAATTCAAATATTACTTCATCGTCATCATTATTTTCTGTGTTCATTTCTTTTGTTTTTTATTTGGGTTTATTATTTGTTCCATCAGAAGTTTTGTTTGGGCTTCTGTAATAAGAATTATTTGTCTTTCTCCTTTTTCTTTAATTGGTTTTGTGTTCATTTCTTTCTCTTTACTATAAATATCATCGTATCCACAAAAGGACACGAAATACAAAAATATTTTACGACAAAAAGTGGGTTACGCTTCAAATAAGGGACGGTGTCCGACATGGCTTGCTGTCAATCAAAAATGTATTACAACTACAGGGGAGATTTGGGGTAGTATATATATAAACTGGGGCTTAGCGAATTAAACAACGAGACGAACTAAGAAAATTGGGGATTATAATATGAATGAAGATTACGACAAAAAAGAAACTTACTTGGTGGAGCTAAAGAGAACCTCCAATTGAGTCATAGTGATAAACATCTTTCCGCTATCAGGTAAAAGGATAAAACCGAAATGATGATAAAATGCTACGGCTTCTTCATCTAATGGGTCAACTATTACAGCCATTGATGCCATGGTTGTCAGATTATCATAACTTCTTTTGAGTGCATCCATTAATAGCATCGTTCCTATTCCCTGACCTTTAAAAGAACTAT
>Ga0316218_1004794_pt1 | contig 10044 bp, 7 predicted proteins | sample TBH18003metaG_FD_203634 | JGI IMG/M metagenome (GOLD analysis project Ga0316218, IMG submission 203634) | Freshwater microbial communities from Trout Bog Lake, Wisconsin, USA - TBH18003 | ecosystem: Environmental > Aquatic > Freshwater > Lake > Hypolimnion/Profundal zone | place: USA: Wisconsin... | reverse complement strand
GCAACGGGGCCCCGGTCCTGTACCTGACCTCGGGCGCCCTGACGATCCGGGCCAACGGCAAGGTGGTCGAGCAGAACTCCAGCGGCCCCACCGGCGGCGCCTACACGGGCATCTTCCTGACCGGCGCGGGCGTGGACACCGGCCTGCCGGCCTCCAACCTGGTCGCCGGCTCGGGCACGGTGCTGGCGATCGGCCGCACCGACGGCGGCGCCACCGCCGGAACGCCGCAGACCACGCCGGACCTGGTCGAGCTCTATATGAACATGGTCGGACCCGACGGCGCCCAGTACCCGGGCACCGCCGTGGCGGTGTCGCCGCGGATCGGCTTCGGCGGGGGCGTGACCTCCAGCCAGTTCTACCGTGTGAACACCTGCGTCATCGGCCAGCAGGGCAACTGCACGCCCCTGGCCAGCCCCAATACGAACCTGAGGCCGATCGACCTGAGCCTGATCAGCCTTCTGCGGCAATCGCCTGTGCCGGACGTGGAAGATCCCACGATTACGGGCGGCTCGAACGAGGAGATCTGGCGGAAGCCGGATTAGGAATGATGGCCCAAAGGCAGTCTAAGATGTGGTCGCCAGCCATCGCCGCCTGCGCCCTGACGGCGTGTCTGGCCACGTCGGCGTACGCGGCGCCGTTCAACGGTTTCAACGACCGTTTCAACCTTGGCCAGAGCGCCTCGAGCGGCGCCGTCTGTCAGGCCGCGCGGAACTTCGACGATCCGTTGCTGGGCGACGGCCGCAAGGCCTGGGACATCACCTGCCGCGGCTGGTCGCAGAAGCTCGGCGAGATCTATGTGTTCGAGCATTCGCGTTCGGCGGACATGGCGCCGGCCTGGACCAAGGCCCTGTCGTCGAAAGCCGACTGCCAGGCCGCGGCGGTCAACGCCGGCCTGCAGACGCGCGCCTGCAAGCTGAAGGCCGGCGGGCTCGACTATGTGGTGGTCACGACCCCCGGGGCCCACGGCGCCGTCGTCGCCGAAGGCGCGGCGGGCATCGCCGACGTCCTGACCACGGCGGCCCGGTTCGCCGCGGGGACGATCGCGGAGCCGGCGGCCATCGCCGAGCAGACCGCCAGCGTGTCTCAGGTCACCTCGGCCCAGATCGGGGCCCTGGCCGCCGCCAGCCAGGCCTCGGCCTCGCCGGAGGCCATGCGCCGTCAGGCCTATGAGCGCAGCACCCAATGGCGGTTCGACGACGCCGAGGCGGAGTTCTCCCAGATCGCCGCCCAGGTGAACAGCGGCTCCGAGGATGCGCGCATCGAGGCTCTCAACAACTTCGCGCTCAACGTCTCGAACAAGGCGCGGTTCGCCGAGGCGGACATCTATTTCAAGCAGGCCGATGAGGCGCTTTCCGCGCCCGGCGCCTCGCCCGAACTGAAGTCGATGGCGCAGAACTACAAGGCCATCCACGCCCGCAACCAGGGCCACTACGAAGAGGCGATCAAGCTGGCCGAGGCGGCCATGACCCAGCGCGCCCGCGCCGACCGTTCGGGCGCCCTGACCATCGGCAGCGACGGCGTGGCCGACATCTCGGAAGTGGGCTCTTCGGACCTCGATATCCATCTGGCCGCCGGCGACAAGGACGCCGTGCGCGACGTTCAGGCGCTGGAGATCAAGGGCACCTCGCTGGAGCAGCTGGGCCGCGCCCAGGACGCCCGGGTGATCCTGCTCCAGGCCATCGCCATCCTCGACCGGCCCCTGACGGGCCAGGGCGACCAGGCCAAGGGCCTGCGCATCGGCGACGCCGCGCCGTGGCTGAACACCACCGTGCGCGCCGACCTGCTGCGGCTGGACCGCAGCCTCGGCCGCGCCGGCGAAGCCGTGCCGCAGTTCCGCGCCACGGTGACCGCCTTCGGCCTCAAGCACCCCGGCTCCCTGCCGCTGGCGGGCCTGCTGGTCGAACTGGCCCGCGCGGAAAGCGCCGCCGGCCAGGAAGACCGCGCCATCACCGACTACGAGGCGGCGTTCGACATCTTCCGCCGCGAGCGCGGCTCCCTGGACGCCTCGGCCGACCTGGTGGGCAACTACTTCGACATCCTCCTGAGCCGCATCGACAAGTCGGCCAACGGCGGGGCGCATGAGAAGGAGCAGTTCTTCACCGCCGCCCAGGCGCTGATCGCCCAGTCCAGCGCCGAGGCCGCCAAGCGGCAGGCGGCGCGGCTGATGTCCGGAAACGCGGTGGCCGCCGGTCTGGCGCGCGCTCTGGACGACACCAACCGCGAGATCCTGGCCAAGGGCACGGCGATCCGCCAGCTGCAGCAGCAGGGCACCTATGAAGGCGCGGCCAAGGCCGCCATCGACGGCGAGCTCAAGGCCCTGACCGAACAGAGCAGCCAGCTGGAGCAGCGGCTGCTGCAGGCCGATCCGCGCTACGCCAGCAGCCTGCGCAGTTCGGTGCCGCTGGCCGAGCTGCAGAAGGCCCTGAAGCCGGGCGAGGTCTATCTCAAGAGCTTCCTGCTGGCCAACCGCGGCTACGGCATCCTGGTCACCAGCGCCTCGGTCAAGCCCTACGCCATCGACCTGAACCGGGCCGACGCGCAGAAGCTGGTCGACGACCTGCGCCGCCCGATCGACAAGGCGCCGCGGACCGCCGAGGGCAACCGCCTGCTGGGCCGTTTCGACGTGGCCCTGGCGCGCAAGGCCTTCCTCAGCCTGTTCGCTCCCGTGCAGAACGAGCTGATCAACGCCAGCAACATCATCTATGAGCCCGACAGCACCCTGATCGGCGCGCCGATCGCCGCCATGGTCATCGACGACGCCAGCGTCCAGCTGATGAATCGCAACCTGACCCGGGCCCGCACCTCCGGCGGGGCGGTGACCTATGAAGGCGTCGCCTGGCTGGGCGGCAAGGTCAGCAGCTCGATCGCCCTGTCGCCGATCGCCTTCGTCCAGGCCCGCGCCGCCGGCGCGTCCAAGGCCGACCGGGCGTTCATCGGCTTCGCCGACCCGCGGATCGGGTCCGACGCCCGCGCCTTCTCCCGCGTGAAGGCGATCAATCCGATCAAGTCGGACTCCGACTACTGCCAGCCGATCCGCCAGGCGCTGCTCAACCTGCCGATGCTGCCCAACACGGCGACGGAAGTGCGCACCATCGCCGCCAGCTTCGGCAACGATCCCTCGCAGCTCATGCTGGGCCAGGCCTTCACCGACTCCGGCGTGGTGCAGCGGGGGGCCGCGAGCGGCGACCTGACCCATTACAAGATCGTCTACTTCGCCACCCACGGGGTGCTGCCGCCGTCCAACGGCTGCGTGGATCCGGCCCTGGTCACCTCCCTGGGCGAGGGCGACAGCGACGGCCTGCTGGACGTCAACAAGATCGAGAATCTACGCCTGGACGCGGACCTAGTGGTGTTGTCGGCCTGCGACACCGGCCGCAGCAGCGGCGGCAACAGCGACGCGGTGGGCGGCCTGGTGCAGACCTTCGTCCAGGCCGGCGCCCGCAACCTGCTGGTGTCGAACTGGTCGGTGGACACGGTGGCCACAGAGCAGTTAATGACCAACATGTTCAAGTCGACCAACAAGTCGCAGAGTGAGGCCCTGACCGGGGCGCAACTTGCTCTGATCAGCAATCCGCGTTATTCGCACCCGTTCTACTGGGCGTCTTTCGTGGTGGTGGGCGACGGTGCCCGCGCGCTTCCGAGCTTCTGAGGACCTGATGGAATTCGATCTCGAAAAGCTGCTGGCTCCGATCTCCGAAGACGATCCCGCGGGACCGGATCTCGACTATGACGACGCCGATCGCGACGAGATCCGCATCGCCTTCGATTCCGCCGTGTCGATGGACTCCAGCGGAGCGGAGACGGCCGCCGCCGAGGTCGACTGGGCCGGCGTCATCCGCAAGATCGTCGCCCAATCCAACCGCACCAAGGACATCTGGCTAGCGGTCTACCTCAGCCGGGCCGGCGCGCGCCTGGGCGATTTCTCGGCGGTCGTGGCGGGCGCCGAGATGCTGGCCGGCCTGTTGGAACGCTACTGGGACGCGGTGCACCCGACCATCGAGGAACTGGGCTACATTGGCCGCAAGACGCCCTGCGACTCCCTGGCCAGCCGCGGCCAGTTCCTGCGCTATCTGGAACAGACCGCCCTGGTCAAACATCCGCGCCTGGGCGCCTACAGCGCCGCGGATTTCGAGCGCTTCCGCCGCAACGGGGAAAGCGAGGACGGCTACGGCTTCTTCCGCGCCGCGCTGCAGGAGCTGGGCGACGAGTCTATGCTGGAGGCCCTGGAGCGGGTCCGCAGCCTCGGGGCGGCCCTGCGCCGCGCCGATCAGGTGTTCGGGGCCAAGGCGCCCGGCGAACCGTCGCCCAATTTCGAGGCGGCCTATCAGACGCTGCAGGAGATGGAGCGCAGCCTGAGCGCCTTCGTCAGCGCGCCGGAAGCCGCCGCCGCGGAGGCGCCCGGCGAAGCCGCCGGCGGCGCCGTCGCGCCGGTCCAGGCGTCCAGGGGAACCGGCGGCCCGATCGCCAGCCGGGACGACGTGGTGCGGGCGATCGACGCCATCTGCGACTACTATCGCAAGGAAGAACCGGGCAGCCCGATCCCCTTCGTGCTCCAGCGGGCGCGGGCCTGGGTTCATTTGGATTTCATGGGTTTGTTGGATGACATCGCGCCGGACAGCCTGCAGGATGTTCGCAAGATCCTGCACCTGCGCGGCGATCAGGAATGACACGCGCAGCGATTGAGTAACCGGCGCAGCCGTTATAGGCTGTATTAATTTTATCGAGAGCAGCACGACTTCAGCTGGCGAGGAGGGGCTATGTCTTCAAAAGGCGGTCAAAAGTTCATCAAGGAAAATCGCGCGCCTCGCGTCCACATCGAATATGAAGTGGAGACCTTTGGATCACGGCAAAAGGTCGATCTGCCGTTCGTCATGGGCGTGATGTCTGATCTTTCCGGAAAGTCCAACGTTGAAAAGAAAACGCTGGATAAGCGGGATTTTGAAGAATTCGACATCGACAATTTCGAACAGAAGATGAAAGGCATTGCGCCGCGTGCGGCCTTTGCTGTTGAAAACACGCTGACGGGCGAAGGCTCGATGACCGTGGATCTGACGTTCAATTCGATCGACGATTTCTCTCCGGGCGCCGTGGCGCAGAAGGTTCCGGCCCTGGCCAAGCTCCTCGAGGCGCGCCAGCAGCTGAACGACCTGATGCTGTACATGGACGGCAAGGACGGCGCGCAAAATCTGCTGGATCGGGTCCTGAAGGATCCCGATTTGATGAAGGCTCTGGCCGCCGCCAAGGCGCCCGGGGCGGAACCTGGTTCGACTGAGGGATAATTAGATGGCCCAGGAAATTCAGCAAAAGTCGGCGGACGGCACAGTCGAGTTCGCCACGGACGATTTCGCGGCGCTCCTGCAAAAGGAGTTCAAGCCCAACACCGACACCAAGCGGGACCGGATCGAACAGGCCGTCCGCACCCTGGCCGAGCAGGCCCTGGCCGACGTTCAGATCATCGGCGACGACGTCTTCTCGACGGTCGACGCGATCCGGGCCGCGATCGACCGCACCCTGACCGAACAGGTCAATGCGATCATCCACCATCCGGAATTCCAGCAGCTGGAGTCCTCCTGGCGCGGTCTCTACTATCTGGTGTCCAACACCTCGACCGGCCGCGATCTCAAGATCCGGGTGATCAACATCTCCAAGGACGAAACGCGAAAGATGCTTCGGCAGTATCGCGACGCGGCCTGGGACCAGAGCCCGCTGTTCAAGAAGGTCTACGAGTCCGAATTCGGCCAGCTCGGCGGCCAGCCGTTCGCGGCGTTCGTCTGCGACTACTACTTCGATCATACCGGCCCCGACGTCGATGTGATGAAGGGCCTGACCAAGATCGGCGCCGCGGCCCACGCGCCGTTCATCGCCGCCGCCGCGCCTTCGATCCTGGGCATGGAGAGCTGGCAGGAGCTGTCCAACCCGCGCGACATCGCCAAGCAGTTCGAAGCCACCGACTACATGGCCTGGCGTGCGTTCCGCGACTCCAACGACAGCCGCTACCTGGCCCTGACCATGCCGCGCTTCCTGGGCCGCCCCCTCTATGGCGCGAACAGCGAGCCGGTCGAGCAGTTCGCCTTTGAGGAAGAAACTCAGGGCGGCGCTCACGACAACCACCTGTGGGTCAACGCCTCCTACGCCCTGGCGGTCCGCATCACCGAGGCCTTCAAGACCTACGGCTGGTGCACCCGCATCCGCGGCGTGGAATCGGGCGGCACGGTGGAAGACCTGCCCACCGCCATGTTCCCGACCGACGACGGCTCGATGGACGCCAAGTGCCCCACCGAGATCGCCATCAGCGACCGCCGCGAGGCCGAACTGTCCAGCGCCGGCTTCATGGGCCTGATCCACCGCAAGAACAGCAACCAGGCCACCTTCATCGGCGGCCAGACGGTGCACAATCCGAAGAAGTTCGACGATCCCGCCGCGACCGCCAACTCCAACCTGTCGGCCCGGCTGCCCTACATCTTCGCCAGCTGCCGTTTCGCTCACTACCTCAAGTGCATCGTACGCGACTGGGTGGGGTCGACGCGGGAGTCGGCTCAGCTGCAGCGCGATCTGCAGTCCTGGCTGATGCAATACGTCGATGGCCAGCCGGAATCGTCCTCCGAAGAGACCAAGGCGCGCAAGCCGCTGAAGGACGCCGGGGTCGATATCATTCCTGACGAGGAAAACCCTGGCTACTACCGCGGGGTGTTCCGTTTTGTGCCTCACTACCAGTTCGAAGGCATGGACGTGTCTCTGAGCATGGTGTCTCGCCTGCCCGGCGCGAAGTAGTACCTGTAATCAGACAGTACTCAGACTTTTGACAATTTCAGGGAGATAGACATGGCTGAGGTCGACGCATTCCTAAAACTTGACAAGATCAATGGCGAGTCGCTGGACTCCAAGCACAAGAATGAAATCGAAGTCCTGAGCTGGTCCTGGGGCATGTCGAACTCGGGCAGCGCCCACTATGGGCAAGGCTCCGGCGCGGGCAAGGTCAGCGTCGCTGACATGGTCATTCAAAAGCGTGTCGACACGTCTTCGCCGATCCTGATGAAGTCCTGCACGGTCGGCGATCACATCGCCACCGGCACGCTGACGGTGCGTAAGGCCGGCGGCGAGCAGGTCGAATACTTCAAGATCGACCTGACCGAGATCCTGATCTCGAGCGTGCAATGCGCCAGCGATTCCGGTTCGCCGTTCCTGATGGAAAACGTGTCGCTGAACTTCAAGACCTTCAAGGTCACCTACAAGCCGCAAACCGAGAAGGGCGCTTTGGGCGCGGGCGTCGAGTTCGGCTACGACCTGGCTCAAGCCAAGACTCTCTAAGACACGCGTGGAGACCGGGCCTGCAGAATGACCGCGGACGAATACCTCAAGGACGGCGATCTGAACGGCGCGCGCGCTGAACTGGTCGGCATCCTGAAACGGTCGCCCGAGGATCAGCGGGCCCGGATGTTCCTGTTCCAATTGCTGTGCATCTGCGGCGAATGGGACAAGGCCACGACCCAACTGCGGGCCCTGGCTTCGCTGTCGCCGGAAGCGGAAATGCTTGCGGCGGCCTACAATCCGCTGATCGAAGCGGAAAAGGCGCGTGCGGCGGCCTTCAGCGGGGCCGCCGCCGTTCCCATCCTGATCGCCACGTCCGACTGGGTCGAGGTGCTGGCCCGCTCGATCACGGCGGGGGCCCAGGGCCGCACGGACGAGGCGGACGCCCTGAGGGATCAGGCGTTCGACGCCGCGCCGTCCATTCCCGGAGAATTCAACGGCCGGCGCTTCGGCTGGATCGCCGACGCCGACTCCCGTTTCGGTCCCAGCCTGGAGCTGATCGTCGGCGGCCGCTGGGGCCTGGTGCCGTTCGAGGCGCTCACGGAACTGACGTCCGAGGGCGTGCAGGACCTGCGCGACCTGATCTGGCTGCCCGTGGAGCTGACCATGCGCTCGGGCCAGTCCGCCTCCGGCTTCCTGCCGGCGCGCTATCCCGGAAGCGAAGCGGCCGGCGCCCAGGCCCGGCTGGCCAAGGTCACCGAATGGGCCGAGGGCGGCGCCGGGCTCGGCCAGCGTCTGTGGACCTTCGACGATGGGGAGGATGTCGGCGTCCTCTCGCTGCGCCAGTTGCAGCTGCTGTAGCGCGCCGCCATGTCCGGCCGCAGGCTCAACCCGACCCTGTTCGACAAGCTGGTCGCGGGGGCCGACCTGTCCGGCCTGACCGCCAATCAGGATGTGGCGACCACGACGACCGCGGAGGTCAACCGCGAGTCCCTGCGCTTCTACACGGTCCCGAGCCTGGAGCGGTTCAACGAGAACGCCCTGCGCGCCACGGTCCGACGGGATCTGGCGTGGCTGCTCAACACCACCCATCTGGGCGCGGTCGAGGATCTGTCGCGCTATCCCGAGGTCAAGACCTCGGTGCTCAACTACGGCGTGCCCGACATGGCCGGCAAGTCCATGTCGCAGAAGGCCATCCGGCAAAGGGCGAGGGATTTGCGCGAGGCGCTGGAGAACTTCGAGCCGCGGCTGGACCGTCGCAGCCTGGACGTTCAGCCGCGCGCGGCAGGCGAGCGGGAGAACGCCGTCACCTATGTGATCCAGGGCGACGTCAGCGCCGCGGTGAAGGCCATGCCGGTGCAGTTCTTCACCGACGTCGAGGCGGACACCGGCGCCGTCACGGTCCGGGACTAGGCGCATGGATCCGCGTCTGCTGCAGGCCTACAACGACGAACTGGTCTATCTGCGCGAGTCCGCCCGCGAATTCGGCCGCGAATACGACCAGGCCGCCGCCTATCTGGGCCCCAAGTTTCCCGACGAGCCGGACCCCTATGTCGAGCGGCTGCTGGAGGGCGTGGCCTTCCTGTCGGCGCGGGTGAAACTGAAGCTCGACGATCAGTTTCCCGAGTTCACGCAGCATCTGCTGCAGGCCATCCAGCCCAGCTATGTCGCCCCCACGCCGTCGATGGCGGTGGTGTCGTTCGAGCCGGAAGGAACCGATCCGGGCCTGGCGGCGGGGCGGCGGATCGAGCGGCTGTCGGAGCTGACGGCCAAGGCGCCCAACGAGGAGACGGCCTGCCGCTTCCGCATCGGGCACAACGTCGACCTGTGGCCGATCCAGATCGCCGAGGCCGAATACCTGCCCAGCCGCGCGGCGGCCGCGGCCTACGCCGGCCCGCTGGGCCTGCGCGCCGAGGCGGCGGTTCGGATCGTGATCGAGGCGACCGGCCCGACCGACCTGAAGGACATTCCGCTCAAGACCCTGCCCCTCTACCTGACGGGCTCGGAGTCGATCCCGGGGGAGCTCTACGGCCAGATGACCAGCCACTGCCTGGCTGTGGCGGCGGGGCCGGCGGCCTCGGCCTGCCGCCGCTATCCGGCGCCGCGCATCCTGGGCTTCGCCGACGACTGCGCCCTGTTGCCCAATGATCGCCGCTCGTTCCGCGGCTACCGCATCCTGTCGGAATACTTCGCCTGCCCGGAGCGGTTCCGCTTTGTCGAGCTGACCCGGGTCGACGAGGCTTTCGCCGCCTGCGGCCGGCGATGCGAGATCGTATTCCTGCTCAACCGTCAGGTTCCCGCCCTGGTCGGCGCCGTCGGGCCGGATAATCTGAGGCTGTTTTCGACCCCGGCGGTGAACCTGTTCGAGATGCAACTGGGGCGCACGCCGATCTCGCCCTACAGCCACGAACACCAGATCGTTCCCGATCGCACCCGGCCGCTCGACTATGAAGTGTTCGGCGTGCTGGAGGCCACCGCCCATGAACGCGGCGGCAAGGCGCGCAAGCTGGCTCCGCTCTATGAGTTCGGCAGCCTGCTGTACGACTGGAAAGAGGCGATGTTCTACGTCACGCGGCTGAAGCTGCGGCGGCTGTCGACCAAGGAACAGCGCATGCGCCGGCGCAACGAATACGTCGGCAGCGAGACCTGGCTGAGCCTGACCGCGCCGTCCGCGCCCGAGAGCCTCGACGATATCTCCGAAGTGGCGGTCCGCGCCCTGGTCACCAATCGCGAACTGCCCGAACTGCTGCGCCTGGGCGGCAAGGGCGACGAGATGCAGATGGCGACCCCGGACAG
>Ga0316218_1004784_pt1 | contig 10067 bp, 11 predicted proteins | sample TBH18003metaG_FD_203634 | JGI IMG/M metagenome (GOLD analysis project Ga0316218, IMG submission 203634) | Freshwater microbial communities from Trout Bog Lake, Wisconsin, USA - TBH18003 | ecosystem: Environmental > Aquatic > Freshwater > Lake > Hypolimnion/Profundal zone | place: USA: Wisconsin... | reverse complement strand
CCATGCTCGTAAAAATGGCCGCCGTGAAAGTCCGGGTCGGTGACGATGGCGCGGCGCGCCACCTCGTTAAAGGCAATGTTCTCGGCGTTCAGATTCGGCGCACTGGCAATCACCAGCGCATGGCCCACGCGCTCCGGGTAACGCAGCGTCCAGCTCAGCGCCTGCATGCCGCCCAGCGAGCCGCCCATCACGGCGGCCAGTTTGTGGATGCCCAGCGCGTCGAGCAGGCGGGCCTGCGCATCGACCCAGTCTTCCACCGTGACCACCGGAAAGTCGGAGCCATAGGCCTTGCCGGTGTCCGGGTTGGTGTGCATGGGGCCGGTGGAGCCGAAGCAGGAGCCCAGGTTGTTGATGCCGATGACAAAGAACTGGTTGGTGTCCAGCGCCTTGCCCGGCCCGATCATGTTGTCCCACCAGCCTTCGGAATTCGGCTGGCCTTCGTAGACGCCCGCCACATGGTGCGAGGCGTTGAGCGCATGGCAGACCAGCACCGCATTGGACTTGTGCGCGTTGAGCGTGCCGTAGGTCTCGTACGACAGCGCGTAGTCGCGCAGCGCAGCACCACTTTGCAGTGGCAGCGGCGCGTCGAAGTGCATGCTTTGCGCAGTGGCAATCAGTGGCTCATCCAGTGTTGACAAGTTCGTTCCCAAGCAAACCCCCTAAACAAAAAAACCCGGCATCGCGTTCAACGAGGCCGGGAGTTTGGGTCGGTCCGTCTTTAGCTGTATTTGTAAAGCGCCCGCAAGCTGGAGCAAATTGGCGCTAGGCGGATTTTAGCAAGACTTCCAAGGTGCTTGTCCGCTGGGGGCCGCGCTGTTCTGAGGAAGGGTGCTGGTGAACTTTTGGAGATGGTCGGCCAAACGTGCTTGACAACAATTCGCAAAAGTTGGATACCTTTCCGACCATCACGCTATCCAAATTGGTCTGTCCGAAATGGCACGAGTGGCGGTTGTATGTTCGAAATCGTGCCTGATTGTGTTCTCTCCATCCTCAGTGCTGCATCTTCATTTCTTATCCCTTGATCAAGTTAAGTGAAATCTTGTTTGACACAAGGGTTTACTTGTCTTACACTAAGGATCCCTTAACGAATTAAGTAGAAGTTCAAAATGAAAAACTTTCCAGTTGATGACGATCTCGTTGCGCTCATTTGGCAAAAGGCGAATCCCAAACCGTTCGAAAACTTAACATTCAGTGAGGCGCTGCGTCGTGTGTTGAGCACAATGACTCCGCCGTCTGCAGCGCTCAACAATGTATCGAGAAGAGTTTGGACTGCTCAAGAGTTGCTGGACGAACTTAATGACATGCCCATGTCAGAAGAAGAGCTCGAGGATGTTCATCGCAAAGTGAAAGAAAAGAGGGCCAAAAGAGCATCCAGTCCGAAGCCGACAGCTTGGCTTATGACTGTCCCCGACCTCAAGGATGTGCATGGTCTCCAAAGTTGGAATGATGTTTGCGATCATCTTGGTATCACTGTAGCTGGTGATTCAGGCCGCAGAAAGGTGCTGCATTGGGTGAAAACTAACCGCCCTAAATGGCCACCAGTCCCAGATGCTGGCTGAATATACGATGTCCACTACAGAATTCGCTCCCAGTCCCAAGCTACCCGAGGAGGCTCCCTTACGGCGAGGACCACTCGTAACGCTATCAAAACTTTGGTCGGCTGTCCCGTATCCAAAAGGTAGTGGCGATGGTGACCTGCCCGAGCCACACGAAACATTTATGAGGTACTTTCGGCATGTGTTGCGTGAAGACCGCTGGTTTGTCCTTGAATTCCATCCAGAGCGCTGGTCAAATCAAATCAATCATATATTGGAATACGATGAAGAGTTAAATCGTTTAAGTATTGGTGAGCTTCGGGATTTGATAACTTATGAAGATCGAGCTGAAAGCCTTTGTCCTGGTTCACTTGCACAATCTATGCAATTCGGTGAAATACAACGAATTACAGCTCGCCTTTCCGAACTGGTTTGGCCTGATAAACATATATCGAAACCGAAAACCACGATCATCAAATTCAGCTCACATCGAAAGAATGACAAAATGAATGAAGAAACTGAACAACATTTGTACACACGCGAAACCACCCCAAAGCGTCGTGGCCCACTCACCACACTTGCTTATCTCTGGGCAGTCGTTCCCGTGAGTAGAGCCGAAGCAACTGAATTGGTTAGTAATCAAGAATTACCGGAACCTCATCAAACCTTCATCGCAACCTTCAAAGAAATAATGGAAAGAGATGACTGGCTCATAACAAACATCGACCAACAGCGATGGGAAAACTCTTTGTTCATCTTATTGAATGATCCTGATACCTTAAAAAAGCTTTCAGTAATGGAGTTGCGAGACATACTTACCTACTTTTATAACTTGGATGGTAGTTGGGGAAGTGAAGGTATATTGGACCAGCTTACGAGGACTGGTCAACTTCAAAAGGTCTTGCTACGTCTATCAAACTTAATCAGTCCCGAGCTGTATGAGTAAGGAATGAATAGTCTTTAGGTGAAATTTGAGGCCAAGAAATAGGCTTGGACTAAACATCATTAACACAATCAGGCACGATTTCGAACATACCACCGCCACTCGTGCCATTTCGGACAGACCAATTTGGATAGCGTGATGGTCGGAAAGGTATCCAACTTTTGCGAAATGTTGTCAAGCCAGTCTGACTGATCACCTCCAAAAAGTTCACAGCGCCCTTCCTCAGAACAGTGCTGCATCCAGCGGACAACCACCACGCAAGTCTTGCTAAAATCCCCCCAGCGCCAATTTGCTCCAGCTTCATAGCGTTGTAGGAACAAAGCTAAGGCACACACAGCGACCTTCACGGTCGCTTTTTGCCTTCTGGTGCGCCTGTTTGGTGCTGGTTTGGTTGAGGTAAATCCACCCCCGTTTGGCGTTCGTACTGGTGCATTCATGGTCAGGTCGCGGAACAGCGTTGACCTTTTGTTTGAGCTTGTGGATGGTCCCCCCATCAAGGCGACGGTTTTTGTGCAACTCCGCAGGGAAACGCCGCTTTGAGCTCCACTTCTCAACCAAAGGACCTCAAATGTCACCAGCACAAGCTAACCCCGCAGATCAGAACGAAGTTCCTGCACCTGACACCGCCACGCCATCGAATATGCGGCTTTATACCCATGCCATTCAGGTTGGCGGTGAGATTCTGGCGAAGGAAGGCAGCAAAGCTGCTGCCGCCCGTGAGATCTTCACGATGCTTCAGAACGAACACCGTGACGTTGTTTTGAAGGCATTCATCGAGGGTGCCCAGTGCACACCGAAAGGTGCCCCCACGTATTTCTACAACATCAGCCGCAAAGCTCGCCGTATGACCAAACCTGACCCCGTTCAGGGATGAGTCAACGCACGACACCAGCAAGGGGGCCACTATTCGGCATGGGCCAGGTAGTGGCGACCCCTGCAGCGATTGAATTCTGCGAGGTCAATGAAGTTCACATGCTGACCCTCGTTCGTCGTCACTGTCATGGTGACTTCGGTGACATGGACCGTGATGACATTGCTGCCAACACGCAGGCCATCAAGTCGGGTGCAAGGGTGTTTAGCAGCTACCAAATCGGCACCCAAAAGGTATGGGTCATCACCGAGGCGGACCGAACCAGCACCTGCATTCTCTTGCCAGAAGAATACTGACTGCCAAGTGGCATAAATAGGAACAGACAGCGGATTGCCCGTTGTCTTGTGGTGGATGAGAGCTGATGCTGACCCCCAACAGCAACTCTCTCAGGTCACCCACCATGTCCATCAGCAAACGTCCTGGCTCCCCGTTCTGGTACATCCAATTCCAGTACAACGGCAAGAGCTACATCAAGTCGTCCAAGACCACCGATAAAAAGCTCGCCACCAAGTTGGAAACCCAATGGCGTAGCGAGTTGATCCAACAGCAGCAGTTCGGCTTCACACCGACGCTATCGCTGATCGAGGCATTCCAAACTTATTCCAATACGAAGCAACAGCTTGCCTGCGCTTATTACGTCCGCTTGTGGAGTGATCGCGCAATCGAATTCTGGTCCAAGAAGGACTACATCCATGAGATCAGTTCACTTGAGATTGAGCGATTCAATGTGTCCCTTGCCAACGCTGGGTACAAACCACAAACGATTGTTCATGCCCTGAATCAGGTCGGTGGAGCCATCAAGTTCGCCAAAAAGATGGGCTACAAGGTCCAAGAAGTGGAACTTCCAAGCATCAAACTTCCACGGGGTCGGCTGCGGTACCTGAGCGTTGAAGAAGAACAGCGCCTGATGCAAGTACTGGAGCCGACTGCATCACTGAAGTGGTCATCAGAATTCACTGTGCCAGAAGTGAAACGCGAGATGCAGGACCTGTATGACATCGTGGTCATGTTGATTGATACGGGTGCGCGTCACACCGAAATCAGTACCTTGCGTTGGGACTCAATCAACCTTGAAGATGGGTCAATCAGGCTGTGGAGGTCGAAGGTCCAGAATGAATCGGTCCTGTACATGAGCAACCGCGTGAAGGTGGTTCTATCCCGCCGTAAACAATGCTCCAGCGGTCCATTCATCTTTGCTGGACCTGATGGCGGTGCTCGGAAGTACAACTCAACTCCATTCCGTCGTGCGTTTGATCGTGCTGGTCTGATTGGCTGCACAGCACATACCCTGCGCCATACGCATGCGACGAGGTTGATTCAAAACGGATTGAACCTTTATGAGGTCAAGGAGATTCTGGGTCACTCCAATATTGTGACCACCATGCGATATGCCCATCTGGAGCAGGCACAGGTGTCCAGAAAAGCGGTCGATGTGATCAACCTATTCCAACATTCCTGAAAAAGGAAATTGTTGTCAAGTGGAATAACAGTGGTTATAGATGGGATCGGTCACTTACTGAGGGGGTGACCCGTCAAAGCTCAAATTACGGCTTTAAACAATGCTAAGAGCCGTTTAAACCGTAGGTCGCTAGGGTTGGTCCAGATTGAGATCTACTCGTCCTTTAGCAATGCCTGAAGGAATTAGCAAAAAATAATACAACTTGTATATGGGAAAGAGTCTAGGTATCTGTATTACTTTTACTCTACCTACTACCCTACCTTCTTCTTCTTCTTCTTCTTCCTCCTTCTTCTTCTTATCTCCTACTCCTATTCCCATCCATAACAGTAAAAATTGAATCTACTACATCAAGAACGAAAAGATGAGAACAAGACTTCAATTTAAGGTGAAAAATTAACTCTAATCTATTCAAGCTAACAGTGAAATATGGATTCCCGTCGGGGAGGTGACTTGTATTGAAGGTGATGGTAGAGATATGGGGGTGGTTGATGAGATGGACGGGGATTAACACCTGAAGTTAGGACTTGGATTGAATTGGTTCGACTGATAGGGCCAAGGATGTGGACTGATGAAAGCGAAAAGATGATCTAAACGTCTTAACACATGGAATGATGCTACTGATCTGTGATTGGTTAAGAAGGCTGTAAATTGAGATACTACATTCACTGATTGAGAAGGTTCTCAGTCAGAATTAACGGTTCAATTTATTAAAGGAAATTATATGAATCAAGATACTCTGGTTTGTTATGTGAGTGATGATGGTGTCAACGTGGTAATTACCACAAAAAATGTCAATCGAGAAAAGGTCGAGAAATTACATAAAGATCATGAACTTCAACCTCTGTACAAGGTTTCTAGTTCACGGTACAAGGATATGATCACCAAGTTTTCCACCCAATTTTCGGTCGATAGAAATACAACACGAAAATGGTTTTATATTGGAATTGGTAATTCAAATTCGTGGTTTCGAAATGTTCACTGTAGATTTATTAGTCCTGAACACGTTGAACGAATCGAAAATGAGTGTGGTTTTAAACCAAAGTCCAAGAAGAAAGTTTCCATATTCCTTAAGGAATATCGAAAAAATATTCTCAAGGAGTTGAAAACTCTAAATCTTGAAGCCAATCGAATCGGTGGATTCGTGAATGACTTGGGTTTCGAGTGCTCTCCTGGTTTTACCGATGATGATATAGTATTTCTATTCGAGTATTTCTCTTTCGTTCAGGTTGAATTACCACTTGATTATCTATCAGGTTTTGATTTTCCAAACCCCAATTGGAAGTGAGGTGGATCAAGTAGTTAATTCTACGATGTAGTTAAAAAGAACACCTTCAAAAGAGGTGTTCTTTTTTTGAGCTTATCGTCTGGAAGATTAATCTAATGGTTGCAAAAGCTGCGATGAATGTCTGCAGCTCGAACTTGTGCCTGTCGGCTGCATCTCTTCTAAGACCCAATGAACATCAATAATCTTAACACTTGAAATGTTGTAACTTACAAGACTAGAGCTAAGAACACTGTAAATTGAGATACTACATTCACTGATCGAGAAGAAGTTTCTTAGTCAGATTTAACAGAACTAGGAGTATTTAAATGCGAAAGACACTGACCCTCAACAACCCTGTTGTGATGCAATTACAAAATAGCATATTTGGAACCCCTTTTAACTATTTGGAAAGCGCTCACGAACATTTTCGACAAATTCTCACTGAGAAGCAACAGAAGAACAAGTACAGTTATGATGACGAAAGTATAAAGGGAATAATCACCAATATACATGATGAATTCATCGATTTTATTTTCGAATATGCGAATTTGAAAGACCAAGACTTAAAAAAAATAGGTCGCTTCTTTGATATTGAAGAACCTTTGTCGGAAATTGCAGCTGACGCTGAGAGTGAAGCCTACAACCTATATTACCGAAAAAGTTTATCTGCTGTGGTACTCGCCCAAATTACACGCAAGGGGAAAGAATCCGCACTATGCAAGTTGGAGGACGAATTCAGTGACATCCTTTACTTCCATATTTACGACTTGGAATTAAATAACAAAAATTTCATGAAGCGTATCAGGGAAGTCTATTCAAATTTCATAAATCATGACATCCAAAATCAAAATGAACTTTCAAATGTTCTATTTCATTTAATGATTCAATTAATGATAGAATAGTCACAAATTGTGTTTCCCCTCAATCGCCCACAGTTTTAACATGGGTTTTTATTATTGTTAAAATTGCTTCACTCCATAAATACCCCCGATTAAACCAAATTGGGGGTATTTTTTATGGTTCAAGTTTTCGCAGTCACAGTCCGCCACGGCGCCATCAGTTCTAACGGCATCAACACATTCAGCAAAGCACTTGTTGCTGCGGCATCTCAACCAGAACGCAACGACAAGATGTTGCGCTTCATGCTCAGTGAAGTGATCGAGTGCGTCTTTTACCCAGACCTTCTGGATCGTGAGGTCTACGGCGATCTACTTGATGGGTTCGACGACTGGAATCCAATGACACCATCAAGGATCGAAGTCAACGCGATCTACAAGAACGAGATGTGTTCTCCCACCCTGTCATTTCACGCACTTTTCCGAATTCCCGTGCTGGAGTACGTCCAAAGTTCAGACTGGACTGATTTGCACTGCAGTCATCCATCTATTGCCAAAGCATTCCGCTTCTACTGGGCATTTCCATGGTCATCAACGCTGGAGAAAGGCCTTGACGAGCGCAACCCTGATGACCCGCATCTATACCCGCTGATGGCAGACCAAATCAATTTCATGCCAATCGACTGCTGATCACTGATTAGGGAATTTCCCCTTGGCGGTGTCATCGATCATCCTCTGCGCCTTGCGTTTGTACCTGCTGGCGATGGCACCGAGTAGGTTCTTCTTTTCAGTGGCTTCAGGGTCAGCTTTTCTAATGAGGTCGCTGGGTTTCAGCAGGCCAGTGCGGGAAAGTTTGAGGTCATTCGCAATTGCCCAAAGCTGCTTCTTCGGTACGGCCTTGTCCATGTCCCACACCTGAAGGGCAATCTTCAGGAAGCCAACGTCAATCTTTCCGCCAGTCGGGTACAGCGCCTGACTCTTGGCGTTGTGACGTTTTCCACGTTCCCCGTCATGGTGCTTGCTGAGGATGTCTTTAAATCGCTTGATCAAGTAGGCCTGTGGCAGGTCAAGTGGAACACTCAGCAACAACGCCTTGCGTCCCGCATGGATGGCAGGGTTCGCCACTCCATCCTTCAGGACTTCAATTGATGTCGTTTGTGCCTCGCCAAACAATCTGGCGCCATTGGCATCCCACCACGTTTTGAAGTCTGTGGCATGGACATCACCAAAGTCCTTGTACAGCGCCGCACATGGGCCAGTACCGCCCTTCTCACAGGTCTTGCGGTAGGCATCATTCCGTTTCAGGTACTGGAACCACCAGTAATACACAGATCGTTCCTGAAAGGACAACGATTTGGGGTTCGCCTGCGTTCCGAAGACGGGCCATGTGAAAGCAAAGTGTACAGACATGAAAAACATCTTAACACTTCAATTAAACCAATTTATGACTCATTGGTTAATAATGGTGTATTTTGAGACAATACATTTGTTGGTTAGGAAGTAAATGAATTCTCATTTCCCTAACTAACACAAAAGGAAATTGAAATGACCAAGACCGTACGAAACGCTGCTTCCGAATTCATCGAAACTCATATTGAAGACCAACTGAAAATCAATGAAAAGAAGATTGAAGAGTTGCGAGCAGAGAATGCAAACCTCATTCGGAACGCTCGAAAAAATGCAATCTCAACTGTCGTGAATCTGATCATTAAGTTTGAACTTCCAGTTGATGAAATTCAAAACCGAATCGCTGACAAAGTCATCAAGACAATGAAGGGAGAAACAAAGCAACGAAAGAAAGCAGCACCCAAATACCGCAATCCCCTTGATGAATCACAGACTTGGGGTGGAATGGGTAATCCTCCAAAGTGGGTGAAAGCTCTGAAAGTACAAGGTACTTTGGAATCGACTCTTATCCCAGTGATGTAAACAGTGAATCGGTCCAACACGGAATCCATCTTGCCCATGGATTTCGTGGACTGATTGAGTCGAACGGGATGTGACCTAAATACCTCTGCATTCATTTGGGGGTAATCATGCTACAAACATTCAGGGCAACCATTCTTAACGGCACCATCAGCGCATCCGAGTCCAATACGGCACTCGAGATGGTCATTCTTCAAGCGGTAAAGCGCAAGCACCGCAACAGTCAGTTCATTCGCTTCTTGCTGGCAGAACTTCTGGAATGTCAGTTCATTCCATCTCTCCTACCGACAGACCAATTCGCCCCATTGCTGGACGCGCTGTCCAACTGGGACACATGCATTGCCAACAGGGTAGAGATCAATGCGGTCAACTTCAATGACCCGTACTGTCCAGAGATTGTGGCGACGGCGGAATTCATCCTGCCTGTCCATTACCAACTGACACCGAAGGACTACAGCTACGAGATGAGCATGGACAAGTCCTTGCAAAACGCAGTCAGGTTCTACTGGACGTGGCGTGACAGCGGTCGTACTGGTGGCGGCGTGGACATGGCGGCAATGGAGGACGCTTACCACCGCCTCTACAGTGATACGGTGGCATTTGAGATGGTTGCTTAGTTCTGACGTAGACTGACCGTTGATGCTGGGGGGCAAACATGGCAGACAACGCCAGTCAGGGGAAGGCGCCACTTTTGGCGCCAGTTCGTCGCAAGTTCATTACCGATCCAGCAGGGTTGAATTCTGAAAAGTTCCGTCATGAGCTTTGGCTTGAGGCTGGCGACGTACGCGGAACAGGCATGGTGGTGCCAGAGGGCGTTAATGACCACAGCAATGGGGACGACATAGCCGATGATCTTGAGGTCGCTGTGGAGGACCCGCAAACCCCGTATGTGATTGTTGGGTTCGATCTGGAATACACCTCGCCACTGATCATTGCTGGTGAAGAAGGCGATCACACTCCGCTCAAAATTCATTCCTATCAGTTCAGCGCGGCAACGCATGACGGCATCACATGGGATGGGATCTTTTTGCCTGATGGTGATGAACGATTCACACTGGCCGAATTCATGCTGTTTGTGTTCGCAACAGGTGCCCGCCGCCATGGTGTACGACAGATCCCCAACAAGGCATTCCTAGTCGGCCATAACGCTAAGCTCACTGTGCCCTTGTTCGCCGATTTCGGCGTCTTCAGCCAGAGTCTTTCCATCATTCAAAGCACGGTTGCATCGGGTCC
>Ga0316218_1004783_pt1 | contig 10070 bp, 12 predicted proteins | sample TBH18003metaG_FD_203634 | JGI IMG/M metagenome (GOLD analysis project Ga0316218, IMG submission 203634) | Freshwater microbial communities from Trout Bog Lake, Wisconsin, USA - TBH18003 | ecosystem: Environmental > Aquatic > Freshwater > Lake > Hypolimnion/Profundal zone | place: USA: Wisconsin... | reverse complement strand
GGTGCGAGTTGCGTCAGGGCGACCAGCCCGAGTTCCAGGGACCGCAACGGCTCACCGCCGCCGAACAACCGGCCGGCCACCGCGGTCATCGCCAGGGCAATCGAGTCAGGCGGCGTCTGCAAGGCGATTCGCCTTGCGTAGCTTGGGTCCCACAGATTGCGCCAGGATTTCGGGGGCTGCTTGATGTCCGCGGTATTGTAACCCATCGCCAGACTGTCGAAAAACAGCGCCGGTCCGGCCACGTTCGGCAGTCTCGCCCGGTCTGACAGGTCGGCGATGACCGGCATGGTTTCGGGCTGTAGTGGTTCCAGCAGGTTTTCGGTGGTGGCGGCGGTGGCGACGCCGGCCTCCAGCAGCACCACATCGGCGGTCGGGTATTGCCGTTGCGTGCGCAACAGGGACAGCGTCTGGAACGGGTTGCCGACGGGGTAGTAAAAAACCGGGATCTCCGGGTGGGCTTTGCGGAATGCCGCCAACACGATGGTGTCGAAGCCGGTCTGAAACCAGCCATCGATCCCGGCGATGGTGACGCCTCGGGCCGCCTGCGCCGAGCGCGCCGTCAGGGCCGGCAGGCCGAGGCACAGTCCCCCGATCTGGCGCCGGGTGAGGCCGGGGAATGAGGCGGGTGCGTGCGGCATGACGTCGAAAAATCCGAGAAAAGCGTCGTGCGACGATACCACCTGATGCCGTTTCAGGCACGCATTATCCTTGTCCGGACGCCGTATCGGATCAGACTGAAAGCCGGTATGGCTGCTCTGGATTTTAATGAGCGGGCGGGATCGCTTTCGAATGACATCGCTGCGAGCCGGTTCGGCCCAACTGACGTGGTGGATCGCTCTGGCCGCGCTGTGCGCTGTGCTGCTGGCGCCGCTGTTCGTGGTCGATGTGCCGCCGATCGGCGATTATCCCAATCATCTCGCCCGTTTATTCGTGCTGGCATCGTTGCCGCACGATGCGGTCCTGGCGCGGTTCTATGCGGCGCAGTGGACGGTCATTCCCAATCTGGCGCTCGATCTGGTGGCGCCATCGTTGATGCAGGTGTTGCCGGTGCATGTGGTCGGCAGGCTGTCGATCGCGGCGGCGGTGCTGCTGCCGGTGCTGGGGACGGTGGCTTACAATTCTTCGCCGGCCGGGCGCTGGTGGGCGCTGGGTGTCGGGCTGATCGCCTACAATAGTTGCCTGCTGTATGGATTTTTGAATTTCGCGATCTCCGTGGGGATCGCGCTGCTGCTGGCGGCGGTTTGGCTGCGCGGACGAGAGCGCCGGCCGGTCGTGACCGTTGCGGTGGCGATGGCCGGGGCTCCGGTGCTGTTCGCCTGTCATCTGATGGGGCTAGCGTTTTTCGGGTTTCTGATCGGGGGCGCCGAGCTGTTTGCATTGCGGAATGAGGGCTGGCTTGGAGCGGTGCGCCGGGGCGGCGTGCTGCTGCTGGTGTTCACGGCGCCGATCGTTCTTTACGCGGTCTCAACCCTTCAGCAGCTTGGCGGCGACGCGGAGTTTCTGCCGGTTGGCGAAAAATTGCTGCAACTGGCGACGACTTTCGTCAACTATAACTGGACGCTGGACATGGCGACGGCACTGGTGGCGATTGTCATTCCGGCGCTGGCGTTATGCCGATGGGGCAGGGTGCCGGGGCCGGCCGCGATCACCATGGGTTTGCTGTTGGTCGTGTTCCTGGCGGCTCCGTTTGCCTGGAAGGGCACCTACGGGCTGGATACGCGGTTCGCCATCATGCTGGGTTTCATGCTGTTCGCCGGGTTCATTCCGGCCGGCTGGCCGCGTGGGGTCCGGATCTTCGTCGCAACAATTATGCTCGGGCTGTTCGTGGCGCGCATGGCGCTGCTGACCACCGCCTGGGCGGCGCATCGAACGGATCTTTCCGATGTGCGGGCGGTCCTGGCGCCGGTGCGGCCGGGCCAGGCGGTGTTTGTGGCCGAGGCGGGGTTGCGGGAGGCTCCGGCTTACTGGGCCGCCAATCCGGGATGGCGGCTGTTGTCCAACGGTGTGCGGACGGACGAACATCTGGGCGCGCTGGCGTTGATCGAGCACCGAGCCTGGTGGCCGTTCGAATTCGACAATCCCTCGCAGCAACCAATCGAGACGCTGGAACCGTATCGTTCCCTGGCGGCCCGCGTTGGTTCGCTGCCGGATCGGGCAGCGACGGCTGTTGCCGATGTGTGCGGGTTCGACTGGGTGCTGCTGACCGGGGCGGATGCGGTCCCCGATCTGCCGGCGGATCGTTTTCGGCTTGTGGTCCGGTCGGGTTTCGCCGCGCTGTATGCGCCGGTGGTCTGCGCGGCCCCGTCATAAGGCGGAAGCTTTAGAGGCTTTTTCTCCGTGGATCTTCGAGATACTCAGTCTTCTTCCGTGATGACTCTTTCCTTGTTAGCCAGCCCGCGCGCCCCGGTCACCAGGGTCTGCGGCGGCGGCAGGCAAACAAGGAAAGAGTCATCACGGAGACAGCACGAGGACCTCGAAGATCCACGGAGGGAGACGACTGCCATGCTCTGCCCACCAGGGGTGCGGAGCCTGGTTTTACTCGTCGCCCAGAAAATGCAGGATGGCGAAGTTGAACTGCGCCGGGTCCTGTAGAAAGGCGAAATGGCTGGTATTGGGCAGGATCAGCAGGCCGGCGTGTGGGATCGTTGCTGCGATGTATTCGGTGTGGGCGCGGACGATCGCCTCGTCGTGGTCACCGTCGGCGATCAGGACCGGGTTGGTGATGGCGCGCAACTGAGCGTCGGTCCAGTTCGGCTGCTGCGCCCACATCTTGCTGATCTGGGCGACGAAAGCGTCGTATTGTTTGGGCGTTGCGGACTGGGCCGCGTATTCCTTCCCGGCGCGGGCGATGAAGGCGGCAAACACCGGATTTTTCTCGACGTCAGGCTTGACGCCGGCGGTTTTGGTGTTGGCGGCGAAGGCGAACACCTTGCCGATCCGGTCCTTATGACGCAGGGCGAGGTCGATGCCGATTATGCCGCCGTCGCTCCATCCCACGATGTCGGCCTTGGGGATTGTCAGCGCGTCCATCAAAGCAACGACATCGTCGGCCATCAGGTCATAGCCGTACGGTCGCGAATCGCGGGTGCTGCGGCCATGGCCGCGGCTGTCCATCAGAATGACGGTGTGATGCGCCGCCACGGCCGCCACCTGATTGCCCCAATAGTCGGTGTTCGCCAGCCCGCCATGCAGGAAAATCACCGGCGCGCCGGAGCTGTAGATCGCGTAATGAACGCTGATGCCGTTGACGGACACCTGCCCGCCGCGCTCGGTGGTGATCGGCGCCGGGGTCGGCGGGAGGGTCTCCCAGCGGTCGGCGGCCCGCGCCGGCAGGGTGGCGAGGGCGATCAGGGCGGCGAACAGAACGCGGCGCATGGGGGCTCCTGACTGGGTGGTTCTCGCTTATACGCGGCCAGTTCGTCGTTGAGGATAGACTCGGTCAGGCCGGCGGCGGCCGCATGGGCGGACAGGCGATCCATCGCTTCGAGCAATGCGGCGACCTGGCTCCCCGACTGTAGCCAATGGCTGATCAGCCGCCCCAGCGCCTGACGCCTGGCCGGATCGGCCTGGAGCGCACGGGCCGCCACGTCGTCCAGCGGTATCGGGACGTCGATCGTCATGATGTTCGCGTGGCCTGGTCGCGGGTGGATAGCCAGGGCGATTGCATTTGGAAATCTCCGGCATGGCTGTGTTCCGGGGCTGACGGATCGCTTCGACCAAACAGAAGAATGGAACCACAGATACACACAGATAAACAGGATCTTTGCCTTATCTGTGTGAATCTGTGTGCATCTGTGGTTCCACATTCTTTCCGTCGCTCGCGGTATCAGACCGATCGAGTATCGGCGTTGGCGGGCGATTGCCCCCGGTGGCAGCGGTTAACGCGGTCGCATGGATGGTAACCACCTCGAAGGTGGGTTTGTCGAATTCGACGCTGTAGGACCCATCGCGGTGGTCGTGCACGATCACCCCTTGGCTGCCGGCCGGCAACGCGACGCCTTCGCGGTTGATCGGGGTTGAGAGGGACACGCGGCGATAGTCTCCGAACCAGGCGCGAGATGGCGTCGCGGGATTGGGGTGTTCGGTCCTGACAGAAGCCAACTTACCCTCCGTCCAAATCTTCGAGCCGTTGGGGATGACTGAGCAAGGCGAAGATGATCACGATGCGACCGGCGAGGGCCACCGGGAGCCGCCGCTTGTGATTCGGTGTGCATCACCCCGTTGGATGGCCTAAATCAATGTCCGGGAGGATATGATTTATGCCGGTGCTCAGCTACACCCCGCAGGAAGTGGCTGCCCTGTCCGGCGTGAAGCTGTCGGTGGTGCAGAAAGCCATTACCGGCGGCAAAATTCCCGCCCGAACGGATCGAGGGACACACCGGCGGCGGTTGGATGCGACGGCGCTGCTGGCGCTGGCCTTGGTGCGGTCGTTGCCGGAGGAACCGCACCTCTCGGCGAACGATGCTTATCGGTTGCTGAAACAATCCGAGGAGTCCGGCGAGCACGCGACGGTGTTGATCGGCGATCTGGTGCGGATTGATGCCAGCAAAGCGCTCGGGGATGTCCGGCGCCGGATGGCACTTTATGAGCGGGCGCGGGAACGGATCGTCAGCGATCCGGACATCATGGGCGGCGCCCCGACCATCCGCGGAACCCGGATCACCGCGCAGGCGATACTCGGCCGGATCGAGGCGGGAGACACGATCGACAGTGTCCTGGACGATTACCCGTATCTCGATCGCGAGACCGTCGAGGCGGCGGCGGTTTATGCCGAGGCCAATCCAGTGCGGGGACGTCCGGCAGGCAAACCGTGGCGCCACGGTTCGTGATCGACGAGAAGCTGCCGCCGATGCTGGCCGCGAATCTTAGCCGGACGCATTGTGATTGTCGGTCACCGGTGATTTATGCATAACTGTTTAATACAAAGCGGGAACATACGATCGTATGTCTCGTGAGGGTGAGACGGAGTTTGTTGACAAAATCGCATCAATCTGCATCATGGTGCTGCATCATGCAGCGAAGTGCAGACCCAACCATGGCCGCGAAATCTGTCGATCAAGGTGAGCGTGTCACCGCCAGTCTGACAAAAGAGCAGCACCGCGTGCTGCGTGCCTTGGCAGAGAAGCACAAAGTCAGCGTCGCGTGGCTGATACGTTATGCCGTGAGCCAACTCGTCGAGCAGGCCGAAACCGTGCAACTCCCGCTCGATCTAATCAGGCGGTCTTAGGGGCGGATGCGATGTTAATGGGCGATCTGTTCCAGAAAAGACCCATGCGCCGGGATGCTGAATCGCCGGTGAGCGGAGAAGATGCACGCTACAATATTCTCGATTTGTTCTGCGGGGCGGGTGGATTAACCGAAGGCTTTCATCAGGCCGGATTTCAAACAGTTGCTGCCAACGACTCGGATATTTGGGCGGGTGCAACCTTTAACGCCAACCAGGCGCGGCATGGTACGAAGTTTGTGCTCGGAGACATTACCTCGACCGCGGTGAAGGAAGAATTGCTTCATCATGCGAACGGCATGGCGATCGACGTCATAACCGGCGGTCCACCTTGCCAGGCATTTTCGCAAGTGCGCAACCACGCCCGAATCATCGAGGACGCGCGTAACAGCCTCTACCGGCAATTCGTAGAGATGTTAGGCATCGTGCGTCCACGCATGTTTGTCATGGAAAACGTCCCCGGTCTTGAGAATCTGGCTGGGGGGCTTGTACGCCGTCAGATCATCGAAGATCTCGCACTGGACGGTGAATACAGGGTAGAGAGTCGGGTGATTGACGCCGCCTGCTTCGGGGTTCCGCAGAACCGGCTCCGTGTCGTGTTCATCGGTGTCCGCTCGGACTTACGGTGCCACCCGGCCTTCCCTCCGGGAACGTCCGTGCCCGAACTTCCGCGATTAGACAGGGTTCCAGCTCAAGGCGGGTATCAATATCGTCATGGCGTCTTGGCCCCTGGAAACCCGGCGTTTGAGTGGCTGATAGATCCCGAATGCCTTGAATTGGTTACGGTGACGCAAGCGATCGGCGATCTGATCCACCTTCGGCCTAACGAAAGACTCGTTCGCCGGCCTTCGAACGACGCCATGGCCTATGAAGCCGATGCGTCGAGCGCCTACCAACGCGCCCGCCGTGCAGGCTCAGGTTTGCTTTTTAATGCAGATGTGCCATCAATCCGAGAAGACACAGTCGCCCGGCTTAATGCCATCCCACCGGGTGGAAATTTTCGCGACATGCCGGAGGAGCTATGCGCGCGCTATCTCAATGGCACCAAGTGGGGACCGGAACTGGGGCGGGACAATCTCAGCCGTAAATATTTTTTCGCATACCGGAAACTTCATCCAGACCACTTTAGCTGGACGCTAAATACGAAGGCGGATTGCGTATATCATTATTCATCGCCCCGCGCACTCACGGTACGCGAGTTCGCAAGATTGCATTCATTTGATGATACTTACCTCTTCCAACATGGTGATCGTCATAGCCGGTATAGGCAAGTCGGGAACGCCGTACCGCCCCTTTTCGCAAAAGCCATTGCGTCGTCGATACGTAAGGTCCTCGCGGAGCACGACGATGCGCTTGCGCTTCGGGCCATCGCAGCGGAGTAGGCCTAAAATTCGCCGTGCCGGGCGCGCATGTCGGCAAGGAAATCCGATAATGACTTGAGTTTACCGGTGCCAACCCACGGTTCAATTTCCGCGAAGCGTGCGCCGTGGGTTTGGCGGAGTAATGGCAGGCAAATGTGATAGATCGTATGGAAAATGTAGCCACCTTCGCCGCCGGGCATAGCGTTGGCCACGTTCTTCAATCGGGCAATATCAAACTCGTTCGTTATGAGGACATAGGTTAATTCTGTCGATTGGACTTTGTTTATTTGGAATGAACTATACTCTGACTGAAATTGAGTCTCACGATCCTGTCGCATCGACCATTTTGCTGTCGCGATGACATGGGTAATATCACCCTCGACAATGGCAATATCTGGATGCGGTTCCCGTTTTTTCCGTCCACCTAATGGCGTCAACGCCGCACGCCGAAATCCTGGCATCTTCGACACAGGCACCCGTAAGTGGATCTTGCTCAGAGGAATGCCGGAGACGCGATGCAAAAGAATCCACAGCAGATCTTCAAAACCCTCACCAAGCGCGTTCTTTCGCTTATTGCCGATCGTGAAGAAATTCCGGCTTAAGCCCTCGATCTTGCGTGCGACAACCAGCGCGCGAGTTTCCTCTATTCCTTCACCTCGCAGCACGGTATCGATCGCGGAAATCAGCTCTGACTCCGTTTCTTCTATTTCGACTTCATTCTCTAATTGCCGCCGGTTCAGTTCGGCGATGCATCCTTTGAAGAGACGGTCGATCCTTTCCGGGAGCTCCCGCCGAGAGATTCGCCAGTGGGTGCATAGGAGGTCCGTGAACCGAACGGCACGGCTATGAAACACCCCATCTGATTACATATGATTTGAATCATAGATATGGGCCAAGCCAGCGCCCAAATTCATCCAAAGTAGACACCGGTAGACATGCTCCCAGGCATTCGACTCAGTTACGGGACCTGCCAGCGCAAAGTACTCTTCGAGGACACGCAGGCGCGTCGTTCGGCCGAAGGGGGTATCTTGCACCATTCTTGTGTCGATTCCGGCCAGAGCGAATCCAGGCACGGGCCGCCAGGATCAGGAGCAATTGATATGCCGCTGATACGAAATTGTTTCAAGCGTTAGCCGGAGGCGTGTGATGGATAGGCTCAGCCCAGCGGCGAGGAGCCAGAATATGAGCCGCATCCGGAGCCGGGATACGACCCCTGAACTCGCAGTGCGCTGCTTCCTGCACCGCCAAGGCTTGCGGTTCCGTCTGCATGTGAACACGCTACCGGGCAAACCTGACCTCGTGTTTGCTTCACGGCGGGTTTGCCTCTTCGTCCATGGCTGCTTTTGGCACGGATGCCCGAACTGCGTTGACGGGACCCGGCGGGTGAAGACCAATGTCCCTTATTGGTCGCACAAGGTTTCGGGTAACCGCATGCGGGATGAGCGCCACCGGAAGGCATTGGAGGCCAACGGTTGGACCGTGCTGGTTCTTTGGGAGTGCGAACTTCGTGATCCCGGGCGTTTGACCGCCCTGGCCAAAACGATCAAGGGTTTGCCCCCTATCGGCTGACGCAAGAAATGCCACGATGCACCCCAAGCTCGCTTCGACAAGTGCCAACATTGGCAGCCGCGTGGTCAATCCGCCGCCCAGAGTACACCCGCATTCCCTTCGCCGAACCCGAACGAACTCGAAATCGAAATCGAGTGTTTTTCGCTTGCGGCCGGAACCACGTTCGGCACGACGACCATCGGCAACACCAGGTTCGCCAACCGGCTCCGCATTCATGCGATGATTGGGCAGGACTCCGACCGAGACCGCGTGCACTGGGAACGGGCAATCTCATGTCACGGCGCCCATGCCTTTTGTCGTTGGAAACAAGGATCTGCCGTACAGGCGCGGACGTGTTTCAGTCCATCGACGCAATCGTGGCTGACTGCGGCGCCGATGGCGCGCAATGGAAATTAATCTTGCATTGCCAGGAACATCCCCCTATGGTGCGCTCATGAACAAAGGCTGAACACGCACCCAAGGCCAATCCCATGTCGCTCGCAACCATCGTTCCCGCTGCCGTCCTGGAAACCATCCTCGGCCATCTCGCCTCTCTGAAGCGCGCCACATGATTTTGGAAACGCCGACACTTGAATTTAGAACCCTCGCAAGTGTCTGAACCGCTCATTTACCGCCTCTAAGAGGCCGCTTAGACTGGGTTAAGATGGGGCGGCTAATCAGGACTTCGCGGACGCCTGTCTGGTGGCTGCCACCGATCGAGTAGGTGGTCTGAACCGCCTCGATATCGAAGCCCTGGAAAATGCGCCGCACCTCCGAGTGATCGTTCAGCGACATCACGAACCGGCCTTTAATCCCCTCCAGAATGGTTGCCAGCCGCTCAAAATCAGCGCGCACGAAAACGCCCGGGCCATAATCGTCCCCGCTGCCCAGATAAGGTGGGTCCAGATAGAACAGCGTCTCCGGCCGGTCGTAGCGGGCGATCAGGTCGGGCCACGGCAATCGCTCGATCACCACACCTGCCAAACGGGTATGCACATCCTCCAGGATCGTGCCGAGCTTCGTGACATCGAAACGGCCGGCATTGCCCGGCGACACCCCGAAGTTCCGGCCCGATACCTTGCCGCCAAAGGCCGTCCGCTGGACGTAAAGGAACCGCGCCGCCCGGTGCAGGTCCGTCAGGCTGTCGGGATTGGCGGCGATCAGGCGTTCAAACTCGGTGCGGCTGGTTATCTGCCAGCGCAGCATGTCCATGAACGCCACATAATGGTGCTGGAGGATGCGGAACAGCGTCGCGACATCCTGACTGATATCGTTGATGACCTCCGATTTTGCCTTGAACGGCCGGCGCAGGAACACACCACCCATCCCGACAAATGGTTCCACATAGGTGGCATGTGGAATGACCCGCAGGCGTTCAATGACCAGGCGCGCCAGGTTGCGCTTGCCACCGATATAAGCCGCCACCGGCCGCACCGGGGCGCAGGGGATTAATTGAGGACTCGACTCCATTGTGATTCTGCATCCAGAAAGCCCCACCCTCGGCCGAGGGAGCGGGGCGGTTTATCCGTGTGCGGTTCATGCCGCACGGTTCGGGCTGTTGACGCAGCCCAACCCCCGCGCTTCGACGCTCGGGGCAAGCAAAAAGGTCATATTAGGCCAGAGGAGAGAAGCCAGCGCTCGATCATCGGCGTTCCACTCCGCAGTGTCTCGCGGACGATCCCGCCGACGTTCATCCGCGGGGTGCCAGGCGAAAACAGTGTCTCACGGACAACGTTGCCGACGTTCATCCATGGCGACGCAGGCGAATATAATGTCTCGCGAACGACCTGACTGGCCACAAGCGGGATCACCGGCATCCCACTGCGCAGTGTCTCGCGGACGATCCCGCCGATGTTCACCGACGGCGACGCAGGCGAAAACAGTGTCTCGCGAACGACCTGACTGGCCACCAGCGCGATCAACGGCGTCCCACTGCG
>Ga0316218_1004765_pt1 | contig 10098 bp, 9 predicted proteins | sample TBH18003metaG_FD_203634 | JGI IMG/M metagenome (GOLD analysis project Ga0316218, IMG submission 203634) | Freshwater microbial communities from Trout Bog Lake, Wisconsin, USA - TBH18003 | ecosystem: Environmental > Aquatic > Freshwater > Lake > Hypolimnion/Profundal zone | place: USA: Wisconsin... | reverse complement strand
ATGCAAACCATTGGTCAGATGAGTTGCAACCCAGCAATGGGCGGTATTGCCAAAGGTCAGATTGTTCGTGAGATAGATGCAATGGGTGGTTATAGTGGCATTGTCACAGACCTTACAATGATTCAATTTAGGATGCTAAATAAAAGCAAGGGTCCTGCAATGTGGAGTCCTCGCACACAAAATGATAGGATGTTGTTTGCCGCAAAATGGCGAGAATTACTGGAACACACCAACAATCTGGATTTTTATCAGGATATGGTTCGTTCCCTATTGATTGAAAAAGGAAAGGTTTGTGGTGTAATCACAGGTTTGGGTAACGAGATCAAGGCCAAGAGTGTGGTTATCACGAGTGGGACTTTTTTGAATGGCATCATTCATATTGGTGAAAAACAATTGGGCGGTGGACGAGTAGGAGAGAAGGCTGCTACTGGTATTACCGAGCAATTGGTAGAGTATGGTTTTGAGGCGGATAGGCTAAAAACAGGTACTCCGCCAAGAGTGGACAGTAGAAGCCTTGATTATAGCAAGATGGAAGAACAAAAAGGGGATGATACAATAACTGGTTTCTCTTACTTAGACCTTCCTTTGATTAAACCAGAACAACAACGCAGTTGCCACATAACCTATACAAACAATGAGGTTCACGATCTATTAAGGACTGGGTTTGATAGAAGCCCTATGTTTCAAGGGAGGATAGAAGGTCGTGGTCCGCGTTATTGTCCTAGTGTTGAAGATAAAATAAACAGGTTTGCAGATAAGGAACGCCACCAGATATTTGTAGAACCCGAAGGTTGGAACACAGTGGAGATCTATGTAAATGGTTTTTCTACTTCTCTTCCCGAAGATGTGCAAGTGAAAGCTTTGCGTAAAGTACCTGGTTTTGAAAACTGTAAGTTCTTCCGTCCTGGTTATGCCATTGAATATGATTTCTTTCAACCAACCCAGTTAACCCATACATTAGAAACTAAACTGGTGAAGAATTTATTCTTTGCCGGACAAATTAATGGTACTACTGGCTATGAAGAAGCTGCTTGCCAAGGATTGATAGCGGGCATTAATGCACACCTTGCCGTGAAGGAGGAAGAACCATTTATTCTGAAAAGAAATGAAGCCTATATTGGTGTATTGATTGATGACTTGATAAGTAAAGGTACCGATGAGCCGTACCGAATGTTTACTAGCCGTGCAGAATTCCGAACGCTACTAAGACAAGATAATGCAGATATCCGTCTTACAGCTTTAAGTAATAAGATTGGTTTGGCTTCTCAGGAACGTTTGGATAAAGTGGAGCAAAAACTTCAAAATGTATCGGAGATTAAAAAAATACTCAGCACATTCAATGTGGTAGCGGCTGAAATCAATCCCTATTTTGAAACCATAGATTCAGCTATTCTTGATGATAAACAAAAAGCTTCCAAAATTATTCTTCGTCCCAACGTAACATTGGATGGTATGCTACAGGCTGTTCCTAGTTTGGCAACGGCTTTGGAAGCCTATGACAAGGATAGTATTGAGCAAGCCGAGATTCAGGTTAAATATGAAACCTATATCCGCAAGGAGGAAGACCTTGTAGAAAAGGTAAGCCACTTGGAAAATTTGGTCATTCCAGATTCTTTTGATTTTGAAAGATTGACTGCTATTTCTAGCGAAGCAAAACAAAAGTTCAAGAAGGTTCGTCCTCGAACATTGGGACAAGCTAGTAGAATAAGTGGTGTTAGTCCTAGTGACATTCAGATATTGATGGTATATATGGGACGATGAGGAGTTGTAGGTATAAGTATTAGGTTTTACGTTAGCATAAAAAAGCCCTCTAAGTAAATAGTTAGAGGGCTTTTTGTTTAACTTATTATATTTAAAATAGAAAACATTATGGAACACTTACTGATACGGCTGAGGAAAAATCTCCCAAACCAGCGGTGTTAAAACTAGTAGCTTGTGCCTCCATTTTGGTTAAAGAAGCCATCCCAAAGAAATTTACAGCGGCTGTATTATTTACAATAAACGAACAAACCACAACGCCACCCATAGAAATAGTTATTTGATTGCCTACCACAGCCATTGTTGCACCCACATTTAGCAATGTGAACAAATAAGCCCTCAAACCAGCAAGTTCTTTAACTGATGAAAAAACAACACCTGTTCCCACCTGAGGGTTTCCGTGCGATTTAAAATCAACAGGCGCAACCAAGTGTTGGTTTGGTGAAGAAGTATCCGCAGTGCTTTTGAAGCCAATGTTATCAATAATGGCTTGGTTGCCATTTGCTTGAAAATCCACATAAACCGCGGTATGTGTAAACTTTACTTTCCAATCGTACTCCGCATTAATAAAATCTCCTTTCGATCCCTCGCCATTTGCCACGTAGGCAAGCCTTGTGGTGTGCAACAAGGTATTTGCAGTACCTAAAACAACCACGGTGTGTGGCAAATTGGGAAAATCTCCAGCATTTGTGGTTATGTCTGCAACCACTGCTTCACCAAAAGAGAACTGGGCATCAGCGTCCAGGTGTAGAAAATCGTGATTGACGTGTAATTTCAATGTCATAATTGTTGTTATTTATTTTAATAATCCTGTAAAGAACGGTTAAATAAATCCCTACCAACTTTTATTATTCTATTCAACTTTTTTAAAACAAATAAAAATCTTCTTTTAGGGGAGAAAACCACCAACCGTACGGTTGAGAGGCTGAACCGTACGGTTAGAGGCTTCAAATGGCCGTTTCAAAGGTTCAACCGTACGGTTGGAAGCTTGAAACGTACGGTTAAGAGGCTGAAGCATACGGTTAAAGGTTTCAAATGGCCATTTGAAAGGTTCAACCGTACGGTTGGAAGCTTGAAACGTACGGTTGGAGCTTTTGAGTGGGAAAATCTAAAATATAAACAGTGGATTGATAATTATACTCCTATAAATCAGGCATTATCTCTTTTACTTTCACTTGAAGGGCTTGTGCAATTAGATAAAGATGCGAAACAGAGAAATTTACTTTTCCTAGTTCTACTCTATTTATTTGAGAATAATCTTTATCGTCACATTTAAAAGCAAGTTCTGTTTGGGTGAGTCCATTTTCTAGCCTTATACGACGAATATTTTCCCCTAATGCTTTAAGGAAAATATCATCTCTGTAATAGCCTTTTTTTGACTCTTTGCTCACAAAGCAAAAAGAAATAATAAGGATAATTAATCATAGGGATAATTCTCCCTAATTTTGTGGAGTAAATAATTTATCACCATTTAATTTATCAAAATGAAAAATGCACTAATTGTATTTTGCCTATTACTATTAACATATTTTACTTCTTTCGGTCAGTGTGAGGTTAAATCTTTAATGATAAATGACAATTACACAAGGTATTCAATGCTTGAACAATTTTATCAAAATGAAGATTTAGAAAATGGGATGAAAACAGTTTATGTTTATGCAAACGCTTTCAAAGACGTTAATACAAAAAAAACGTTATTAAATACCTTGGTAATAACTTATATATATTCTTCATACCAACCTGCTTTTACAGCAGGAAAAATTACACTAAATTTCAGTGACGGTAATAATTTGATCTTAAATGCTACCAAAAAATCCACTAACACGGCAAACGAAGTTCCCGTTCCTGAGAGAATGAAAACTATTGAATGCATTTTCGAATTATCAGTTTCTGATATTACAAAAATTATAGGCTCTGATATATCTTCACTCTATATAAGTGATACTAGAGAAGGTGGCACTCTAGATATAACCCCAAAATATAAAAGCCTTTTAATAGAAATGTTTAACTGCGTAAATAACTAATAATCGAATTATGACAGTTAAATTACCCTCAATAGTTGTTGACAAAGAAAAAATACTTAATAAAGGGTTGCCTATCAATTTAACAAAAATTCAAGGTACAATAGCTACTGTGGAATATTTTGAAGGAAACGAAGGAATACATAAAGTTATAGAAGTTGAAATTGATAGAATAGAAATAATAGAATAAAACGATATTAATTAGCTTAAAAAATAAAAAATGACAAAGCATATTATTACACTCTGCCTTCTTTTATGTTTAATAAAAACAAATGCTCAATCAAATATGTATGATAACTACCACGCAGTTAATTCTACACAGGTTAGAACATATCAGGGTATGTCTGATGAAGATTTAAAATTGAAAGCCTATAGTGAATATTTAAAAGAGCAAAATTTCCAAAAATATTTTTCTCTTGCAGATGAAGCTTATAAACGAAACGATTATTACTCTTGTATATCTTATTCACAAAATGCATTAGAAACTGGATATGAATCACCTTATATCTATTATTTAAGGGGTCAGTCATATTTAAATTTGAAAGAAACAAGCCTTGCAAAAAAGAATTTCAGAAAAGCCAAAAGGTTGGGCGATTTAAATTCAAAACAAATTTTAAATAATTGGAGAAGTATAAAGAAACTACAACTTTAAGTAAAAGATAACCATTTTAGATTTTATAAGATAGTTTCAATTATAAATTCTATTAATAGTTTATTCTATTTCATTTTTTTCTTCCAAAAAAGTTTTTCCATTTAGACCTATTACTACTTTTACCCTATTAATCACAGTCCCCAAATTACCAATCTCCTTATTTACATTCCAAAAAAACGTTTCTACCTATTGGTTTGGCTTTTTGTTTTAATATTAAATTTAGAATACAAAATCTCCCTATTTTTGAGACCGGTTTGGTAATGGTTGCTTGCGTAGGCTGGTTTGAATAATTGTATTTATTTATCTACAATTGCTTAACCACACACATTTTCAATAAAATTTGCTCACATAAAACAATAATAACAATGACAACAACAAAAATTACAAAAATTTTAGCTGGGGTATCGCTTGTAGTGCTTTCCCTGAACGTAAACGCCCAAACCGAACAAGCCACTAAAGATTGGATAAGGCAGAAAATTGAAAAATACGGTGGTACCGAAGTTATCTACAAACCCCAATCGAAGGCTGCTACAGAACTGTCTATCAAGTATCAAACATTTTACCTTGGGGGCGATACCATTAAAATACAAGAAACACGGGTTTTAAAAGGTGGCAGTAAGCTTACCAACGTTTATTCTTTTAGAATTGATGATTTGACCGAAGTAACCAATTCGGCGGGTAGTAATGATGTTTTTGATTTAAAAACATCTAAAAACAAAGTTGTTCTTCGCCAAATTAACAGCAAAACAAGCGAACCAGAAACTGCTTACTACACCAACCACGTGCGCACTAAAATTTGGTTTGTAGCTGCTAAAGAGTTGAATAAGGAAGAAAATATTGAACAACGCTTTTTGAAGGCTTTTCAACACATGGCTGGCATAAACAATGCTAAACCAAAAACTGAGAATAAAGAAGCTTTCTAAAAAATAGATATAGCGGCTTTTAAATAAAAAACCTCTTTTATCCTATTACAGGACAAAAGAGGTTTTTTATTGTATTTATCCTATCAATCCCGCAGCCCTGCTAATCTCCAACATTCTATCAATCGGTTTCTTGGAAGCAATGCGCAATTCTTCATCCATTGTTATTTCTGGGAGTTCATATTTCATACATAAATACAGTTTTTCCAGTGTATTCAGCTTCATGTGTGGACAATCGTTGCACGCACAATTGTTGGTAGGTGGTGCAGGAATAAACGTCTTATTTGGGGCGTCTTTTTGCATTTGATGCAGAATACCGGTTTCTGTTGCCACAATAAAAGTATTGCAATCAGAAGCAACAGCATATTTAAGCAATTGGGTAGTACTTCCTATGTAATCTGAAATCCTAAGTATGGAATCTTCACATTCTGGATGTGCAATAACCTGAGCTTCTGGATGACGGATTTTAAGCTTAGTTATCTTTTCCAAACTAAATATCTCATGTACCATACAAGCCCCATTCCATAACAACATATTACGACCTGTCTTTTTATTAAGGTACGCCCCTAAGTTCTTATCAGGTGCAAATATGATTGGCTGATTGACCGGAACACTCTCAATAACCTTCTCAGCATTGCTACTCGTGCAGATAATATCACTTAATGCTTTTATATCCGCAGAACAATTGATATAAGATATTACTAAATGGTCGCTGTTCTTCTCTTTAAAGGCTTTAAACAAATCTTTCGGGGCAGAATCAGCTAAAGAACATCCTGCCTTTAAATCAGGCAATAAAACCTTTTTTGAAGGATTTAATATTTTAGCGGTCTCGGCCATAAAATGCACCCCAGCAAACACAATCAAATCTGCATTAGTACTCTGCGCTTTTTTAGCCAACCCCAAACTATCCCCTATATAATCGGCAACATCCTGAATATCCGGCTCCTGATAGAAGTGTGCTAAGACTATTGCATTTTTTTCTTTCTTCAATTTTTCTATCTCTGCAAATAAATCCAATGAAGGATCTACATCGAGATTCAAGAATCCATTTTCAAAAATTTTCTGCTCCGCAGTTTCAATGTTCATAACTCTTGTAATATACTTTTAATAATACTTTATTTATATAACCCACTACTACTATTATCCCTGTGGATATCGGGATAAGTTAGTTATCCCCACTTTTCAAAGTTAATAAAACGGGGCTTATCCATACCAATTAACATTTTATCCATAAACTAGAACCAATACTGATAAAGGGTTTAGATAGCTTTTCAACAGGTATGCTACTTGTTAAAAGCAATTTGCACAAAGATGACTTAACATGTAATTAATATTGGCTTAACATTGATAAAAAGGTATAAAAAGTTAACTCCATAATCTTTTCTATTAAAATTTAAGAACTATTTATTCGAAAACTATCCCCTTTTTATTTGATAAAAATTGGGTTTATACACTGCAATTATAGGTTATAAACATTGGTTGTGGGGAATAGTTTTTTATTATAAATCCAAAAAAGTTCTCGCATTAGAAAAAGAAAATATGCTTGTTAGTTTATCAACACAGGCAATGATAAATAAGCATTGAATTAGACGGATTTATCCACAAATATTTTAAACATATAATCCCCTATTTTTGCCATCCAAAAAATTTTACTAATAAAAATTTATTATGTCTGTTATTCAAAAAATTCGTGACAAAGGTGCCTGGATAATGTTTGGGCTGATTGCAATTGCTTTGATTTCTTTTATTCTACAAGATAGGGCTTTAGGTGGAGGAAGAGGGAGTGTGTTTTCTAATACTACTACACTAGGAAAGATTAACGGTGTGACTATTGACCGTACCGACTTTGAAAATGAGTTGAGCCTAATGCAAAAAATGTACGGTCAACAAGCTGGAAACAGGGAACAACTGATTCCTAACGTTTGGAACCAAGATGTGGAACGTATCATCAACAACCAAGAATACGATAAGTTGGGATTGGTTGTAAGCGACAAAGAATTGAGTGATATATTGTTTGACCCGCAACAATCCCCATTAAAAAGAGAGTTTACTGATGAGAAAACTGGTCTTTTTGATGTAGAGAAGGCAAAGCAGATAATGTCTCAAGTAAAAAAGAGTAAGAATGCGGATCAAGTTCAAATGGTGCAAGAAGCTTACCTGAAACCAACCATCGAACAAAAACTACATACAAAATATAGCGACCTATTGCAACACGGCGTCTATATTCCAAAATGGTTAGTGGAAAAAACGCAGGCTGACAACAATGCCATTTCTTCGATCTCTTATGTTGCCGTTCCTTACAATACTATTGTTGATTCTACAATCAAAGTTTCTGACGATGAAATTTTGGATTATGCCAAAAAACATCATACTGAATATGATAAGGAGGATGAAACAAGGGGCATTACTTATGTAGCTTTTGATGCAACGCCAAGTGGTGCTGACAGTATTGCGACACTCAATCAAGTGGAAGCATTGAAGGCAGATTTTGCTGCTGCAAAAGATGAGAAAGCATACCTAGGAAAAGTTGGAACAGAGACACAATTTAAAGAAGGTTACTTTTCAAAGGCTAAAGTTGAATCAGGTAAGAAAGATAGTATCTTAAAATTATCTGCTGGACAAACTTACGGTCCTTATCTTGATGGAAACAATTATGTAATTGCAAAATTGATTGGTACCAAACAATGGCCTGATAGTGCAAAGGTTCGTCACATTTTGATTGCTACAACAGATACAAAAAGTGGTCAGCAAATAAAGGAAGACACAGTTGCGAAAAAGACTGCAGATAGTATTCAAACGGCAATAGCAGCAGGAGCAAACTTTGATGAGTTGTGCAAAAAGTATTCAGATGATCCGGGAAGTAAGGAGAAAGGTGGCGTGTATGACTTCTTTCCTCAAGGACAAATGGTTCCAGAATTCAATGAGTTTGCTTTTGATAAACCAGTTGGAAGCAAGGGTGTTGTAAAAACAGATTTTGGCTACCACTATATAGAAGTTTTGGGACAAAAGAATCCTCAGCCGGCTTATAAAATTGCATACTTGGCTAAACCAATCATTGCTAGTTCTGAAACTGTTTCTGCTGCAAGTACTGCTGCTGCTCAGTTCTCTGCTACAAATAAAACATTGGAAGACTTTAACGATAACGCCAAGAAAATAAACAAAGCAGGGCTGACTGCAAATGAAATTAAAGAAAATGATTCTTACGTGGGTTCTTTAGGTTCTGCCCGCGAGTTGGTTCGTTGGGTATATTCACACGATAAAGGTGATGTTTCTGAACCGTTTGAAGTGGGCGATAAATATGTGGTGGCTATTGAAACTAGCATCAGCAAACCAGGTTTACCAGACGTTGCTGTTCTTCGTCCTCAAGTAGAGAGTTTGGTTCGTAACGAAAAGAAAGCGAAGCAAATTATAGAAAGCAAGTTCACTGCAACTACTTTGGAAGCTATCAGTAAGAACACTGCAACACCAGTAACTAAGGCGGACAGCCTTACTTTTACCAATGCTTTTATTCCTGGTTTAGGTATGGAGAATAAAGTAATTGGTGCTGCATTTAACAAGAATTTGAAAGGTAAAGTTAGCGATCCAATTGCTGGTTCATCTGGTGTTTATGCTATCCGTGTAGAAAACATTGGTGCAAAACAAAGTACTACTGATGCTCAAGCAACTAAGCAAACGATATTACAACAAACTCGTTCTGCTTTTTACAGAGGTAGTGATGCTTTGAGAAAAGCGGCTACTATTAAAGATTATAGAAGTAAGTTTTATTAATCAATGATTAGTATGATTTGAATGAATGAAATGATTTATTCAAAAAAAGAAGGCTTCCCAATTAAAGGGAAGCCTTCTTTTTTGCATTTAGCGCAAACAAAAATATAAAAACAGGTGTAATTTCGTATTTGATGGATGAATCATTTAATTCATTCTAATCAGTTTAATCATAATTAAGATAATGGAAGTAACAATTGTAAATAAGGTAGCAGAAAGCGGCATCATCACATTGGACCTAGAAGAGTTTTACCCTAAAGGAGAGATAGTGGTTTTTGATCTGAAGGACTTTCTCTTTATGGGATTGATACTAAAAGAAAAGGATTACCGAGCGGCATTGCAAACAACGGATTGGGCAAAATACCAAGATAAATATGTTGCCATTACTTGCACCGCAGACGCAGTCATACCTATGTGGGCATATATGTTGGCGGCAAATTATCTTCAACCTGTAGCAAAAGAAGTTGTTTTTGGGGATGAAGCGCAGCTAATATCTACATTGATAACAAGAAAACTTACCGCTTTTAATGGTGAGGAATACACGGACAAAAGAGTAGTAGTAAAAGGTTGCGGGGAAGTATCAATACCTGAAAGTGCTTATGTAGAAATTACTGCCAAGCTCAGACCGTTCGCAAAAAGCATCATGTATGGAGAGCCTTGTAGCACAGTGCCTATCTATAAGAAAGCTAAAGAGTTGTAGGTAGTAAGTAATAAGTTATACGTTAGCAAAAGAACCCGTTTTATTTATTAAAACGGGTTCTTTTCTTTTATGGCTATCTAACTTCTATCTTCAATGGAGTGCCAGTAAACTTGATTGGAAAACTCAAAACGTCATTCGTATAATCTATCTTGACATCTTGCTTTATTCCATTCACGGTTACTGTTTTATATGCTTTAGGCGTTGGTATCGACCAAACAAAAACCGTACTTGCTGGCTTCCCTTTATAGTTTCCATAGTTGGATTGGATTGAAAAACTATATC
>Ga0316218_1004764_pt1 | contig 10099 bp, 8 predicted proteins | sample TBH18003metaG_FD_203634 | JGI IMG/M metagenome (GOLD analysis project Ga0316218, IMG submission 203634) | Freshwater microbial communities from Trout Bog Lake, Wisconsin, USA - TBH18003 | ecosystem: Environmental > Aquatic > Freshwater > Lake > Hypolimnion/Profundal zone | place: USA: Wisconsin... | reverse complement strand
AAAAATCTTCCATTCGCCTCAAATTTAGGGAATGTTTTTTAAAAATGGTAGATTCCATCAAAAAAATATTCCCTAAATTTGAGGCGAGATGACAAAAAAAGATTATTTTTGTTCTATAATTTACATTATGTTAAATAGAATAAACGGAAAAAAACAATTATAATCAATCAGTTACAAGCAATACCAATTCTCCATCCTATGGTCTTCATACATTCGCTCCTGCCTAACCTGGAATCATTCTCACTCATAGTCATTCTCGAACCGCTCGTAGCAAACTGCAAACCTGGTGCATAAGTATGATTTCAGCAATTTGAATTTTATCCAGCGTTTTTATATTTTTACAAGGCACATAGCTTAAAACGCCTTTACTATATGAAGCGCATTCTCCTTTTTATACTGCTCGCACTCCCCTTTTGCAGCCCTGCACAAACCCCTGCCCTCGATTCGGCGTGGCTGGTTACCCATTATACCAAGCGGGAGGTAAGCATCACTATGCGGGACGGCATAAAGCTGTTCACCGCTATATATGAGCCGAAGATGAGCGGCAAGCACCCGATCATGCTCAATCGAACCCCCTATTCCATAGGCCCATATGGGGATGCGTATAAAGGGTTCTGGAACAGCCACTATATGGCTTACTTCCGCGAAGGGTATATTATAGCGCTGCAGGATGTGCGGGGCCGGTACATGAGCGAGGGCCAGTTTGTGGATGTGCGACCATACAACCCGGCCAAGAAGGGCAAGGAAATAGACGAGGCCTCTGATACCTACGACACTATAGACTGGCTGATACATAACACAAAAAACAACAACGGCCGCGTGGGTATGTGGGGCATCAGCTATCCCGGCTTCTACGCTACCGAGGGTGCCCTTTGCGGCCACCCCGCCCTCAAAGCCGTAAGCCCCCAGGCGCCGGTCACCGACTGGTTTATGGGCGACGATTTCCACCACAACGGCGCTTTTATGATGATGGATGCCTTTAGTTTTTATAGCGGATTTGGTAAGCCACGCCCATTTCCTACTACACATGGAGCAACTGGTTTTCAATACTATACAAAGGACAACTACAAATTCTATTTAAACGCTGGCTCTATCCACGACCTGGCTGCCCTGCTGAAGGACAGTGTGCAATTTTTCAATGATCTGTACCAGCACCCCAACTACGACGACTGGTGGCAGGTGCGCAATGCCCGTAAAGAAGTAGACCATATACCCACCAAGGTAGCCACCCTGGTAGTTGGCGGCCTCTTTGATGCCGAGGACTGCTATGGCGCGTGGAATCTGTACAAAGCCATAGAGCAGAAAGCTGATAACAACAACAAACTGGTGATGGGGCCATGGAGCCACGGCGGCTGGGCACGCACCGGCGGCGACTACCTGGGCAATGTGCGTTTTGGCCAAAAAAACTCCGATTGGTACCAAAAAAACATAGAAATACCATTTTTTAACCACTATTTGCTCGGAAAGGGGGATATATCCAACATAAAGGAAGCCAACATATTCTTCTCCGGGGCAAACAAATGGCGCACTTTTGATCAATGGCCGCCGAGGGAGCGCAACAACAAAGAACTATACCTATATGCCAGCGGTGGACTATCTTTTACTCCCCCACCCGTTACTGAAACCAACACATATGCAAAATACACCAGCGACCCAACCAAGCCCGTGCCTTATGCCGACGGCGTACATTTTGGCCGTACCCGCGAGTATATGGACGATGATCAGCGGTTTGCAGCAAGAAGAACAGATGTACTTGTTTATCAAACAGATACATTGTCTACCGATATTACTTTAGCAGGTCCTGTTATCGCTGATCTCTACGCTACCCTCTCCACTACAGATGCCGACTTTGTGGTGAAGTTGATAGACGTATTTCCCGATAATTTTAAATATGATGATAGCCTCGATGGTAAGGGCAGCGGCAAAGACTACCCCATGGGCGGCTACGAAATGCTGGTACGCGGCGAGGTAATGCGTGGCCGCTACCGCAATAGCTTTGAGCATCCCGAAGCTTTCATCCCCTGGCACATTACCGAGGTGAAGTACAAGCTGCTCGATGTGGCCCACGTATTCAAAAAAGGCCACCGCATTATGGTGCAGGTGCAAAGCACCTGGTTTCCCCTTGTAGATCGTAACCCACAGCAATTTGTAGACATATATAACTGTAGCGCTAAAGACTTTGTGCCTTGTGATGTGCGGATTTACTCCAGCAGCGTACATGCCTCGAAGATCATATTGCCGGTGCTGGAGTAGTTATATAAAGGGCGTGACGGCTTCCCATCGCACTCAATTATCAAATTGTCGAATTGACAAATTGCCGAATTTAAGCCAGCACACCATACATCTCTGCTTTCTGGGCCTTAACGCGGTCGTTGGTCATGTACTCATCAAAGCCCATTTCGCGGTCTATGAGGCCGCTTGGGGTTATCTCCAGGATACGGTCGGCAACGGTGTTGGCCAGCTCATGGTCGCGGGTGGTGAAGAGGATGGTGCCTTTAAAGTCCTTCATGCCGTTATTGAGGGCGGTGATGCTTTCCAGATCCAGGTGGTTGGTGGGCTCGTCCATGAGCAGCACATTGCCTTTCAGCATCATCATGCGGCTGAGCATACAGCGCACTTTTTCGCCACCGCTTAATACAGTACAACTCTTTAATGTTTCCTCGCCGGAGAACAGCATCCTGCCGAGGAAACCACGGATAAAGGTCTCATCCTTTTCTTCTGAGAACTGGCGCAGCCAGTCTATGAGGTTGTCGTTGCTGTCTTTAAAATAGCCGGAGTTATCGGAAGGGAGGTAAGTGGTGGTGGTTGTAACGCCCCATTTAAATTCGCCTTCAAAATCTTTATCTTCGCCTGCAAGTATCTCGTAAAATGATTTGGTAGCCAATGAGTTAGAAGATAAAACAGCCACCTTCTGCCCGCGCTTCAGGTCGAAGCTGATGTCTTTGAACAGCACCTCGCCATTGAGCGATTTGCCGAGCTTCTTTACTTCAATGATCTGATCGCCGGCCTCGCGTACCTGGTTGTTGAACAGGATGGCGGGGTACTTACGGTTGGAGGCCACCATATCCTCCAGCTTTATCTTATCGAGGGCTTTCTTACGGCTGGTTGCCTGCTTCGATTTAGAGGCATTGGCCGAGAAACGGGCAATGAACTCCTTCAGCTCGGCTATCTTGTCTTCGGCCTTCTTGTTCTGGTCGCCGCGCTGTTTCAGCAACAGTTGGCTCGATTCGTACCAGAAGGTATAGTTACCGGTGAATATATTGATCTTTCCGAAATCTATATCAGCTACGTGGGTACACACCGTATCGAGGAAGTGACGGTCATGCGAAACCACCAATACGATCTTATCATAATCGGCCAGGAAGTTCTCGAGCCAGTTGATGGTTTCGAGGTCCAGGTCATTGGTAGGTTCATCGAGCAGCAGTATGTCCGGGTGGCCAAAGAGCGCCTGCGCGAGCAGCACCCTCACCTTTTGGTTGCCATCCAGCTCTTTTACTAATTTGTAGTGGGTATCTTCTTTTATGCCGAGGTTGCTCAATAGGGTTGCGGCATCGCTTTCAGCGTTCCAGCCGTCCATTTCTGCAAACAGGCCTTCCAGTTCGCCGGCCTTTATGCCGTCTTCTTCGCTAAAGTCTTCCTTGGCATAGATGGCATCCTTGGCCTTCATTACCTCGTACAGCACTGTATTGCCACGGATAACGGTATCCAGTACGGTTACATTATCATATTCGTAGTGGTTCTGTTTCAGTACGCTCATACGCGCGCCTTTCGATATATCTACCCTGCCGGTGGTAGGGTCTATCTCGCCGGATATGATCTTCAGAAAAGTGGACTTACCGGCACCATTGGCGCCAATAATGCCATAACAATTGCCCTCGGTGAACTTGATGTTCACATCCTCAAACAGCACGCGCTTGCCGTAGCGAAGCGATAAATTATTAATAGAAATCATTGTAGAAATTCCAAATTTTAAATTACAAATCCCAATCCCGGTAGCTATTGCTACTTTGGGGGTGCAAAGGTACGAAGAAGTAATCTATTTTTATGGGATATTATGTGGTGTAGTGGGTGGCATTATGGGTGGTTAGTGTGTAAAATTGCACACGCCAAAGCCGGATTTTTTATTTTGCGCCCTGTAAAGACATTTGCGCCTGATAATCAATGAATTGAAACAAAAGCAGTGTTTCGTTTTTGCTAGATTCTTGCGCACCTGTGCAAGATCTTTGCGCGGTCTCTTTGCTTTTTCGTCTGCCCCAAAATCTTAGTGTAAATAAGGTTTCACACAAAGGACGCAAAGGCTTCACAAAGTACACAAAGCATAAGTGCATTAATTCTGTCCTTTATGGCACAAAGATCGCTTATAAAGGAATACGAGCCAAGACGTTTTAGTTATGGGGCGTTTGGTTTTATTGATAGTGTAGTGGTGCCACCCCTGCGCGAGATGGCGATTGCAAATCGCCAGTTATTTAGTACCGGATGCCCGCTGAAGCAGAACATCCGCCACAACGGGGAGCTATGGCGGGCAAAGAATGACACAAAGGTCGTGAAGAAAAGAATACGAGCCAAGACGTTTTAGTTATGGGGCGTTTGGTTTTATTGATAGTGTAGTGGTGCCACCCCTGGGCGAGATGGCGATTGCAAATCGCCAGTTACCTTTAGTACCGGATGCCCGCTGAAGCGGAACATCCGCAACAAGGGTACATGAAAACCGCATTACGCAACCACCTCCGCCTTCTTGCTCTTCGCAGGCTCCTTCACTATATCACGGCTTAATGCTTCTATCAGTACATCGGCAGTAATTATCTCTGATTCATTGTTGTAGGGGTATTCTGTGGCCTGGTCGCCAATGTTGTATTTATTGAACATCGCATTGCGGTATTCCGGCTGCAAGGTGGGCGGGTTGGCTATAATGTTGTTGTGCAGCTCGTAGCCGAACTGCGTAGGCAGATTGGCGACCCAGAATACATGCGAGGGCATACCCAGCGCTACAGCTGCGTGCTGCGCAAAGCTGTCTATGAACAACCGTTTGCTGCTCATAGATATGAGGGCAGCCATCAGCCTGAAATCGGCAGTGGCCTGGTATACATTTTGCAGCGCCAACTGGTCGGGACGGCGTATTTGTAGTATCGTATGCGAGTGTACAAATGCATTCACTACTTTTTGCGCTGTTTGGATCGGCAGGTCTCGCGGCCAGGAGTATTTATCGGCTTTTTCCGACATGCCGCCGGTTATTTGCAGCAGCAATAGTGGTTTCGGCGAGTTGAGCATGGCCGCAGCAATACTTCTTTCCTTGCCTGTGATGAACAGTTCCGGCTGCTCGCCATTATACTTGATGCCAAACATCTCGCACCATACTTTTATCAGGTGCCCGCGCTGGTATATAAAATCTGTTTCGTGGTACGGATCATGCAAAAATATTTTCGAATTCTTGCCCTCTATGTATTCGGGATAAAAATAATTGACCTGGCCGCTCAGCACACGGCTCACGTTCGGGTTTTTCACAAACACATCGGGATAGCCGGTAAGTACTATCAGCTCATCCTTCGGGTATTGCTTTTTTATGGCGGCACACACGGCTGTTGCCGCTATGTTCTTGCCTATACCTCCGCTTACCTGGAATATAATTTTCATTTTGTTAGTCTTTAGTCGTTAGTAGATAGTAGATAGTAGATAGTAGATAGTAGATAGTAGATAGTAGATAGTAGATAGTAGATAGTCGCGAGTTGATAGCCCGCCCTGCTTCGCTTTAGCTACGGCGGGTAAAAATAGATATTAGCTTACTGGTCAAGTTTCGGGAAGTTGGGCGCTGAGATCGAATTAGTGCTACCACCGCCGATAAAGCTATAATTAGGGCCGGCACCTATAATGGCAGGATAGGTATCTGAATAGCCGCCCCAAATGATAGTGCCTGATGGTATACGGGTTGGTGGCAGGCTTTGCTCGCCAATACTGCTAAGCAGCGCCTCAATCATGGCCTGCATTTTATCCACTTTTTGTGTTAGCTCCTGTAATTGCTCTTTTACTGTCATAGCTGTGTGTGTTTATTCATTTGTCACCAATATTGCTCCGGCCCATCCTTTAATCCTTCCAATCAAGGTTCAGACTTTATTACCCGCTCCACTGTTTGCACACCATCCTCATCCGTTACCTTCATAAAATATACCCCCGCAGGCAGCCATCGCACATCTACACGCACAGCGGCGCTGTTATATTGCAGGCTGCTCATTTGCTGCCCCAGTAGGTTAGTAATGGTTATGCCCGTTATTTTATTTGCGGCGATTACATTTACCTCATCATGGGCAGGGTTTGGGTAAATAGATAGTTCCGCACAACCGATTATGGATGATACGTATTGATCGTTTCCTTCTTTCACTATGTAATTAATAGAAACAGCGGAATCATACTGACTACAAAAAGGGACAAGTTTTGCAGTAATAGTATCAATGCCTGAAGACTTTATATAAGTAATAAATGGCGTAGTAGTAGTAGAAAACTCTATGCCATGATTCATCCAATCTATTACGTATTTGCTACCTACACCACTAACAGTAGCATTTACAGTTACGGTTGAACCTACTGAAGCCGAAGATATACCTGCTAGTGAGATACTTGCGATAGGCTTTGTAAACGGATAGGTGACTTTACGGATACGGTCATTTTCCCAATCAGAAATATACATGTGGCCGAAATTATCCAATTTCAAATCTCGTGGGGCCCAAAGCTTAGCCGCGGTTGCAGGCCCGCCATCGCCACTAAAGCCTATTATGCCAGTGCCTGCAATTAAATGCGTAATACCGAAGGTATCTATTTTGACACAAAGATTGTTAGAGTTATTAGCAGTATATATATTGCCAGTATCATCAATGAAAATACTAAAAGGATTCATATAGCATGCTGTAGCGGGCGTACCATCGCCGGAATAAGGACCTATCACTGTTCCAAGACCAGCAACCCTATTTATAATATTTGTATTTTTATCTACTTTATATATAGATCCATCTGAGTTAACAAAAAAGATGTTGTCGTACTTATCTGTACAAATAGACAATGGGTTCCCTATAGTATCTGTAGCAGCAGAAACGCCATTTATTACTGACCCTCTATGTCCATTACCAATAACTGTTGTAATAATTCCGAATGTATCAATTTTTCTTATCCGGTGGGTATCACACATGTATAAATCACCAGAATGAGCAAAGCAAAAATAACCCACATGTGCCAAAGCAGCAGTAGCTGGCCCCCCATCTCCTGCAAATCCAAAATCGCCTCCAATGATTGTAGTAATGACATTAGTATTTACATCCACCTTTCTAATGCGGTTATTATTCCCGTCGCCAATGTATAAATTGCCTAAATGATCAAATGCAGTACATGTTGGCAGATTTAAATTTGCAGATGTTGCCGGAAAACCATCACCACTAAATCCAAGAACACCTGTACCTGCAACAGTGCTGATAATGCCCGTCACCGCATCCACTCTTCTTACTCTATGGTTTCCAGCATCACCAATATATACATTGCCACATTCATCTATAGATATAGTTGGCGCATAGTTTAATAATGCAGATGTTGCTGCTATACCATCACCATTATATCCTACAGAAGACATACCTGCACAAGTAGTAATTACTTGTGCAGGTGAGTTTATATAGCATAATAAAGTTAATATTGGTAATAACTTTTTCATTAGTTGAAGCAAGTTATGCAATATATAATGGACTTAGTCCAAACCCAGTACCAGGTGCAACGGTAGTGTAGATTTCCCCGGTTTTTAAAAATGGGTATGACGTAGCAGTAATTACAGGTATACTCTGTATAACTAATTCATTTACAAAAAGCCCACCAACACCGGAATAAAGCGCAACACCATTAAGACCAACACCGAACATACCTGTATAATCATTTCCATTATCATTATTACCTTGTCCACCCAATATTGCAGAACAATTGCCGCTGACAGTATTGCCATTACCGCCTACGATACTTGATCCTCTACTACTTAAAGTGTTATAATCGCCACTGCCTATAAATGAGCGCACACCGGAAAGCTTATTTATGGCACCACTCATTATTGAGGAGTCATCGCCTCCGGCCAGTATACAATTTTCAAATCCGGCGCCTATGTATATATTGGAAGCCCCGTTATAAACCACATTTCCCTGCCCGCCGCCTATATATGCCTCCTGCCCATTCACCACATTATTGAGGCCGCCAAAGATGGATGAATACTGCGTTGCAGATAAATTACCTACCTTATTATTGAAACCGGAAACTATATTGCCAAATATCGAATTTGCGCCAATACAGTTATTATTACCACCGTTTATAGTGCTGTTATCTGCACCGGCTGCGATGCAATTGGTAACACCGCCCAGTATAAAGGAAGCATTACTGGCCACAAAGTTTCCCAGCCCGCCAAAGATGCCACTATTGTTAGCTCCGGCGCATATCGTATTTTTCTGCCCACCGCCTATTGCGCCAAAAGAAGATGCGTCTGTAGTTGAAGCATCAATCAAATTGCTCTGCCCACCACCTATAAATCCATAAGTAGATGCCAGGGAGCCGGGTGTCGCGTTGCCTATATTATTTTCATTGCCACCCGCAATGGCGCTGTTCATAGAGCCTGTATTTACAGCATTTGTACTGCCGCCGCCTATAAAACTAAAGTCGGCATTAGCGCAGTTCGTGCCACCACCGCCTACCGTAGCGCCCATATTGCCACCCGCAGTATTGCCGCAACCACCACTTATTGTAGGGTATTGGCTACCAAATATATTATTATTGCTGCCACCTGCTATTACACCGAAATTTACGGCACGGCCAGTACCACCCGTTATATTATTCTCAAAGCCGCCACCTATAAAATTTATCCCGCCCTGGTTGTCAACGCAATTGCAACAGCCGCCGCCAATAACCGAAAATGGTGTATGCGCGGATATAAAATTCTTTTCTCCTGCGCCAATAAAACTGGATTCTGCATTATCTATATAATTGCAGGTACCGCCTACAATTGTAACAAATGGGCCATTCACATGGTTGCATTGCCCACCTGCAATAGACGAGTAGTTAGCATTATTTATTATGTGATCTCCACCTCCTAATATGCTTGCAAAACTGCCTTCACATATCATATTATTACAGCCATTACCTATTGTGGTGTAGCAAAGAGGTGATGATGTATTTGTTTCGCAAATACAGTTAGCACTACCGTTAATGATAGTGGCAAAACAGCCTGTAGCAGTATTATTTTGCCCGTTCAACATAGCAATATAAGTGCCGGCATTTGCATTATTACAACCATTAGCTATAAAATTAAAATCGCCGGCAGCACCAGCTGGTGGGTAATTGACAATGTTATTACAGCCGTTTACTACTGTTCCGAAATTTAATGTAGCTTGGTTGCAAGCCCCGTTCAGTACACTGACGTAGGCTCCGCTCCCGGCGAAATTACATTGCCCATTGCCTATAAAAGAATAATCGCCAGTAGCCTGGTGGTTTACCGCTCCGGCCGTATTGCCTCCACTACCTATGAACGAAAACTGGCCGGAGGCCTGATTTTGATTGCCATTTATTACGCTGGCAAAACAGGTATCTGCACCCGGCGAATAGGCAAAGTTGCCAACCCCGTTAACAACACTATTATTGTAGCCTGATGCCTGGTTGGCGCTCCCATTGCCAATGAAATTAAATGCACCATCATCTCCTGACGTGGGGAGTGGTATAGTGTTGCCGGTGCCCATGATAATGGTAGAGCAGGGCGAAAATATGGAATTTGTATTGGCGAGCGGACCGCCCAATATACTGGAGTCGTTGGCTATAGGCCCAAAGTTGCCGGAAACCGGGCTGCCCGATGGATCAGACCTTAGCGTTTGGTTGAGTGAGCCTGAACTCGGGTCGCAGAAGATGCAGAAGTACGACATAAAGTATACGTTTAGAAGGTGTGCGAAAAATTACATACATAAAGTTAGTAAAAAAAAAGCCGTTCTGCCAAATACTTTATAATGACTATCGGGTTAAATGAACCTAAATTATTTTAACTGACAAGATTGCATGTACATATTTTAAACAATAAAAATAACTAAAAATGGAAGAGAAAATC
>Ga0316218_1004762_pt1 | contig 10100 bp, 6 predicted proteins | sample TBH18003metaG_FD_203634 | JGI IMG/M metagenome (GOLD analysis project Ga0316218, IMG submission 203634) | Freshwater microbial communities from Trout Bog Lake, Wisconsin, USA - TBH18003 | ecosystem: Environmental > Aquatic > Freshwater > Lake > Hypolimnion/Profundal zone | place: USA: Wisconsin... | reverse complement strand
CGAGCGGGTGCTGCGCGCCGCCCAGTCCGCCGTGGACGAGGGCATTGCCCGTCCCGTGCTGATCGGCCGGCGGGAGGTGATTTCCGCCCAGATTGCCCGGCTGGACCTGCGGCTGGAGGCGGAAGGGGCCGTGGAGATCTTCGACCCGTCCGAGCAGTCCGAGCTGGCGGCAGGTCTTGCGGCGGAATACGGCAAGCTCGTCGGCCGCCGGGGCGTCACGCCGTCCGAGGCCCAGCGCAACTTCCGTCGCCAGTCCACCATCGCCACAGCCATGCTGCTGCGCCGGGGTCTGGTGGATGCGGCGCTGGTGGGCGGGGCCGGGGACTGGTGGCGGCGCTTCACCACGGTGTTGCCGATCATCCCCAAGGCCGATGACGTCAGCCGGGTCTATTCCATGACCGTGCTGATCCTGCCCAAGGGCTCCCTGTTCATCGCCGACACCCATGTGAACCTCGAGCCCACGGCGACCCAGCTGGTGGAGCTGACCCATCTCGCCCAGCGGGAAGTGCGGCGCTTCGGCCTGACGCCGAAGGTGGCCCTGTTGTCCCACTCCAATTTCGGGGCCAGCCACTCCCCCTCCGCCCGGCGGATGGCCGAGGCGCTGGGCCGGATCCGGGCGGCCTATCCGGACCTGGTGGTGGACGGGGAGATGCACGGGGACTCCGCCCTCAGCCAGCCGATTCGCGACCGGCTGGTGGCCGATTCCCCCATCGACGGCTCGGCCAATCTGCTGATCATGCCGTCGCTGGACGCGGCAAACATCTCCCTGTCCCTGCTGTCGGGGGCCTCCGACGGGCTGATGGTGGGGCCGGTGCTGCTGGGCATGTCACGGCCCATCCACGTCCTGACCCCCACGGCCACGGCCCGGGGGATCACCAATCTCACCGCGCTCGCTGTCGCCCAGTGCGGCAAGGCCCCCACCCGGACGGACCCGGACGGCGGGGGCGGAGCGCCGATCTCGAGCTTTGCCCCGCGCAAATCCTCCCGCGCCCGCTTCTGGCCCTTTTGACGGGATGGGCGCGGGCGAAAAAACCACCTGAAATTGCGCACGGTCCCCGGCGGGCCCCTACCATGTCCCTCGGGTCGCGTCCCCCTGGGCGCGGACAGGGATCGTGGAAAGGGACAGGATGGACTTCGCAGCCTGGGGTGCGCCGCTGGCGGAACAGGAACTGGATCAGGCGGTGGCGCTGGTCGGATGTGACACGGCAGCCCTCTGGGCGCTGGTCATGGTGGAGACCACGGGGGTCGGGTTCCTGCCGGACCGCCGCCCGCGGCTATTGTTCGAGCGGCACTATTTCAGTCGGCTGACCGGGGGGCGCTTCGACGGCACCGACCCGGACATCAGCGCCCCCACCGCCGGTGGCTACGGCCCGGGCGGGGGGCATCAGTACGACCGGCTGCAGGCGGCACTGGTGCTCGATCCGGACGCGGCGCTGCGCAGCGCCTCCTGGGGCCTGGGACAGGTGATGGGGGCGGCCTTCCGCGCGACGGGGCACCCTACGGTGGAGGCGATGGTGGCCGACTGCGTGGCGGGGGAGGGGGGGCAGCTTCTGTGCCTGGCCCGCTTCCTGGTCAGCAACGGCCTGGCCACCGCCCTGCAGCAGGGGGACTGGACCCGGCTGGCCCGGGGCTACAACGGTCCGGACTATGCCGCCCAGCACTATGACGAGCGGCTGGCAGCCAGCCATCGACGCCTGGTGCAGGACGGCCTGCCGGACCTCCGGGTCCGGGCCGCGCAGCTGGGCCTTGCCTACCACGACCGCCCGGTGCCGGTGGACGGGCGGCTCGAGCAGGCCACCCAGACAGCCCTGGCCGCGTTCCAGGCGGAGGCCGGGCTGCCGGTGACCCGGCGGCCGGATACCCCCACCCTGGTGCAGCTCTACGACCCTCCACCCGGCTCGGCGGCCCTGGCTGGCATTCGAAGGGTTTGGCAATACAATTGACAGACATTGTCACATTCGCGGGGTCGTGAATGACGGAACAGCGACGGTCGGATGGACTGAGCACCAGTGGACTCCGGGCAGGAGTGCATCTGGCGCTGATCTGCGTCCTGTCCTTCGCAGTCCTGCGGATCTTCCAGGCACCGGGACATGCGGCACTGTTCTGGCCGGCCAACGGGGTGATGACGGCGCTGCTGCTGCGCACCCGGCGCCGACACCTGGCGGCGATCCTGGCCTTGAGCTTCGCCGCCGGTGCCGCGGGGCTGCTGATGGCGGGATCGTCCCCGGTCCATGCCCTGGTCGGCGGCAGCTGCAACGTCGCCGAGGCGGCGCTGACCGCCCTTGCCCTGCGACGGCTGGTCGGCGCGGTTCCCGACCTGACCCGGTTCCGCGACCTGATGATCTTCGCCACCGTCTCGGTCACGGTCCCGGCCGCGTCCGCCCTCGTGGCCACGGGCCTGATGGTCGGCTATGCCGCCCCCGGTGCCATGGACTTCCTGAGGGGATGGTGGCTGGCCGACAGCCTCGGCCTGCTGATCGTGACGCCGGCGGCCATGACCGTCCGGATCCGCCCTGCGACCCTGGTGGGCGGGTCCCGGCCGCGCTGGATGACGCCCGCGGCCCTCGTCGCCGTGGCAGCCATCGCGGTGGCCGATTCGGTCCTGCCCATGGGAGCCATCGCCATCGGCGGACTGGCCCTGCTGGCCCTGATCGGGGCCGAGTACGGCGGGGCCTTCGCCGCCGCGGCGCTGCTGCTGGTCTCCTCGGCCGCCCTGGCCTCCCGGCTGGTGGGTGGGAGCCTTTCCAACCTTTCGACCGAGCAGGCGTGGCTGGCCGCACAGTCCCTGGTGGTCCTGGCGGTGTCGTCCCTCCTGGCGGAGCAGCGGCGGCTGCAGGCCGAACTGGCCGGGCGTCTCGGCCGGTCCGAGGCGGAGCGCCTGGCCATCGCCGATTCCGACCGCCTGGCCCGCCTGGCCGGGGCCGTGGCCGAGATCGGCTACTGGCGGACCGACTTCACCACGGGGGAGACCGTGTGGTCCGAGGCGATGCTGGGCATTCTGGGCCTGCCGCGGGACGGTGCCGGTGCGCGGCTGAACATCCAGGCGGCGATCCAGACCTGCGTTGTCGCGGAGGACCAGGCCCACATGTTCCGCCTGTCCGAGGCCCTGCGGCGGGACGGCAAGGCCTGGGCCACCCAGGTCCGGGTGATCCGGCAGTCCGATGGAGCCCTGCGGCGCCTGTCCCTCCGGGGCGAGGCAGATGTGGCACCGGACGGAACCGTCACCGGGGTCGTCTGCGTCGGCCGGGACATCACCGCCGAGGCCGGGGCCCGCGCCGCATTGGAGGAGAGCGAGGCCCGCTACCGCCTGGTGACCGAGTACATGCACGACCCGGTCCTGCACATGGCCCTCGACGGCACCGTCCGCTTCATCTCCGGTGCCGCGCGGCGCTACGGCTACGAGCCGCAGGACCTGGTGGGCCGGAACGCGCGGGACTTCATTCACCCCGACGATGTGGAGCGGTTTGCGGAATTCCTCTCCCTGCTGCCGGGACGGGAGACCCTCGACGATGTGCTGTTCGAGACCGAATTCCGGATCCGCACCGCCACGGGCGAGTATGTCTGGGTCGAGGGCAATCCGGCCCTGTTGCGCAATGGCGACGGCGAGATCGACGGCTATGTCAACGGCCTGCGGGACATCACCAGCCGCAAGCTGGCCGAGCTGGCCCTGCAGGAGAGCGAGGCCCGGTACCGGGTGCTGGCCGAGGCGTCGCCGGACGTGGTGGTCCGCTACGACCTGGACTTCCGCTTCGAGTACGCCTCTCCGCGGGTGGCGGAATACGGCTTCGACCCGGACGAGCTGATCGGTCGCTCGATCCACGCGATGATCCATCCGGCGGACCGGGAGTTCGTGGAGCAGCGCGTCCGCGAGGGCCTGGCCCGCGGAGAGATGGACCGGAGCCACGACCGCTCCCATCGCCTCGTCACCAAGGCCGGCGAGACCGTGTGGGTGGAATCGCGCCCCTCCATCATCCGTTCGGCCACAGGGGAGCCCGTGGCGATCCTCGCCCAGGTCCGCAACATCACCGAACGCCGCGCCCAGCACAAGGCGCTGGAGGACAGCGAGCTGCGGTACCGGACCATCGCCGAGCGGGTGACCGACATCATCGCTGTGTCCGGTGCCGATGGGGTCATCGGGTACCTGTCACCCGCCATCGAGGCCGCCACCGGCTATCTGCCGGAGGAGCTGATCGGCCAGTTCTGGCCCGACCTCGTCCATCCCGATGACCGGAACCTCATGACGGCCGCCTTCCTGGCCATCGCGGCGGGCCGGTCCGACGCCGAACGGGTCATCCGCTACCGGGCCCGGCGGCGGGACGGCAGCTGGGTCTGGCTGGAGTCCCGCCCGGTGCCGCAGTGGAGCGAGGACGGTGAGCTCGACGGCTGCATCGACGTCATCCGCGATGTGAGCCGCCATGTGGAGCTGGAGGCAGACCTGCGGGCGGCCAAGGAGGCGGCGGAGCGCGCGGCCCTCGCCAAATCCGAATTCCTGGCCAATATGAGCCACGAGATCCGCACCCCGCTGACGGCGGTGCTGGGGTTCGTGGGGGTCGTGGCCGACCGGCCGGACCTGGCACCGGACGTCCGGCTGGACCTGGAGCGGATCGATCATGCGGGTCGGACGCTGTTGTCCATTGTCAACGACATTCTCGAGGTCTCCAAGCTCGAGGCCGGTCAGGTGAAGATCGCGCCCGCCCCCTGCGATGTCCGGCGGCTGACCGCCGACCTGATCGACATGTTCGCCCCCCAGGCCGCCGCCCGGGGCCTGTCCCTGACCCTCAAGGTGGCGGAAGAGGTGCCAGAGGCCCTGCGGCTGGACGGGGATCGCATCCGCCAGGTGGCGGTGAACCTGATCGGCAACGCCCTGAAATTCACCGAGTCCGGCACGGTGGGCCTGGATGTGGACTATGTGGCCGCCGACGAGCGCGTGCTGTTCCGGGTCCACGACACCGGCCCCGGGCTGGATGCACAGCAGACGGCGGGCCTGTTCCAGCGGTTCTCGCAGGTGGACACGTCGGTCAGCCGTCGGCAGGGGGGCACGGGTCTGGGCCTCGCCATCTGCCGCGGTCTGGTCCAGGCCCTGGGCGGGGAAATCTCCGTGGACAGCACCCCGGGGGTCGGTGCCTGCTTCAGCTTCGCGATTCCGGCCCGGCCCTGCGCCCTCCCGGTGAGCGAACCGGTGACCGCCCCGGACTTTGCCGGGGTCCGACTGCTGGTGGTGGACGACAATGTCTCCAACCGCGACCTGGCGGAGCGGATCTTCCGCAATCTGGGCTTCCGGGTCGATGTGGCGGCCAGCGGGTCGGACGGCGTGAAGGCGTGCGAAGCCACGGCCTACGACCTGATCCTGATGGACATCCGCATGCCCGAGCTGGACGGCCCGACCGCGGCCCGGATGATCCGCGACGGGGAGGGTCCCAGCCGCGACACCCCGATCCTGGCCTTCACCGCCGATGTGGATGCCGGGCTGGACCAGCGCTATCCCGGCCTGTTCGACGGCATGGTGCGAAAGCCCATCGAACTGGCGCAGCTGATCACAGAGGTCTCGGCCTGCCTGCCGACCCCGCGGGCACCCGTGACCGCCGCCGTCCGCTGACCACAGCCTGAAACATTGCCGACAGTTAATGTCGCGATGCTTGCCTTGATGGTGGGGGCATCCCTAATCTGCGATCCTTGGATGCAGGGCCCGACCGGCCCCCTGGGGAGACACCACCGATGCGCAGATTGACGGCCACCCTTCTGGCGGGGGCGATGATGATCGCGCCGGCCCTGACCCCCGCTGTGGCCCATGCCGACACCCCCGCCAAGGCCGCCGATGCCGGGGCGAAGAAGGCGGACGCCGACACGGTCGAGGTCAGCGCCGTGGAGACGGCCCATCCCGTCGCCCGGTCCATCCCCTTCCACGGGACGACCCTGAACTACACCGTGACCCCCGGGACCCTGACGCTGCGCAACGACGAGGGCGTGGCCACGGCCAGCCTGTTCTACGTGGCCTATACGGTGAAGCCCGCCCCCGGCGCGCCGCCACGGCCGGTGAGCTTCCTGTACAATGGCGGGCCCGGCTCCTCGACCATGTGGCTGCACCTGGGCTCGTTCGGCCCGCTGAAGATCGCCATGGCCGGGCCCGACATCGTGCCCGCCGCGCCGGTGAAGCTGAGCGCCAACCCGGACACCCTGCTCGACAAGACCGACCTCGTCTTCATCGATGCCCCCACCACGGGCCTGTCGCGCATGATCGGCAAGACCGAGGCCAAGACCGTGTTCGGGGTGGACGGGGACCTGGACGCCTTCTCCCGGGGCATCCAGCGCTGGCTGAGGGTCAACAGCCGCTGGGACAGCCCCAAGTTCCTGATCGGCGAGAGCTATGGCACCCTGCGCTCCGCCGGTCTGGCGCATCTCCTGGCGGAAAAGGGCGTGCAGCTGAACGGCGTGGCCCTGGTCTCCACCACCCTGAACATCGGCCTCCTGTTCCAGGCCAATGACCGGGGCTATGTGAACATGCTGCCAACGGAGGCGGCGACGGCCTGGTTCCACAACCGCCTCACACCCCGGCCCGCGGACCTGGAGAGCTTCCTGACCGAGGTCCGGGCCTTTGCCGACGGCCCCTATGCGGCGGCCCTGGCCAAGGGCACGGCGGTTCCCGCGGCGGAGCGGGACGAGGTGGCGGCCAAGGTCGCGGCCTATACCGGCGTCTCGGCCCAGTTCGTGCTGAACAACAACCTGCGCCCCGACCCGGACCGGTTCCGCAAGGAACTGCTGCGGGGCGAGCGCAAGACCGTCGGTCGCCTGGACTCCCGCTTCCTGGGCGAGGATGCCGATGCCGGCGGGGAGGGGACCGAATACGACCCCACCGACAATGCCATGACCGGCGCCTGGGTCAGCACCATCAACGACTATCTGTTCCGCGACCTGGGGTATGAGACCAACCTCACCTACCGGCCCAACAACTATGGGGCCCAGGAGGGGGAAGGCTGGAACTGGAAGCACCGGGTCGAGGGCCTGGGCGGGCAGCTGACCGCCGACACCTCCGTCGACCTGGCCGCCGCGCTGCGCCGCAATCCCCGGCTGAAGCTGCTGAACATCGCCGGCTATTACGACATGGCCACGCCGTTCTTCGGGGCGGAGTACGACATCAAGCACATGGCCGTGGATGCGGACCGGCAGGCCAACATCACCTACAAGTACTATCCCGCCGGTCACATGGTCTATATCGAGCCCAATTCCGCCCGCCAGCTGCGCCTCGACATCGAGGCCTGGATGGACACGGCGAAATAGGCCCATCCCGCGAGGCACCGCATGCTCACCGTCACCCCCTCCGGTCAGGCCTGCGGTGCCACCGTCACCGGTCTCGACCTGTCCGGCCCTCTGTCCGACGACCTGGTGGCGGAGATCCGCGCCGCCTGGCTCACGCACCATGTGCTGGCCTTTCCCGGGCAGGCGCTGGATGACGATGCGCTGGAGCGGTTCACCCTGGCCTTCGGCGGCTTCGGCGACGACCCGTTCATCGCCCCCATCCCCGGGCGGCAGCACGTGATCGCCGTGCAGCGGCGGGCGGACGAGACCTCTCCCATCTTTGCGGAGAGCTGGCATTCGGACTGGAGCTTCCAGGCGCGGCCGCCGGCGGGCACCTGCCTCTACGGGATCACCATCCCCCCGGTGGGCGGGGACACCCTCTATGCCAACCAGCACGCGGCGCTGGACGCCCTGCCCGATGCCCTGCGACGCCGGATCGAGGGCCAGAGGGCCATCCACTCCGCCCGGCTGCCCTATGCCCGGGACGGGGCCTATGGGGAGGCGGACCGGGCCCGGCGCTCCATGGACATCCGCCCCTCCGACGAGGCGCTGAAGACCGAGACCCACCCCCTGATCCAGGTGCATCCGGAGACCGGGCGCGAGGCCCTGTTCGGCTGCCTGGGCTACATCGTCGGCATCGAGGGGATGGACGACGCGGAGGCCCGGCCCCTGCTGCTGGAGCTCTATCACTGGCAGGGGCGCGAGGCGTTCCAGTACCGGCACGTCTGGTCGCCAGGCATGCTGGTCATGTGGGACAACCGCTCGGTGCTGCACGCGGCCACCGGGGGCTATGACGGCCATGACCGGCGGCTGCACCGCACGACCATCGCCGCCTGGACACCCCCGGCCGCGGCCTGGTCGGGTGCCTAGCTGCCGAGGAACATCTGGCGGATGCCGGCGCGGAAGGCCTCCACCCCGGCGCTCAGCCTCTGGCCATAGGTGGCCTTGGCATCGGCCCCGGCGACGAAGGTGACCTTCGGGCTGTCGTCATGCACCGCGTCCCAGACCACCTCGGCGATCTGCTCGGCGGTGGAGCCGTTGGCCCGCCGCTCCGGATTGGAGAAGGCCGCCATGGTCCGGGTGATGGCCTCCATGTAGGCCGGGTGCGGCGTGAACACGAGGGAGCGGGAGGCGAAGTCGGTGCTGATGCCCCCGGGGGCCACGGTCTTCACCCGGATGCCGAAGGGCTCCATCTCGAAGGCCAGGCTCTCGCTCCAGCCCTCCAGGCCCCACTTGGTGGCGTGGTAGACGGAATTGAACGGGAAGGCGACCAGACCGCCGATGGAGGTGGTGGTGAGGATCACGCCCTTTCCCTGTGCCCGCAGGGCCGGAAGGAAGGCCTGGGTCACCCGCATCACCCCGAGCAGGTTGGTGTCCAGCTCACGGACCAGCTGGTCGTCCGTCGCCCCCTCGAAGGCCCCGGCCAGCCCGTAGCCGGCATTGTTGAACAGCACGTCGATCGGCCCCCGGGCCAGCGCCGCCGCGGCCGCGGCCTTGATCTGCGCCGGGTCGGTCACGTCCAGGGGCAGGAGCGTGATCCCCTTGACGGCGGCCAGCTCCGCTTCCTTGTCCGGGTTGCGCATGGTGGCGATGACGTTCCAGCCCCTCGAGGCGAACAGCAGGGCCGTTGCCCGGCCAAGCCCCGTGGAAGCGCCGGTGATGAAGATGGTCTGTGTCATCGAGGGGGTCTCCGTTCCCGTTTTGCCGAGCATGACAGCAATCCGCGCAGACCAGAAGCGCGGCCCCGTCGCACGCCTGTCCTGTCGCAGACGCTGGCGCCCCGGCGGCGCGGTGATTATCTTGCCTTTCGACGCAGCGCCGACCGGGCGCGCAGATACCGCGGGACGCGGCAGGAGCTCGACACATGGCTGACACCACCGACTACACGCCCCCCGCCGTCTGGGTCTGGAACAAGGAAAACGGCGGCCGCTTTGCCGCGATCAACCGGCCGATCTCCGGCGCCACCCACGAAAAGGTGCTGCCGGTGGGCAAGCATCCCTTCCAGCTCTATTCCCTGGGCACGCCCAACGGGGTGAAGGTCACGATCATGTTCGAGGAACTGCTCGAACTGGGCCATTCGGGGGCGGAATACGACGCCTGGATGGTGGTCATCAGCAATGGCGACCAGTTCGGCAGCGGCTTTGTCGAGGTCAATCCCAACTCCAAGATCCCCGCCCTGATGGACCGCAGCGGCGACAAGCCGATCCGGATCTTTGAGTCCGGGGCCATGCTGGTCTATCTGGCGGAGAAGTTCGGGGCCTTCCTGCCGACGGACCCTGCCGCCCGGGCGGAGACCCTGTCCTGGCTGTTCTGGCAGATGGGCAGCGCGCCCTTCCTCGGCGGCGGCTTCGGCCATTTCTACGCCTATGCCCCGGTGAAGATCGAATACGCCATCGACCGCTATGCCATGGAGGTGAAGCGCCAGATGCACGTGCTCGACACCCATCTGGCCACCCACGAATATCTGGCGGGGGACACCTACACCATCGCCGACATGGCCGTGTTCCCCTGGTACGGGGCCATGGCCAAGGGCCTGCTCTACGGGGCGGCGGAGTTCCTGTCGGTGCACGAGTACAAGAACGTCCTGCGCTGGGCCGACCAGATCAACCAGCGCCCGGCGGTGATCCGCGGCCGCAAGGTCAATGTGGGCTGGGGCGATCCGGCCAACCAGCTGCTGGAACGCCACGACGCCAGCGACTTCGAGCTGCGCACCCAGGACAAGATCGGCGGGTAGGGGGGGCTGCCGGACCCTGAACGAGGTTCCCGGGTCTTCGCCCGGGAATGACGACTTCTATCTAATCTCGTCA
>Ga0316218_1004757_pt1 | contig 10102 bp, 7 predicted proteins | sample TBH18003metaG_FD_203634 | JGI IMG/M metagenome (GOLD analysis project Ga0316218, IMG submission 203634) | Freshwater microbial communities from Trout Bog Lake, Wisconsin, USA - TBH18003 | ecosystem: Environmental > Aquatic > Freshwater > Lake > Hypolimnion/Profundal zone | place: USA: Wisconsin... | reverse complement strand
CCGAACGGCTCGGTCGTGAAGGTGGCCGGGATCGACCAACTGTCCTTCGATGGCACCGCTCGGGTGTTCAATGGAGAAGCCGCAGCCATGGAGGCCATTTTGGCCGGCGACATCCAGCCAGGCACGGTGCTCGTCATTCGCTACGAAGGTCCAAAGGGCGGCCCCGGCATGCGCGAGATGCTGGCCGTCACCGGTGCCATGAAGGGCGCGGGGCGCGGGGGCGACTGCGCACTCGTGACCGATGGCCGGTTCTCGGGCGGGACGCACGGGTTCTGCATTGGACATGTGGCCCCCGAAGCCGTCGACGGCGGCCCCATTGGCCTCGTTGCCGACGGTGACCGCATCGTCATCGATGTGGTGGATCATCGCATCGACCTCATCGTGGACGCCGACGAACTCGAGCGCCGACGAGCAGCGCTGGTAGCGCCGACGCCGCGGTACACGACGGGCGTCCTCGCCAAGTACGCGCGCCTCGTGACCGGGGCCGAGCTCGGTGCGGTCACCCGGGCCTAGGTGCGCACAATGACCGAGGCCGATGGGTCCGGCACGCAGGACACGCGCGAAGCGTGGTCGACGCGCCGGTGCGCCGTCATCTTCGGAGCGTGGTTGCTCAGCTGCTCCACGGTCTTTTGTTCTGGCGTGTGGCTGCACGGCCATCCTGGTGGTCGGCTCTTCGCTGCCGAGCGAGCAGACGCCCAGCAGGAGATCTGGTTCCTCGGGTTCGCGGCCCATGTGCTGAGCCACCTGCAGCATCCCTTCCTCACGAACCTGATGTACGCCGGTCAAGGCGGCGTCAACACCCTGTCCAACACCTCAGAGCTCGCCGTTGGGGTGCTCTTCGCTCCGGTGACCTGGATCGCTGGACCGATCGTCACCTTCAACCTCGTCACCCTCCTCGCTCCCGTCGCCACCGGCCTCGTGACGTTCTGGAGCCTCCAGTGCGTCACCGAGCGACGGGTCGGGCAGTGCGTGGCTGCCACCATGGTGGCCTTCGCCCCCAATCTGGTGGCTGCGGCCGTCGGTGGTCACCTCATGGTGACACTCTTCATCTACCCGCCGATCGTGTTCGCCCTCATGACGGACCTCCTCGTCACGAAACGACGGTCCGACGTGCGCAACGGCATCTGGCTTGGGTTGGCGACTGCGGTGCAGTTCTTCATCGGGACGGAGCTCCTCGTCATCACCGTTACCGTGACCGCCGTCGCGCTCCTCGTGGCCTGGGTGCTCGCGCCCCGTCGATCGGTGCAGTGGGGCAGCCTCGTTCGAGCGGGGAGTTGGGCGGTTGGGATCGCCGGCGTGCTGCTGGCCTACCCGCTGTGGTTCGCCCTCGCTGGTCCCCAGCACGTCACCGGACCGGCGTGGCCCATCATCCCCTTCGCGAACCACCACCCCGGCGACGTCCTCGGGCTCGGGCACGGCGGGGCCACGTTCACCGCCTCGGGAGTTGGGCTCGGGATCAACACCACCTACCTCGGATGGGCGCTGCTCATCGCCCTGGCCATCTCAGCGCCGCGTTGGCGCGGTCGGACGCCGGTGGTGCTCGCCGTGACGGGCGTCATCTCGTGGTTACTCAGCCTCGGCAATCCCGCTCGAGCCACTGGGCTGTTCGGCGCCGTGTTCCATCCCATGCGCCTCCTCGACCACCTCCCGCTCTTCAACGCGGTGATGGCGGCGCGGTTCGATCTCGGCTGCACCTTCTGCGCAGCGCTCCTCATCGCCTTCTCGGTCGACGGGTGGATGAGGGTCGTGGAGGAACGGTGGGCGGACAACGACCGATCGAAGCGCTTCGGCGGAGGCGTCGTCGGAGCAGCAGCGATCCTTGTGTGCCTCCCAGTTGTGGCCACCTACGGCATTCCGTCAGCGGCGGCCGTGCACGAGCCGTGGTGGTTCGCCGCCCGTGCGAGCAGCCTCCATCCAGAAGGGAACGTGACGGTCTACCCGAACTACCGGACGCTCATGTGGGAGGCGGTGCAGGACTTCCCCTTTCCCATCACCGGCGGCTACGCCATCATCCCCGGAATGGATGGAACGACGAGTCAGGCCTTCGACGTCCCCCGCCCGCTCGACGGCGTGTTGCTCCGTGCTGAGGTGTTGCGGAAGCGACCGAGTGGTCTCGATCTCACGAACGCCACCCTGCCCGATGCACTCGCCACGCTGAAGGAGCGTTCGGTGAGCACCGTGGTGGTGCTCACGAAGGACGCCAACGCCGGCTACGTGGCGGCGACGTTCACGAGCCTGCTCGGGCGAGGTCCGATCGTCGACCACGGAGTGATGGTGTGGCACCACGTCCAGGCAGAGCTCCCTGACCATCCCGTTCCCGGTGCTGCGGCAGCAATTGCGACCTGCGCGTGGCGCTGGCATCGCAGCGCGGCAGATGCGGTGCACTGCAGTGAGATCGTGCTCGCTGCCGCTCGCCACCTCGGCACCTGATGACGACGACTTGGCAGGGATGGGAGCGACGTGGCAGAATGCCGACATGGCTTTCGGAAGTCGTGAGGTAGTACGCAGCTAGCGCGACCGGTCCTTTCCCCTCGCGCGTCGCCTCCCACACGGGAGGCTCTTTTTATTTCTCGACCCACTGCACAGCAGAGGAGCACCATGGAACTCACCGGAGCACAGGCCCTGATCAAGGCCCTCGAACACCAAGGCACCGAGGTCATCTTCGGTCTCCCTGGTGGCGCCATCTTGCCGGTCTACGACCCGATCATCGACTCATCGATCCGTCACATCCTCGTGCGCCACGAGCAAGGCGCCGGACACATGGCCGAGGGCTATGCCCTCGCCACCGGGCGCCCCGGGGTTGCCATGGTGACCTCTGGTCCGGGGGCGACCAACATCGTCACCCCGTTGGCCAATGCCTACATGGACTCCACGCCGCTCGTCGTGGTGACTGGCCAGGTGGCGACGGGATCCATTGGCACCGATGCCTTCCAAGAGTGCGACATCACCGGAGTCACCTCCGGGATCACCAAGCACAATTGGCTCGTCACCGACGCCAAGGATCTTCCCCGCATCGTCGCTGAAGCCTTCCACGTGGCAACGACGGGACGCCCAGGTCCGGTCCTCATCGACGTGCCGAAAGACGTCAGCCAATCCATGATGGAGTGGTACTGGCCCGAGGGCACCGCCGATCTCGACCTGCCGGGCTACCACCCACCCGTCGGCGTCGACGACGCAGCCATCGCCGAGGCGATCTCGATGCTCCTCGCTGCCGAGCGCCCGTTGCTCTACGTCGGCGGTGGCGTGATCCAGGGAGGGGCGAGCGCAGATCTGCGGGCCCTCGCCGAGCGCCTCAACCTGCCCGTCGTCACGACCCTCATGGCCCGAGGGGCGTTCCCTGACAGCCATGCCCAGCACCTCGGCATGCCCGGAATGCACGGGACCTACACCGCCGTCACCGCGCTCCAGCGAGCAGACCTCGTGGTCTCCTTGGGCGCCCGCTTCGACGACCGAGTCACCGGCAAGGTCGACGGCTTCGCCCCCCTGGCCAAGATCATCCACGTCGACATCGATCGGGCCGAGCACGGCAAGGTGCGCCACCCCGACCTCGCCATCGTGGCCGACTGCAAGGTGGCGGTTGCTGCACTGGCGAGCGCTGCAGGATCGGCGACGCCATCGGATCTCTCTGCGTGGTGGGACGAGCTCCGTGGCTACCAGGCCCGCTACCCCCTCACCTACGAGCCCCACGACGGCCATGGACTACTCAAGCCCCAGCAGGTGGTCGAGACGCTCCGTGACCTCAGTCCTGCGGGCACCATCGTGGCCTCGGGCGTCGGCCAGCACCAGATGTGGGCCAGTCAGTTCTGGAACTTCGAAGAACCACGGACCTGGATCAACTCCGGTGGAGCGGGGACCATGGGCTTCGCTGTGCCCTCGGCCATTGGGGCCAAGGTGGGACGTCCCGACCGCACGGTCTGGGCCATCGACGGCGATGGGTGCTTCCAGATGACCGCCCAGGAGCTCGTCACCGCACGAGCCGAGGGCATCCCCGTCAAGATCGCGATTTTGAACAACGCCTACCTCGGCATGGTGCGCCAGTGGCAGGAGATGTTCTACGACGAGCGCTACAGCGAGGTCTACCTCTCGCCCGATCTGCCCAACTACGTCATGTGGGCAGAAGCCATGGGCTGCGTCGGCATTCGCGTCGACGACCAGCGTGACGTCGAAGCCGCCATTGAGCAGGCCAACGCCATCGACGATCGGCCCGTCGTCATCGACTTCCGGACCGACGCCAGCGAGAAGGTCTTCCCCATGGTGCCCGCTGGTCTGTCGAACGACGCCATCATGGTCCACCCCTCACAGGAGCAACGATGACCCCAGAACCCATTGAACTGCCGAGTTCCCAGGGTGAACTCCGCCACCACGTCTTGTCCGTGCTCGTCGAGAACAAGGCCGGCGTGCTGTCGCGTGTGGCAGGCCTGTTCTCCCGGCGGGGCTTCAACATCTTCAGCCTGGCCGTGGCCCCGACGGATCCCTCCCAACGGTTCAGTCGGATCACCATCGTGGTCGACGCTGCGTCGGCGCCCCTCAGCCAGATCGTCAACCAGCTCGACAAGCTCATCAACGTCGTCGAGATCAGCCACGTGAACGAGCAGTCGGTGGTTGAGCGCGAACTCCTCCTCGCCACGGTTGGCGTCGCTTCGGACCAGATGGCGGGAGCCCTCGCCCTGTGCGCGAGCTTCGGCGCAGAGGTCATCGCCGCCACCTCGAGCGAGGTCACGGTGACGTTGGCGGCGCACCCGGACCAGATCAACGCGTTCTGTGAACTCCTCGCTGCGTACCGTGTCGACCAGCTCCACCGGACGGGCCTCGTGGCCCTGCCTAGACTGACCACTCCGCCGGTCTCGCCGGCTTCTGCCGAACCGACCGACCCCCACTCGAACTGAAGGAGCAACCATGGCAACCATGTACTACGAAGCAGACGCTGACCCGTCGCTCATCGCCGGCCGCAAGGTCGCAATTCTCGGCTACGGCTCCCAGGGTCACGCCCACGCCCTCAACTTGATGGAGTCCGGCGTCGACGTTCGCGTCGGCCTGCGTGAGGGTTCGACCTCGATCGCCAAGGCCACCGAGGCTGGCCTCAAGGTGCTGAGCCTCAACGACGCTGCGGCCTGGGCCGACCTCATCATGGTGCTCCTGCCTGACACCGAGCAGAAGGCGGCCTACGACGCCTACATCGAGCCGAACCTGAACGAGGGCGACGCCCTGTTCTTCGCCCACGGCTTCAACATCCGCTTCGGTCAGATCACGCCGCCGGCGTTCGTCGACGTCGCGATGGTGGCCCCGAAGGGCCCCGGCCACCTCGTGCGGCGCACCTACACCGAAGGTGGGGGAGTCCCCTCGCTCATCGCCGTGCACCAAGACGCCACCGGCTCTGCCCACGCCCTCGCCCTCTCCTACGCCCACGCCAACGGTGGCACCCGTGCAGGTGTGCTCGAGACCACCTTCACCGAGGAGACCGAGACCGACCTGTTCGGCGAGCAGGTCGTCCTCTGTGGTGGGATGACCGAACTCGTGCGTGCGGGCTTTGACACCTTGGTGGCTGCTGGCTACCAGCCAGAGTCGGCCTACTTCGAGTGCTTGCATGAGCTCAAGCTCATCGTTGACTTGATGTACGAACAGGGCATTGCCGGCATGCGCTACTCGATCTCAGACACCGCGGAGTACGGCGACTTGACCCGTGGACCTCGCATCATCAACGAGAGCGTCCGTGAGGAGATGAAGAAGGTCCTCGGCGAGATCCAAGACGGCACCTTCGCCAACGAGTGGATTGCCGAGAACCGCAACGGCCGCCCGCGCTACGAGCGCCTGAAGGCCGAGGGTGCAGCGCACCCGATCGAAGTCGTCGGCGAAGAGCTCCGAGCGATGATGCCGTTCATCTCCGCAGGTAAGACCCGCGTCCAGGACGCCTCCGGCGGCTGAGTTGCCCGCTCGCTGAGCAGATGCACCGACACGTCAGTGGGGTTGCCATCGTTTTCCCGATGAATCGGGGAGTGCAACGGTGGCAACCCCGACGGTTTGCGCAGCATCGAGCAGGTGAGGATCGGACGTTGCGATTGCAGCGTCGTGGTGGAGCGCTGCTGCGAGGAGGCAGCAATCTGCCATGGAGACTGCACATAGCCTTCGGTCGTAGACCGACGATCGGATGACGCCAGCGGTTTCACCGATCTGTGCATCAACAGGTACGGTCGTCGAGATATTGAGCACGGCGAGATCGGCTCGGAGTCCATCAGGGTCAATGCCCCGTGTGCGCGTGAGCTGGTCAATGACTTCTGCCCGACCAATTCCGGTGATGCCAATCTGTTCGTCGCGCTGGAGGATGTCGCCGACCTCATCCATGGCTCGCTCGCCGGTCAAGAACGCAATGACGGCGAAGGCGTCGAGCAGAATCACCGAGCGTCCTCCCGCTCGTCCTCTTCGGATCGAGCCATCGCTCGCATCATTTCGCTCGAGGGGCCACTCCCCGCGTACTTCCCGGCGAGTGCGGTAACCGGGTCCTCAGGTGTCGGCCGGATGACGAGATGATCGCCGCAATCGACGACCGTCATCTGGATGACGTTCCAACGCTTACGGACGCTCGATGGAATGGAGAGTTGTCCGTTGACGGAGAGTCGCATGGTGTAGGCAGTCATACAGTAAGCGTACGGATTTACTGTATGGTGGTCAAGGGCCAGGTCCAATTCAGCGCTGCAGCATCGTCATCTCAACGGTTGGGGCCGTCGGTAGGGTGGGCTGATGGTTCCTCAACCGCCGTTCTCTGATGAAGAGCTCCGCCGAATTCTGCAGGACTGCAATCGCCGGATCGCTGGCCACGGCCCACGAACTGCCGGAACGATGCTCGCTGGCATCGATCCAGAAACTCCCCTCGACGTCTACGGCAACGGCGGCGTCGTGGCTGAACTCGAACGGGAAGTCGCCACACTCTTCGGGAAGGAGGCTGCGTTGTTCCTTCCCACGGGAACGATGGCGCAGCAAGCGACGCTCCGGATCCACGCAGAACGGCGGGGACGCAACGCCGTGGTCTTCCACCCGGCGTGCCACCTCGACAAGTACGAGGAGCGGGCCTACGAGCGGCTCCACGGCCTGGTCGGGATTCCGTGTGGGCCGATGTTCTCGACCATCACCACCGCAGCCCTCGAGCAGATCCGTGAGCCCTACGCGGCGCTCCTCCTCGAACTCCCGCAGCGAGAACTCGGCGGGGCGCTGCCCACGTGGGAAGAGCTCATCGCCCAGTGCGCGCTGGCGTCGTCGAGGGGAGCAGCGACGCACCTCGATGGGGCGAGGATCTTCGAAGCGGCGACCTACTACGAAGAGACCGCGGGCAAGACGATCCCCGACATCGCGGCGCTGTTCGACACCGTCTACCTGTCCTTCTACAAGGGTCTCGGTGGGATCGCGGGATGTTGCGTCGCTGGCGACCAGGCCGTCATCGACGAGCTGAAGCTCTGGAGGATCCGTCACGGGGGTCGGATGTACCAGATGTGGCCCTACGCCGCCTCAGCGCTCACCGGTCTGCGCACCTATCGCGACCGCTTCGGTGCCTACGTCGCCCACGCTCGAGCTTTCGCTCGTGCCGTCGCCGACGAACCTCGAATCGAGGTGCTCCCCAACCCACCGCAGGCCTCGATGCTGCACCTTCGAATCACGGGGGATGTCGAGGCGGTGCAGTGGGCGATGGTCGAGGTCGCTCGCCGATCAGGCGTGTGGCTCTTCGGTGGTGCCTACGCCAACGAAGGTCCGAACCTGCAGCGCTACGAACTCTCGCTGGGCGAAGCATCGCTTGCGGTTGATCCTCATGAATTCGCAACCCTCGTCCATGAAGTCTTGGAGATGAGCGACGCAGCCTGAGGATCATCATGGAATTCATGCATGGGTGGTCGTGCGGCTGCGGTCAACGAGCGCAGTCATTGGGTGAGGGAGGCCTTCTCCGCCGTGGGGAGGAGGTTGTCCGTGTCGCCGTCGAGATCGAGCGACCCACATCGTTCGTGAAGGACTGTGAGCCCTCAAACTGGTCGATGCCGATGTAGCGAGGGGACCCACAGGGGAGCACTTCCATCCTTGGGGTTCATCGCCGACGATGCGGTCATCACCAGAGGAAGTGGAGGGTGTCAGACGCTCCACACGATGCATGCAAGCGTGGTCAAGCCTCCTTGGAGAAGCGCTCCCTTCGGACTACGGTGGTCTCGGTTATTGGTGACGATTGATCATTGAATCTTCTTAGGTAGTCCAGTGTGATCCTTTCCGTGGGGAACGATGCAGCGCGAACACGTTGCACCTCGTTGCTCGTGAGGGTCTGAAAGGTGAGCGAGGGGAGTGTCATGGGTGCGAGGTTGACGGGATTCGTGAAAGCGGTCGTAGTTTGGGGTCTGATCATTGCAGCGACGACGATGGCCGGAGCCACGGGGTCACTCGTCGCTGCACCCTCCGCAGGTGCCTCGTCACCCCCGGCTCCGGGAACGCTTGCTGTGGTGATGAGTGGTGGACAGTCATCGGTCCATGGAAATCCGATCGGCATCGCTTTCGACGGTGCAGGCAACCTCTACGTTGTCGAGAACTCCAACAACGAGGTTGTGAGGATTGCCTCGGATGGCACGCGGACGGTCATTGCCGGAACCGGCCAAGCAGGCGCTCCTACTCCTGGACCTGCGACCAGTTCTAACCTGAACAACCCCTTCGGCGTTGCCGTTGACGCCTCTGGTGACATCTTCATCTCCGACTCCTCGAACAACGTGATTGAGAAGGTCACCCCTGATGGCACGCTCTCGATCGTTGCCGGAACCGGGCAGCTAGGAACTCCGGTTCCTGGGCCTGCGACGAGTTCAAACCTCTTTACTCCCCAAGGTATCGCCGTGGACACCTCAGGCAACCTCTACATCGCCGACCACTACAACCAAGTCATTGAGAAGGTCACCCCTGATGGCACGCTCTCGATCGTTGCCGGAACCGGGCAGCGAGGAACTCCGGTTCCTGGGCCTGCGACGAGTTCGAACCTCCATGATCCGGAGGGCCTTGCCGTTGACGCGGCGGGAAATCTCTTCATCGCTGACAGTGGCAACCAAATGATCGAGAAGGTCACCCCTGATGGCACACTGTCGATCATCGCAGGAAGCGGAGACTTCGACGCCCCGACACCCGGGCCTGCAACGAGTTCAGGCTTCAAGTACCCCTTTGGAGTCGCCCCTGACTCCTCTGGCAATGTGTACATCGCCGATTTCATTAACGACGTGGTTGAGAAGGTCACTCCCGATGGCACAATGACCGTTGTTGCTGGGACCGGTCGAGTCGGCGCGACAACTCCAGGTCCTGCGACGAGCTCTGATCTGTACTTGCCGATCGATGTTGCTGTCTCTCCTTCGGGCACTCTCTACATCAGTGACTACAACAACATGCAGATCGATACCGTGATGGTGCGCGTGACGAGCGTGGCGATCTCCAACCTTCCTGCTTCAGCCTCTTATGGCGGATCCTTCACCCCAACGGTTTCGACCACTGGTGATGGCACCACCTCGGTGACCAGTTCCACGACCAGTGTCTGCACCGTTGATCCCACTTCGGGCCTCGTCTCCTACGTCGGCGCTGGTACCTGCACTCTCGTGGCTCACGTGGCAGCGGGCACGAACTACGCGAGTGCAGATGGGGCTGACCAGAGCTTCTCCGTTGCTGCCGTTGCTCCATCGGCCCCGACCATCACCTCGGTCACCAGAGGCAACGCCCAAGCCACCATCACCTGGACCGACGGCGCCGCCAATGGCTCGAGCATCACCTCCCAGACGATCTACGTCTACGAAGGCTTGACGCTCGTCACCACCAAGACCGACTGCTCGGGCTCGCCCTGCACGGTGACTGGCCTGACCAACGGCACGAGCTACACCTTTAAGGTCTCCGACACCAACCACGTCGGCGAGGGAGCACTCTCTGCAGCCTCGGGCGCGATCACTCCGGCCACCAACCCTGGCGCCCCGACCATCACCTCGGTCACCCGAGACAACGCCCAAGTCACCATCACCTGGACCGACGGCGCCGCCAATGGCTCGAGCATCACCTCCCAGACGATCTACGTCTACGAAGGCTTGACGCTCGTCACCACCAAGACCGACTGCTC
>Ga0316218_1004751_pt1 | contig 10105 bp, 8 predicted proteins | sample TBH18003metaG_FD_203634 | JGI IMG/M metagenome (GOLD analysis project Ga0316218, IMG submission 203634) | Freshwater microbial communities from Trout Bog Lake, Wisconsin, USA - TBH18003 | ecosystem: Environmental > Aquatic > Freshwater > Lake > Hypolimnion/Profundal zone | place: USA: Wisconsin... | reverse complement strand
TTTGCCGGACGGGGCAGCGGCCAGCATTAGATATGGGCAAACCATCCTACTGGAGGCATGGGACAAAAACACCTTGGGCAGCCACCGCATTTACCACCATGCCGATTTTTTGGGTTTGGGGGAAATGTCAATGGATGGTAAACTAGCCCCTAAAAAATTGTTCAATATGAACAACGAACAGCGTTAACACACAAAACCGACGCCTGTTCAATAAAACCTCTAGGGCTGCACCCTATCGCGGCAATAGAGCCTAACCAAACCGAATTTATCGGTTGTATTTTAAAATTTAATCTTTATAGGGATTATCAATGCCATTTACCGCAGAACAAAAAAGAACCGTTGTTGAAGCCTATCGCCTGACCGAAACCGACACCGGCTCACCTGAAGTGCAAGTTGCCTTGCTGACCGCACATATCCTTCATTTGACACCGCATTTTGCCGCCCACAAAAAAGACAACCATTCCCGTCGCGGCTTGCTGCGCATGGTCAACCAACGCCGCAAACTGCTTGATTATCTGAAGAACAAAGATATCGCCCGCTACCGTTCATTGATCGAACGGTTAGGTTTACGTAAATAACAACCATCAAGAAACGGCACTGCATGTGTCGTTTCTGCCTTTCAGGCCTTACCCAACGGGCTTTCCCTTTTTAAATCACCTCTACGTAAAGGAATCTTTATAGTGACTCCTATTAGGAAACAATTTCAGTATGGCAACCGCACTATCACACTGGAAACGGGTGAAATAGCCCGCCAAGCTGATGGCGCTGTGATCATTGATGTTGATGGCACAACTTTGTTAGTTACCGTAGTCGGCAAAAAAGAAGCCAACGGTGGCGATTTTTTTCCATTGACTGTCAATTACCAAGAAAAAGCTTACGCGGCAGGTAAAATTCCCGGCGGATTTTTTAAGCGTGAAGGTCGCCCAAGCGAACAAGAGACATTGACTTCCCGCCTGATTGACCGGCCCATCCGCCCGTTATTTCCTGAAGGCTACACCAACGAAGTGCAAATTGTTGCCACCGTAGTGTCATTAAATCCTGATGTCGATCCTGAAATTCCCGCCCTGTTAGGTGCTTCAGCAGCGTTGGCAGTATCCGGTCTACCATTTAACGGCCCAATCGGTGCCGCTTGTGTGGGCTATCAAGACGGGCAATATTTGCTCAACCCCGCGCCAGCAGAGCTAAAAAATTCACAATTGACGCTGGTGGTTGCCGGTACGGCACAGGCCGTGTTAATGGTTGAATCCGAAGCGGCTGGCTTGTCTGAAGAAATTATGTTGGGTGCCGTGCTGTTTGGACACCAACACATGCAGACCGCCATTAATGCCATTAATGAGTTTGCCAATGCCGCAGGTGCCGGTGCGGTGCAATGGGTTGCCCCTGAAGCTAACGCCGAATTGGTGCAGCTAGTGACAGAAGCAGTGGAAGCGGACATTAAAGCCGCCTACCAAGTTGCCGAAAAACTGGTCAGGCAAGAACAGCTCAAAGCTGTGCGCAATGCCGTAGTCGAAAAGCTAACCCAAGACGGCTCATACGATGCCAATGCCATCCGTACCATTATTGAGCATCTGGAAGCTAAAATTGTCCGCAATGCCATTTTGGACGAAAGCAGACGTATTGATGGACGCGCACTGGATTCTATCCGCCCAATCTCCGTTAGGACTGGCGTATTGCCCAGAACCCACGGCTCGGCGCTCTTCACACGCGGCGAAACCCAAGCGTTGGTGGTGGCCACTTTAGGCACACAACGCGATGCCCAGATCATTGATGCATTGGCGGGCGAATATAAAGAACCGTTCATGTTGCACTACAACTTCCCGCCTTACAGCGTGGGGGAAACCGGTCAAGTGGGTTCACCCAAACGCCGTGAAATTGGTCATGGCCGTTTGGCAAAACGTGGCGTTGCCGCCGTATTGCCCAATATGGATGAATTCCCTTATACCTTGCGCGTTGTCTCGGAAATCACCGAATCCAACGGTTCCAGCTCCATGGCTTCTGTCTGTGGCAGCAGCTTGGCGTTGATGGATGCCGGTGTGCCGATCAAAGCCCCAGTGGCGGGTATTGCAATGGGCCTAATCAAAGAAGGCGAGCGCTTTGCGGTACTGTCCGACATTATGGGCGACGAAGACCACTTGGGCGATATGGACTTTAAAGTGGCCGGTTCAGAAGCAGGCATCACCGCCTTGCAAATGGACATTAAAATCGACGGCATCACCGCAGAAATCATGAAAACGGCCTTGGAACAAGCCAAGCAAGGGCGTTTGCATATTTTGGGCGAAATGAACAAAGCCTTGTCCAGCACCCGTGAAGAAATGTCTGATTTTGCGCCACGCATCATCAGCTTTAAAATTGACCCCAGCAAAATCCGTGAAGTCATCGGCAAAGGCGGCGCCACTATCCGTGGCATCACCGAACAAACCGGTGCCAGCATTGACCTGACTGACGACGGCTTGGTTAAAATCGCTTCAGTCGACAAAGCTGCCGGAGAAGAAGCCCGCCGCTTGATTGAAGAAATTACCGAAGAAGTGGAAGTTGGTAAAATTTACGAAGGCAAAGTAGTCCGGTTAATGGATTTCGGCGCATTCGTCACTATTCTGCCAGGTAAAGACGGCTTGGTGCATATTTCGCAAATTTCCGGCGAACATGTCGACAAAGTCAGTGACCGCCTTAATGAAGGCGATATCGTAAAAGTCAAAGTCTTGGAGATAGACCGCCAAGGCCGTGTCCGATTGAGCATGAAAGACATAGAAGAAAACGACGCATAAGCAGACAGTCCGCTTAGCCACTGCAAAAAAGGGCCGCAAGGCCCTTTTTTTATAGCCTCCCTTTAAGTGTGCCGTTATGGACCCAATTATATTTGATCAGGACTGCCGGTTATGTGGCAGGTTGGCAAGCTTCCTCGACACGGTAAAACAACACCATCCCAGCTACCACGCCCGCCCCGTCGCACCGTTTGGTGATCCCCGCGCACGCTTGCTGGTGGTCGGCCTGGCACCGGGGATGCATGGGGCAAATGCCACCGGACGGCCCTTCACCGGCGATTACGCGGGGCTATTGCTGTACCAAGCACTGTATGAATTTGGCTACAGCAACCAGCCGCTATCCGCATCTTTGCATGACGGCCTGATGCTGAGCGATTGCCGCATCACCAATGCCGTCAAATGCTTGCCACCACAAAACAAACCGAACGGTGCAGAAATCAATCTGTGTAATAGTTTTTTGGCTGCGGAGTTAAGCACATTGCCCAGACAGGCGGTGATATTAGCCTTGGGCGGCATAGCCCATCAGGCCGTGCTAAAAGCCTACCAACTTAAACTGAAAGCCCACCCCTTCGCCCATAATGCCGTCCACGCCTTGCCCGATAACCGATATTTGATTGATTCTTATCATAGTAGCCGTTATAACATACAAACCAAACGGCTCAACAAAAGCCAATTTAATGAAGTGTTCCATAATATTGACCGTTTATTGGGCCGACCCGATAATGGCTGCAAGGGTAATCTTTAATGCATTGATTGGCACTGGCAAAAAGGCGGGATAACACATGCTTGACGACGCACCAGACAATCCGTTTGATGTGAAAGCCTTTTTAAAGGGGCTGACCACACGGCCCGGCATATATAAAATGTTCGATAGCCGCAACGAAGTGATTTATATTGGTAAAGCCAAAAACCTAAAAAACCGCGTTTCCAGTTACTTCAGAAGCCAGTCCGCCTCGTCAAAGCAACAAGCAATGGTCGCAAAAGTGGCCAATATAGAAGTGACCGTCACCCACACGGAAGGTGAGGCATTGCTGTTGGAATGCCAGCTGATCAAACAGTGCCGCCCACAATACAACATCCTGCTCAGGGACGACAAATCTTTCCCGTACATTTACCTGTCCAGCGAACATGATTTTCCGCAAATCACCCTGCACCGGGGCGCCAAAAAAAAACGCGGTAAATATTTTGGCCCCTATCCCAACGCAATGGCGGCAAAAGAAAGCCTGAAACTATTGCAGAAATTATTCCCCGTCCGCCAATGTGACGACACCATCTACAACAACCGCACCCGCCCCTGCCTGCAATATCAAATCAAGCGCTGTTCAGGCCCTTGTGTCGGCCTGGTCAGCGCACAGGATTATGCCCGGGATGTCAATAGCACCTTATTGTTTTTACAAGGGAAAGGAGGGCTACTGATTGAACAGCTGATTGCCCAAATGGAACAAGCCAGCAACGCATTGGAATTTGAGCGGGCAGCGGCTTATCGTGACCAAATTGCCCGGCTGCGCACCGTATTGGAAAAATATTTTGTCCACGGCGAAAAGGGCGATGTGGACATTATCGCCTGTGCCACACGGCATAACGTCGCGTGTATCCAAGCCTTTTTTATCCGCCACGGGCAACACTTGGGCAATAAGCTGTTTTTTCCTAAAATAAGCCAAGAACAAACACCTGCCGACATAATCAGCGCCTTTATCCCACAATATTATCTGAACCGCCCCATTCCGGCAGAACTGATTGTCAGCCACCCGCCTGACGATATGCCGCTATTGGCAGAAGTATTGGCGCAACAAGCCAAGCACGGCGTGACCATTGCCAGTAATGTGCGGGGGGATCGGCAAAAATGGCTACAAATGGCCTGCACCAATGCCGAAAATGCATTGCTGGGCAAACTGGCCGACAAACAGAGCCTATTCAACCGGTTTTTAAGCCTGCAACAAGAACTGGCTTGCAGTGCTTTACCCAAGCGTTTGGAATGTTTCGACATTAGCCATACCCAAGGGGAATATACCGTGGCCTCCTGTGTCGTATTTGACCACGAAGGCCCGGTCAAATCCGCTTACCGGCGTTTCAATATTGAAGGCATCACTGGGGGTGATGATTACGCCGCCATCCACCAAGCCGTGTTGCGCCGCTTTAAACGCCTGCAAAAAGGCGAGCATGAAGCGCCGGACATCTTGCTCATTGACGGCGGCAAAGGCCAAGTGGCTGAAGCACAAAAGGCACTAGAGGAATTAGCCATAAACAATGTTATGATAGTAGGAGTTTCTAAAGGGCCCGACCGCAAACCGGGTATGGAAAAACTGCTCATCACCGGCCAGCAACAGCCACTTGACATCACTGCAGGTGCCAGTTGTCTGCTGCTGATACAGCATATCCGTGACGAAGCGCACCGTTTTGCCATTACCGGACATCGCCAACGACGCGGCAAAGCCAAAAAACAGTCGGTATTGGAAAGCATTGAAGGACTGGGTGTCAAACGGCGGCAACTCTTATTAAAGCAGTTTGGCGGTTTGCAAGGCATTGCCAACGCCGGTGCCGATGCACTGGGCAGCATCAATGGCATCAGCAAACAATTGGCACAACGCATTTACGAACACTTTCATCATCATGATGATTATTGAATATAATTTACCGACTATTATTACCCTGCTAAGAATCGCCCTGATTCCGTTGCTGACCGTGGTTTTTTATTTACCTTGGGCGTATTCCAACGTATTGTGTACGTTCATCTTTATTTTGGCAGGGTTTACCGATTGGTTGGATGGCTATTTGGCCCGAAAAATGCGCATGGAAACCCCGTTCGGTGCATTCTTGGATCCGGTTGCCGACAAGCTGATGGTGGCTTGCGTGCTGGTGCTGATCGTGCAACAACAAGGTTCACCCTATCTTGCTGTACCGGCCGCCATTATCATTGGCCGCGAAATAACCATTGCATCATTGCGGGAATGGATGGCAGAAATAGGCCAGCGGGCCAAAGTCCAAGTCTCACAACTGGCAAAATGGAAAACCGCCTCGCAAATGCTGGCCATTGGCTTGCTGCTGTACCGCGAAGACCTGTTCGGTATACCCGTCAACGCCCTTGGTTACGGCCTGCTTTATATTGCCGCTATCCTAACCCTATGGTCGATGGCCAATTATTTAAAAGCGGCGCTAACCGGCAGCGCACAAGCATGAGCCTGAACAATCCAGATTTACTGGAACAAACTCATGATTAATAACAATTAATATACAGCCTATTGAATTGGCTGTCAGACGATAACATGGATCAAGATAAAGACATCACCACCAGCAAAGCTGAAACCCAAGATGAAATCTTATTGGCAGCATTAAAACTGTTTGCCAACAAAGGCTATTTCAACACCTCGCTCACCGATATTGCCCAAGCTGCCGGCATCAAAAACACCAGCGCCCTTTACCAATATTTCATCAGCAAACAAACCATAGCCGCCAAATTATATGGCAGCATCCTCGACAGCCTGAACATTTCAGTTGATGACATCCGGCGGCGCAACCAAAAGCCTTCCGAGCAATTGCGGGGCATTGTCGATTTACTGTTCAAACTCACCGACGAAGCCCCCGAACTCATGCAATTTTTATTGTTGGTCAGGACCAAAGATATATTGCCCGAGCAAAAGCCCCTGCTAGAAACCCCGCCGTTCATCAAAATCAACAAAATCATCCAATCCGGCATCAAGGCCGGAGAAATCCGCAGCATCGACCCCATGCTGGTGTTCAGCCATTTTTTTGGCATCATCAACCATACCCTCATTTTAGTGCTGAACGGATCGCTGGATAAAAAAGCCGATGCCTACCAATCACAAACCTGGCTGGCGGCATGGAACACCATTGCCAAAAAATAATGGCTTCCGGCGCGGCTATGGCTGATGTGACGCAACACATGGGCAAAGTGCAGCCCTTACGTTGGCAGAACGCAGTCCTCACTTGGGCTGAGCGTAGTCCTTACGTTGGCTGAGCGTAGTCGAAGCCCCGCCTACGGCTTATTTTTGCCTAGTCGTTTGGCTGCACCCCCTTCGACTACGCTCAGGGAACGCACGGCTTTATCCAATTTATCCGAGGCTTGTGGTGTAGCAGCGTGGTCATGCTCGCGGCTGATCGGCTCCAAGGCTTAGGCAATGTACGCCAACACATAGCAAAGATAACTTTTTTCGGCATCAACAGCCACTCATAAAAGCACATTCGTTAGCTTAGCAACCACTACGGACACACTAGCGTGACTAAAAAAGCACTCAGCGAAGCCGACATTTGCGCCAAATACATCAACCCCGAACTGCTCAAATCCGGCTGGGATGAAAGCCAAATCCGCCGCGAAGTGTTCTTCACCAAAGGCCGCATCATCGTGCGCGGCAAACTGGTCGCACGCGGCAAAGCCAAGCGGGCCGATTATGTGCTGTACTACCAAACCATCCCCATTGCCCTCATCGAAGCCAAAGACAACAACCACAGCATCGGCGACGGCATGCAGCAGGCCCTTGACTACGCCCACACCCTGGCGGTGCCGTTTGTATTCTCCAGTAATGGCGACGGCTTCTTGTTTCACGACAAAACCGGACTCGGCGACACCCTTGAAACAGAATTGCCGCCCGGCCAATTTCCCAGCCCCGCGCAATTGTGGCAACGCTACCTGACGTGGAAAGGGCTTGACCCCCAGCAAGAAAAAATCATCCTACAGCCCTATTACGATGATGGTGGCGACAAAGCACCGCGTTATTACCAGACCAATGCCATCAACGCCACCGTAGAAGCCATTGCCAAAGGCCAAAACCGCGTCTTGTTGGTCATGGCCACCGGCACCGGCAAAACCTACACCGCCTTCCAAATTATCTGGCGCTTGTGGAAATCCGCTTGGCGGGCAGGCAAACAAAAGCGCATCCTATTTCTGGCCGACCGCAACATCCTCGTCAACCAAACCATGGTCAACGACTTCCGCCCCTTCGGCCCGACCATGGCCAAACTCAGCACCAAATCCAACACCATTGAGCGTGACGACGGCAGCTTTAGCCAACTGACCACCGCCGTTGACCACAAGCGGCGCATTGACACGGCCTATGAAATTTACCTGGGCCTCTACCAAGCCCTGACCGGGCCCGAAGATTGGAAGAAACTGTACCGTGAACTGTCACCCGACTTTTTTGACCTGATTATCATTGACGAATGCCATCGCGGCAGCGCCGCCGAAGATTCCGCTTGGCGGGAAATACTGGACCATTTCAAAAACGCCAGCCAAATTGGCCTGACCGCCACCCCCAAAGAAACCGCCTACGTCTCCAATATCCACTACTTCGGCGAGCCGGTCTATACCTACTCGCTCAAGCAAGGCATCAGCGACGGCTTCCTGGCCCCCTACAAAGTCATCAAAGTGCATCTGGATATCGACATAGAAGGCTATCGGCCCAAACAAGGTGAAACCGATAAGCACGGCCAAGTGATTGACGACCGCCTCTACAACAGCAAAGACTTTGACCGCAGCATCGTCATTGACAGCCGCATTCAGCGGGTTGCCAAATGGATTTCCGATTACCTCAAACAAAGTGGCGACCGTTACCAAAAAACCATCGTGTTCTGTGTCGACACCGAACACGCCACCCAAATGCGCCAAGCACTGATTATTGAAAACCAAGACGAAGTGCTAAAAAACCAACGCTACATCATGCGCATCACCGGCAACGACCCGATCGGCATAGCCCAACTGGATAATTTTATTGACCCGGAATCCAGCCACCCCGTCATCGTGACCACCTCCCGGCTACTGTCCACCGGCGTGGATGCGCAAACCTGCCGCCTTATCGTGATTGACCGCGCGGTAGGCTCAATGACCGAATTCAAACAGATCGTAGGCCGTGGCACCCGCCTGCTGGAACGGCTGCAAAAATACTACTTCACCTTAGTCGATTTCCGACAAGCCAGCGCCCACTTTGCCGACCCCGATTTTGACGGCGACCCCGTGCAAATCTACGAACCCGGTGAAGACGACCCAGTTACGCCACCAGACGCGCCACCGCCAAACGACTCGGACAGCCCCCCAGCGCCCGAACCGGGCGAAGCAGAAGAGACAGAAGAGGAAGAGGACATACTGGTCGAACCGCCACCACCGGGCGGCCCGACCCCACCGCCACCGCCGAAAGCCAAATTTTACATCCACGGCAACCCCGTTGCCGTGCTGAAAGAACGGGTGGAATATCTGGACGAAAACGGCAAACTGATCACCGAATCCTTGCGCGACTATTCGCGCAAAGCCATCCGCGCCCAGTATGCCAGCCTTGACCAGTTTCTGCGCCGCTGGAAATCCGCCGCCCGCAAAGAAGCCATTATCGAAGAATTGGCACAGGAAGGCCTATTGCTCGAACCCTTATTGGAAGAAATCGGCACCGACCTCGACCCGTTCGACCTGATTTGCTACATAGCCTTTGACCAACCCCCGCTCACCCGTAGCCAACGCGCCAAAAACGTCAAAAAACGCGACGTCTTTGCCAAATATGGCGAGCAAGCCCGCGCCGTATTGGCAGCCCTGCTCGACAAATACCAAGACGAAGGCATTATCAGCGGCTTGGATAACGTGCAAATCTTAGAAATCCCACCCTTTAATGACCTTGGCACCGCCTACCAACTGATCAAACACTTTGGCGACAAAGCCCAATTCCAAACTGCCGTACACGAACTGCAAAACGCACTCTACGAGGATGCCGCCTAAGCCATGTCAGCCAGAAACACCGTAAAAGCCATTCAAGACATCATGCGCCAAGATGTTGGCGTTGATGGCGATGCCCAACGCCTGTCCCAGCTTTGCTGGATGTTCTTCCTAAAAATCATCGACGACCAAGACCAACAACTGGAAATCATGCAAGACGGCTACCAGTCGCCCATCCCCCGGCAATACCAGTGGCGCAACTGGGCCGCCGACCCCGAAGGCATCACCGGCGACAGCCTGTTAAACTTCATCAATGCTGAGCTGTTCCCCGCCCTGAAAGAGCTGGCGGTTTTCGGCACACAAGCCAGCCGCACCCGCGTGGTAAAAAGCGTCTTTGCAGATGCCTACAACTACATGAAATCTGGCCAACTGATGCGCCAAGTCATCAACAAAATCAGCGGCGTGGACTTTAACGACCTGGTCGAACGCAAACACTTCGGCGACATCTACGAACAACTGCTCAACGACCTGCAAAGCGCTGGCAACGCCGGAGAATACTACACCCCCCGCGCCGTCACCGCCTTTATGGTGGAGCGCATCGACCCCAAGCCCAGTGAAATTCTGTTCGACACCAGTTGCGGCACGGACGGCTTCCTTACCTGCGCCATCCGCCACATGCGCGACCGCTATGTAA
>Ga0316218_1004750_pt1 | contig 10105 bp, 19 predicted proteins | sample TBH18003metaG_FD_203634 | JGI IMG/M metagenome (GOLD analysis project Ga0316218, IMG submission 203634) | Freshwater microbial communities from Trout Bog Lake, Wisconsin, USA - TBH18003 | ecosystem: Environmental > Aquatic > Freshwater > Lake > Hypolimnion/Profundal zone | place: USA: Wisconsin... | reverse complement strand
CCGCGTCAAGGTGCTGCTTGGGCAGGAGGATGACGAGCAGTGGGTAATCCACACTCTCAGGCACACCTGTGCTTCCAGGCTCGTCCAGAAGGGCGTGAGCATCCCTGTGATCCAGCAGTGGTTGGGTCACAAGAGCATCGCGCAGACCATGAAGTATGCCCACCTCGCCCCCAACAGCCTTGACTCTGCCGCAGCGGCCCTCAATGCTCCCGACTGACTGTGGTGTGACGGTGGTGAACCAGCCCACCAGCACCACATCAGTGAGAGCTAACCCTTTGAGGACGTGGTGGAACTGGTATACGCATCAGACTTAAAATCGGATGCCTCTTAGATCACGCTTGGGGACAATCCCCACCTATTGCCTGTAAGCCATTGTGCTTGCAGGCTTTTTTTCCATTTCACACCCCGCAATTGGGGACTATTCACACACCATCGCACCACCAAATGTTTTGGGAGTAGAAGCATGCGCGAAATCACCGAGCAGATGATCAGGCGACAGGTCGATATGGAGCAGGAGATGCTCGAGCTGGGGGTTGCCAGGTATCGAGAGAGGGCCAGGAAGGCCAAGGAGTATCGTGACCAGTCCTCGACACAGCCTGGGGGGCAGCTTGTGAGCATGTCCCTGGACATCGTTACGGAGCAGGTGCGGCAGTTCTTCGAGGCAGCCCAGACAGGCAGAGCTGGGCGCAGGCATGTGGCGTACAAGTTCATCCGCGACCTCGAGCCTGAGATCATCGCGTTCATTACGGCCCGGGTCTGTGTCAACGCCCTCACAGAAGAGGTGCGCCTGCAGTCCATCGCGATGGGCATTGGGAGGGCCATCTACGACGAGATCGCCCTAAGGGCCTTCAAGGAACAGAAGCCCCACCTGATGCAGAACGTCCTCGACAGCGTGAACATCGAGCAGCTCGGGGCGAACCTCAAGCAGGCCCGACTGAAACGCTCGATCTCCCGCTATGGCATTGAAACGCCTGAGTGGTCACCTTCAGACATGGCCAAGGTGGGCTTCAAATGCCTCGACTTCATCATGGTGACGGGCTGGTTTGAGACCAAGGAGCTGGGTCGTAGGAACAACAAGAGTCAGGTGGTATTTCGCGCCACAGATGCGACCATCGAGTGGTTCAGAGACTCGCAGAATCGCCTCGAGTGGATGTCCCCTATCCTCTTGCCCATGATCTGCCCACCTGTGGAGTGGACTTCACCTTTCAACGGTGGGTACCTGTCGGGGGAGATCAAGAGGCAGCAGCTCGTCAAGACCCGCAACAAGATCTACCTCCGCGAGCTGATGTCAGTCGAGATGCCTGTTGTCTACCAGGCGATCAACCGTGTGCAATCCACCGCCTGGAAAATCAACAATGCCATCCTCGAGGTGATGGAGGCTGCCCACGAGGCCCAGTCAGGATTGGGAGGGTTGCCCCATGATGCCCTGCTAGAACTCCCACCGTTCCCTCTCGATCAGGTTGAGGATAAAGACGTGGTGCGAGCGTGGAAGGCTGAGGCCACCAACAAGCACCAGGCCAACGCCAAGATCCGCAGCCGAATTGTGGCTTTCCACCAGGGGCTTTTCGTGGCCCAGAAGTTCCGCGACGAGCCAGCAATCTACTTCCCACACTTCCTCGACTTCAGAGGCAGGATGTATCCACGCTCCCTCTATCTGACCCCTCAGGGTGAGGATTGGTGCAAGGGGCTACTCCACTTCGCTGATGGGAAACCCTTGGGTGAAAGCGGGGCAGCCTGGCTGGCCATCCACGGGGCGAACCTCTACGGGGTAGACAAGGTGTCATTCGAGGACCGCATCAGGTGGGTCGAGGACCGCCAGGTGGAGATCCTCGATGCAGCGCAGAACCCTCTCGACTCTCGCTTCTGGACTGAGGCTGACAAGCCCTATCAGTTCCTGGCGTTCTGTTTCGAGTGGGCTGGGTACTTGAAGCATGGGCAGAGCTATGTCTCCCACCTACCCATCGCCCTCGACGGCTCCTGCAATGGCCTGCAGAACTTCTCAATGGCCCTGAGGGACAGCGTAGGGGGAGCTGCGGTCAACCTGATCCCTCAGGACAAGCCTGCGGACATCTACGGTACGGTGGCTGAGGTGGTCCGCGACAAGGTGGCTGCCCTGGCCCTCGAGGGGGACGAGCTGGCCATCCAGTGGGCCTCGAGCGGCTTGATCAATCGCAAGCTTACCAAGGGGCCAGTGATGACCCTGCCGTATGGTGCCAAGGCCTATGGCATGCGGGACAGTGTGGCTGCCTTCATCCAGGAGCAGAACCTCAAGCGGGACATCCCCTACTTCAATCGGGACATTCTGTTTGCTGCTGCCGGGTGGATCACCTCTCTGATCTGGGACAGCATTGGGGAGGTTGTGGTGGCTGCTGTGGAGGCCATGAGGTTCCTCCAAGAGTGCGCTCAGGTGGCCTCGAGGGATGGCCTGCCGATCTACTGGACGGCCCCTAACGGCTTCCCAGTGCTGCAGGAGTACCGCGAGGAGATCCTCCAGACCCTCAAGACCTTTGTTGGGGGGTCCAGGTATGACCTCGTCATCTCCAACGATGGGGAACGCTTGGACAAGAGGAGGCAATCCTCAGGGGTCAGCCCTAACTTCGTCCACTCCCTCGACAGCTCCCACATGATGCTGACCATCAACCTTTGTGCTGCCAATGGGGTGGACTCCTTCGCCATGATCCACGACAGCTATGCCACCCACGCGGCTGACTCGGACATCCTTGCGGCAGCCCTCAGGCAGGCCTTTGTGGATATGTATCAGGCCAACGTGCTGGCTGACTTTCGTGCAGAGCTGGCTTCACAAGTTGCCCCTGAGTATGCCGACGATCTTCCTCCAGTGCCGACTATGGGGGACCTGGACCCTGAGCTGGTCCTGGACAGTGACTTCTTCTTTGCGTGATCCGTTCACATATGGGGACTTTCCTGTTTAGGGGTGAATAAGACGGACTTATGAGACAACCTCAAACCCCCTACAGGAGTCCTCATGAAAAGAACCTCAATCACCATCCGACTGGGAGCAGCCCACGACACAGTAACCGTGGATGGGACCACCTTAGACCGGACCCTGATGGACCGTAGGGAGAAGAAGGCCCTGGCCCGCTGGGTGGGGAATGCCCTGCAATATGAAGGGAGACTGGCACAGTGACTAAGCGGTCACCTAACAAGCACCTCCGACAGAAGCCCCTAGTATTGTCGTACCCCAAGGATCATGAGGAGAAGATGAGACTGAAGAAGATGATGAGACAGATACTAGTGCAGAGGAATAAGGATAAGTCGAATGCTGGGATACAGAACTAGATACGTACTGAGAGGATACCTGATAGTGATGGTCATCTTGATGGGTCTTTACTACTACCAGATCAATTCATGAAAGCAGCACACAAGTTCCGCGACCAGATCATGAATGCTGATCCTTATGGGTCAGCCCAGGCCGCTATGGCCGTCATCGATAAGCTCCAGTCCCATCCACCTGGTGAACAGGTCATTGGGATTGGGGCTGCCTTTGTCCTCCTATGCAACCACTACGGCGTCCACACAGATGACGCTGTGAGTGCCGCCGAGTACTGCATTAGGCATACCAACAAGAGGCAGATCCCCGAGTTCCGAGCGGTCGAGCAATACGTCCAAGAAGAGCTTCCTAAGTGAGCGGGATCGGCATCACCACCGTGGATCCAGAGCCAGCCTATGTGGTCCTGGTCCTCCCTGCTGACACGAATATCCCCAAAGGTGGAATGTTCACAGTATCCATGACCGCCTCTGAGGCTCGCGACTTCGCCTTGGGTGTCCTCGAGGCAGCGAACGAATTGGAGCCTAAGTCATCTTTGACATGATCCGCCGTGCCCGTTTGGTGCGGCACATCAAGCGACTACTGGCCGCTGATAAGGCCATCCCCCTCGATCTCTATCTGAGGGCAACAGACATGGGCATCGATGTCCTGTCATTACTCTGAGGAGCAACGCTAAATGTATTTGTCCCATCAAGACCTGGAAGACTACTACCAGGCCCGCCGCAAGGTTGAGGTGATCGCCGACATCTTCGCTGAGGCCCGTGCCCAGTCGGCATTCCCCCCCATCAAGGTGCCCCCTCCGAGCGACACAGACAAGTCCACGCTGACCCCTGAGGGTGGCCGCATGTGGTCCTTCTGTGCCCCTCTCGATGCTTGGTTGAGCGTTGAAAAGATCCTCAACGATGACTCTAATAAGCCGGTCTTCATGCAGAGACCTATGGCTAAGGGGGATGTGTACGCGTTCGTTGCCAACCTGCGGACCTGCCTCCGCGCCATTGGGGAGATTGAATAGAACATGGCTTTTGATCAGAAACGCCCCCCTAACCCCAAGTTCAACTCCCCTAAGGGTGTCTTCAGTTTCCCCAAGCTGGGAACCCCAGACACCAAGTTCAAAGCTGAGGGTAGCTACAGCGTGAAGCTGGTCCTCAGTGCGAAGGACACAGCGGCCCTTGTCGCCAAGCTCCAGCCCCTGCACGACGCTGCCGTTGCGGCTGGCCAGGAGGCATTCGACAAGCTCCCTGTGGCTACCCGCAAGAAGCTCGGCAAGCTGGGCATCGATGACTTCTTCACCCCAGTCTACGACGACCAGGAGCAGGAGACTGGTGAGGGTACCTTCACTTTCGCCATGAATGCCACCTGGGTCTACAAGAGTGGCCCCAAGACTGGCCAGACTGGCACCCAGCGTCCTGATGTCTTTGATTCCAAGGGCACTAAGATGGACGGCAACAAGGTATGGAGCGGCTCCAAGGGCATCGTGGCCTTTGAGGTGGCTCCCTATTGGATCCCAGGCACCGGCAAGTGCGGCATCAGCAGGAAGCTGAAGGCCGTCCAGGTCATCGATCTGGTGACTGGTGGTAGCCGTGGGGCTGAAGGCTATGGCTTCACTGAGCAGGATGGCTACTCCGACGAGGGAAACGCCCTGCCCCAGGAGGACATCTCAGGTGCCGGTGATGATGAAGCCCTAGAGGCGGATGATTCGACGGCGTTCTAAGGGTAGGCTGGTGTACTCCAGTGACCCGAATGCGGTGGCTGAAGAAGCTGGCTACCGCTCGGGCCTGGAGGAGAAGGTAGCGGAGGAACTGGCATCCCTAGGGGTGTCAGTCGCCTACGAAGATCCAAGCTCACGCATCCCCTACACAACCCCCTCAAAGCCTCACAAGTATCTCCCAGACTTCGTTCTCCCTAATGGCATCATCGTGGAGACTAAGGGGCGCTTCCTTACAGCAGATCGCCAGAAGCATCTACTAATTAAGGAGCAACACCCAGACAAAGACATACGGTTCGTCTTCAGTCGATCTAAGGCCACCATCAATAAGGGGTCGAAGACTACCTATGCCGACTGGTGTACTAAGCATGGCTTTATCTATGCTGACAAATCAATCCCACTAGCTTGGCTCAAGGAATGACAAAGATGGCCCTCCGTAAGGAGACCACATCAATCATCATCCACGGCTGGCCTGACAAGACTGCCACCGTAGCTGATGTCATCAAGGTCCACCGCATGGTTGGGATGCTGCGCTGCGGGTTCCACTACGTGATCGAACCTGATGGCACCGTCCACCTGACCAGGCGGCGAGATGCTGTGGGAAACCACACTCGTGATGCCGACACCACATCGATCGCTATCTGCCTAGTGGGGCTATCCACAGCTAACACTGGGGACGCTACCTCAGAACAAGCGGCCCAACTTGGGTGGCTGATAGAGCAGATCAAAGCTGTCTACCCAGAATCCGCTGTCCGCTACTCAGCAAACCTAAAGGATACCTTTGAGCCTCCCCAAGAAGACGCCTGAGGGGCACCTCCCGTTTGGCCTTTACCAGCTTCGATGTGGTGCCCTGGTGCATGTGGATCTGTTCGCCCCGGGTAGGGACGAATGCTACCAGCTAGGGGGCCGCATCTATAACTCAAGTACCCGCATGTGTTGGCACCCAGGTGGCCAGTATAATGGCTTTAGTGAGACCCAATCCAACAATGACATCGTGAGGCTTATCAAATGAGTATTAATGGAGCAAGCCTGGCGTATGGGGAAAAGTGAAGTCAGCTTCACCGGGCACGAGCCATGCCCAGAGTGTGGCTCGAGTGATGCTCTCGCTCGATATGCAGACGGCCACGCCTACTGTTTCCGATGCCAACACTATGAGCATGGGGACAATACGGGCGCTGCCGATGTCCAACCTAGAAGGAGACAAGCCATCGCCACGGGCCTCATCGAGGGCACATTCGCTGCCCTTATCAAGAGAGGGATTACGGAAGAGACTTGCCGCAAGTTTGGATATCGAGTTGGCACCCTGGGAGGAAAGGGGGTGCAGCTTGCGGACTATTGTGATGAGACCGGCGCGGTCATTGCCCAGAAGGTACGAGGTGCTGACAAGTCTTTCTCCACGGTAGGCAACTTCAAGGCTGTCCAGCTATTCGGGCAGCACCTGTGGGGAGCTTCGCGTAAGATAGTGGTGACTGAGGGTGAGATCGACTGCATGTCAGTCAGTCAGATCCAGTCCAACAAGTGGCCCGTTGTCTCTGTCCCTAACGGGGCACAAGGGGCAGCTAAGGCCATCGCGAGGAACCTCAAGTTCTTCGATCAGTTCGAACAGGTCGTCCTCATGTTCGACATGGACGAGGCTGGCCGGGAGGCTGTGGCTGAGTGTGCCCCGCTGTTCCCCGTGGGTAAGGTAGCTGTTGCCAGTCTGCCCCTTAAAGACCCCTCAGAGATGCTCATGACAGGGCGAGGGGCTGAGGTAATCAACGCCATATGGCAAGCAAAGCCGTGGCGTCCTGAGGGCAGCGTCAAGCTCTCTGATATCAGGGAGGCCATGAAGGCCCCTATCCGCCTGGGGCTTCCCTGGTTCCTCCCAAGCTTGACTGAGCTTACCTACGGTCGCCGCTATGGCGAGATCTACACACTGGGGGCTGGCACAGGTGTGGGGAAGACAGACTTCCTCACTCAGCAGATTGCCTACGACCTCACAACCCTCAAGGAGAAAGTCAGTGTTATCTTCCTCGAGCAACAGCCTGTCGAGACAGGTCTCCGCATCGCTGGAAAGGCCTGTGGCAGAACTCTTCACATCCCTGGTAGCGGATGGACAGATGTCGAACGCGATGCGGCTATTGACAGCCTATGCTCAACTGATGACCTCGATCTCTACGACCATTTCGGATGCGCCGAGTGGGACAGACTCCAGTCACACATCAGATACCTAGCGAAGGCTGAAGGGTACCGCATCTTCTACCTCGATCACCTCACGGCCCTGGCAGACACTGGGGCTGACGAGAGGGGGAGCCTCGAGAAGATCATGGGGAGCATGGGCAGCCTTGTGAAAGAGCTGGACATCATGCTGATCCTCGTCAGCCACCTCACAACTCCAGAGCATGGATCACATGAGGAGGGCGCGAGGGTAACCATAAGGCAATTCAAGGGGTCTCGAGCCATTGGCTTTTGGTCCCACTACATGATTGGCCTAGAGCGGGACCAACAGGACGAGGATGTCCAGTCGCGCCAGGTCACCACACTCCGAATACTGAAGGATCGTTATACCGGCAAGGCCACAGGCCAGACCCTGCAGCTTGCTTACGATCCCCTGACTGGCCTTAGCAAGGAGGTAACATCGTTTGATCAAATGGGATCTGGACTCACTCACGACCCAGCAACGGGAGAATGTCCGTTCTAATAATAATAATGCCCACCAGCAACTTTACTCCATCGAGGCCGAGTGCCCTGTGGGGTGTGACTCATTACCCGTCCAGATCACCTTCACGCATACCAAGGGTTACCCAGAGGAAGGCCCGACGTACTGGTCTGGTGGAGAGCCTGCGGAAGATGATGAGATCTCTATGCACTCGTGGGAACCCACAACGATCACTCGAGGATCCATGCCTTCAGAGATCGCTGTGATGATTGGGGATTGGTGTGAGCAGTACCTGGATAATGAAGGGTACGAGAGGGCTTGTAGAGAGGCACGAGAGGGAAAACGCGCAGTTAATGACTGAAATTTACGAGGCCATTTTTCGGGCGCTCACATAGGAGATATCGATATGCGTGTTTTAGTTGCCTGTGAATATTCCGGCGTCGTCCGGCGCGCCTTTGCCGCTCTCGGCCATGCCGCGTGGTCCTGCGACCTCTTACCGGCGGAAGACGGCAGCCCGAAGCACATCGTCGGCGATGCCCGCGACCTGTTCGGGCAAGGCTGGGATCTGCTGATTGCGCACCCGTTGAGGTTCCTATGGCCGTGCGGACGATAGCCCAATGCAACCACCTTGCGCCAACCATGATCGCTGAAGAGCGGGCGGATGGGTACAGGGTTACAATGTCAATGTGCATCAAAATAAATGAGGATTTGCCATGACCGAAGAACAGAAAGCCCGATGGCTGGAAATGATTAAAGAAAACGGGTCTCTCATAAGTTGGATGTCCTCCGAAGAGGATTGGTCGCATGTCATTTTAAGACGAGACGAAGCCTTCGCCCTCTGCGCCACCATTGCCCGCGAAGCCAAGCGGGAGGCACTGGAGGAGATGCGCGATTTTTTCGCCGCTGGAATTGATGGGTTAGAAGGGCCTGTCAGAAGTTTTGAAGAAAGCGGCGACAAAACGGAGGAGGAAAATCTGCGTTCAATCGTCGGGTGGCACAAGGATATTTTGGAGGAGATCAAACACCTCAAATCGCGGCTGGCGTTGTTCGAACTGAAAGCGAGGTTTCCGTGATCCATTACCACGGCACCCCAATCACGCCACAGGAAGTGCTTTTCACGCTTTTCGGCAAATCGTTCTGTGTTTCTCACGCGAGGCCTGACAACGTGGAAATTTGCCACCGGATCGGGCAATCCGTCATGCTCGACAACGGTGCGTTCTCGGCATGGAAACGCGGCCACGAACCGAACTGGCGCTCCTATTACGAGTGGTGCGATAAGTGGCTTGATTACCCAACGACGTGGGCGGTCATACCTGATGTGATCGACGCCGGATCACAGCATCAAGACGCACTGTTGCGCGAATGGCCCCACGGCCACAGAGGCGCGCCCGTTTGGCATATGGACGAACCGCTTGAACGGTTGTTGCGCCTAACAAACGAATGGCCGCGCATCTGCGTTGGATCAACCGCCGAATATGCTGTCGTCATGTCCGAAACATGGATCGCTCGCATGTCAGACGCATGGAACCTGATCGCCAAGCATCACACGCGAACGCCAGCAATTCACATGCTGCGTGGGATGCAATGCAGCGGCGGCATTTTCCCGTTTGCATCTGTTGATTCAACCGATGTCGCGCAAAACCATAACAGGCCCGCAAACAATGCGCGGGAAATGGCAGATAGATGGGATGCCCAACAATGCCCAGGCCGATGGAAAAAGCGCCGCGTAACTACGCAGTTCGATCTGTGGATGAATAAATCATGACCGAAGAACAGAAAGCCCGATGGCTGAATATCGCAAAAAGCGCCAGTTCAGAGGCCACGGCCCCCCCTTCGCCCTCTGGTCCACCGTCGCCCGTGAAGCCAAGCGGGGAGGCGCTGGAGGAGATGCGGGCTTCACGCAAAAAAGCCGTTGAGGATAGCGCCGAAATTATTGCCGAGACCATAAACATCACCGGGCGCAGAATCTCAGAGATGGCAGAAGAACTTGCAACCCTCCGCGCCGAGAACGACACACTAAAGGCGCGTCTCCACCGTTCCGCTGAATTATTCGGCGGTTGCGATGCCTGCTACGGAGACTGTGAGTCGTTGACGAATTGCCCGCTGGAGCGCGAACCGGAGACGACGCCATGACCGATGAACAACTATATGCCATCTGGAACACCACCCCGCACAGCACCGATAGGCTACGGATGATTGCCGAGTTTGGCCGCACCCTCTACCGCATGGGACAGGAAGAGATGAAAAAGAGGGCAATCGAGGCCGTTCAGAACAGCTTTGGAATAGGCCATGCAGTTCAAAGGTCCGCTTAATGCTTTGGTGGACGTTGATTACGCGACCAAGTTTGACGATTGGATTGTTGCTAATCAAGGCGGGCGCAAGGCTCGGTACGTTGGAGATAAAATTATCATCCCAACATTAGAGGGCGAAATGACAGCATCCCCACAGCTAGACACGCATGGCAATGGCGTGCTGA
>Ga0316218_1004749_pt1 | contig 10106 bp, 12 predicted proteins | sample TBH18003metaG_FD_203634 | JGI IMG/M metagenome (GOLD analysis project Ga0316218, IMG submission 203634) | Freshwater microbial communities from Trout Bog Lake, Wisconsin, USA - TBH18003 | ecosystem: Environmental > Aquatic > Freshwater > Lake > Hypolimnion/Profundal zone | place: USA: Wisconsin... | reverse complement strand
TTAGTGTTCCTGTAGAGTCTCTCGCTCCTTCAGCGAGGACGCTACAGACTCGCAAAGGACAGGTAATTACAGCCTTGTTTTCCTTTCGGTAACATATAAAATTAGATGCAGTTGTTTTCTGTCCTGCGCGAACCGGAAAGTCCCCTCTGAAAAAAGCGGGAGACTTTCCGGGGACACATACCTATATTGTGATACTAGTTATAGTATCTCTACAGGTCGCCGCTAATAGAGAGGCGGACGCTATGGGGACACAAAATCCTGAGTAGTTTGTATATTTACCAGTATATATGCAGTGGGTATTTATTGTTGTTGCAATCAAGTCTCATATAGGATGAAAGAAAATAGCTCCGGCAGTTCAAAATACGCTTATAAGTTTTTATGTGCCATACTTTTTATTTTCTCTTGCTCATTATATAGTAATACGTTTTCTAACAGCTATGCCTATGACGATGTAATGTTCGTTACCCAAAATAGTTATGTGCAACAAGGAATAAAGGCTATTCCGAAAATACTCTCTACACCGCACATGGAGGGGTTTAGCAAAACTTCTTTTGATACTTATCGCCCATTGTCATTGGTGTTGTTCGCAGTAGAAAACCAATTTTGGGATAATGACCCGGCAGTGGGGCACTTTTTCAATGTCTTATTATACGGCTTGTGTGTACTTGTTCTATTCATTTTTTTAGACTTACTCTTTGAACAAAAAAAGAGAACTGTAGCATTTATAGCCGCGATCATTTTTGCTGCGCACCCTATACATACAGAGGTAGTGGCCAATATCAAAAGCGCAGATGAATTGCTTTGCTTTCTCTTTGCATTTCTTTCGTTGGTGTGGTTTATTGGCTATATGCGGCAGGGTAGTTTGGCAAAGCTAATTGGAGGTCTGCTGTGTTTGTTCCTGTCCTTTATATCCAAGGAGACGGTGATCGCTTTCATGGCTGTTATCCCTCTTGTTTTCTTTTTGTACGTTAATGAAAGCAGGCGGAATGCAATAATAATTACGCTCACTTCTTTGGGGATTGGACTGCTCTACATTATAGTTCGTATGGCCGTAGTGAAAGGCACATACCTGGCCGGCGACAGCCATACGATACTTTTTATGGACAATCAACTGGTGAAAATACCGGAAGGATATTCACGAATTGCCACAGCTATCTACTCGCTTGGGTATTACATAAGGCTCCTATTTATACCCAACCCACTTTTATGTAATTATTCTTACAAAACTATTCCTTTTGCAGGCTGGGGTTCCATTGCTGTTTGGGCATATTTGGCTGCCTATATTTTCCTGATAACGGTTGGTATCTATAGGGCTATAAAGATAAAACGAGACCTGTGGGCATTCGGGATATTGTTTTACATTTTTACCATTGCATTATTTTCCAACATCCCTTTTCTTATCGGCGCCATGTTTGCGGAGCGATTTGCGTTTTTTGCTTCTGTTGGTTTCTGTATCCTTATCGCATTAGCTGTTGAAAAATGGTTGTTCAATCGGCGTGAAGAAAGCAATAGCGTTTTTGCTCAGTTACGCCAGCCTAAAGTACTGTTTGTATTGGGTCCTTTGCTGTTATTATATAGCACACTAACCTACAGCCGTAATAAAGACTGGGAAAACGACTATCAACTGTTCAAGGCAGATGTAGAAAAAGCCCCGGAAAACAGCAGGTTGTATTATAACCTGGGAAATGAATTGGTGCTGAACCTTGGTAATGACCAGCTTAGGCCGGATGTGAGGCAAAATCTGATCAGCGAAGCATTGGGGTATTTGCATCAATCTGTATCCATATCTACAGATAATGCAGGCGCATATTTTGCCCTTGGGAAATTATACATTATGACAAAAATGTACGACTCCGCCGAAATCAACATCAAAAAGTCTTTACAGATCAGCCCTGAAAATATGCAGGCGCAAAACTACCTGGGCAATGTTTATTTCCTCACTAAAAAATACCAACAAGGTATTGATGTGTTTAAAGCGATATTGGTAGCTAAGCCAACTGATACTGCGGAGTATAAAAACATTGGTATCTGCTATCTAAACCTGAAAAGCTACGATTCGGCAATCAAGTATTTGCGGCATTACATCAACGATTGCCCGGGCAAAAGTGATGCACCTTATGCCCCGATTGCCGATGCGTTCCATGCGATCGGAGCATTAGATTCAGTGTCGAAATACATTGAACTGTCAAAACAATATGGGCATACTACTATTACGTTGAAGAAGGAAATGGAGGAGAAGTAGCGCCCCAATAGTGCCATTTATACAAATAAAAAATGGAGAAGCTACGAGCCCCTCCATTTTTGTCACCCGGCTCCTCACCAGGATTCCTTGTTGCGGCTCCTCACCGCGGAATTTTTTACTGCGTTTGGTCACAGCTTCCATTCTTCTTATAGTGTAACAAAAACCTTGCCAAAATGTTTGGTGCAAATAAAAATAGCTGCCGGGTACGCAAGTACCGGGCAGCTATTTTGGAACGTTATCTCTTATTCGGCCTCGTACATGAATACGCAGGCATTCTGGTCTATATTGATGAGTTGGTACTTGAGGTAGTTGAACATCCAGAGCTTTCTTTTGGTGTCCCACTTGATGACGATGGTACCCTTTACAGCGCCGGTAATGGAACCATCGCTGTATACAGGGTCTACGGTGTATATGAGGTTGATGCAATCCCTGCGCAGCGGCGAGGGCTTGGAGCGGGCTATGTCCATGGCCTCTTTCTTGGCAGCGGTGAGGGCTATCGGCTGCTCGGGCACCAGCTCGCCTGCTTTGTAGAACTTAGGTACCAGGTGAAACTCTGTAGACTCGGATGGCGCAACGCCGGCATCCACAAAGCTTTTATCGAAGAATACAGTATCCTTTGCCGGGGCGGGCGCGCCCTTGCCCTGGCCGAAGGCTGATAATGCGCTGACGAAGAGCGCGGCAGACATGATGATGATCTTTTTCATGGAGCTGTGGTTTTTAATGATTTTTGCTTAACTAATGGTTAACTATTGCCAAAGGTAATAAAAGCAACGATGTATAGCGCGTTAAGTTCGGAGAAGGCGTTATTTTTTGATGAAGAGTAGGCACAGGGAATAATTTCGCATCGTAATTTAAACCGTTAAAACGATTGTATGACCCGGTTCTTCCTTTGACCCACGGTTGAAACCGTGGGCTATGTTGGTGTCATGGTGTGGGAACTATTTAAAGAGAGCGTAATTATTTTTTGATGAACACCTTCGTGCCGATGCCCGTAAATTTGTAGAGTTCTTCTATGTCTTTATTGCAAAGGGCTATGCAGCCGTCCGTCCAGCCTACGCCCATTTCTATCATATCGTCTCCACCCTTCCATATACCATGTATGCCCACATCGCCGCCGGGCTGTGCGTTTTTTGGGAGGGTGCCGTGCGCCACCAGGTCGTTAAAGTGCGTCATAGATGCAGGCGTGGGGTAATCGAGCAGCATGAATTTGTCGTACTTGGAATTGGGGTTCTTGCTCTGTATACGAAACGCTCCCTCCGGCGTGCAGCGGTCGCCGGCCATGCGCTTATCTTCGAGTGGCTTGGGCCCAAACACCGCTTTGTAGGAGCGTATCTTCTTTCTTTTGTAGAATACCTCCAGGTTGTACTTCGATTTGTTGACGATAAGCACCACGGAGTCTTTATCCAGCGTATCGGCGTTTATAGGATGCCTCACATTGAAGATGGCATCGGAGGGGATGATGACGGTTTCGGTAATGGAGAGATTACCTTGCCGGTATTCGATCTTGCGGATGGTATTGCCTTTAGCGTCTTTGTGTTCATCGAGTATCTTCACATCGCGCGGGGGCGGCAGCTCTTTGCTTTCGGCAGCTTTGGTGGTTTGGGCGGTTGTATGCAGGCAGGCACATGAAAAAGCAACTGTGCACAGGAATACCTTTATACCACCATAAAAAACGCCACTACCCGAGGATGCCATGGGGCAAATTTATTGTATTTAGCATAAAGCACAATCTTTGAAACAGGGGCCGGCATAGTTACTTTTCAACGCAAAGGCGCAAAGGTTCCGCAAAGGGCGCAAAGCACTTATTTTACTGATATTAAAGAGATAAGAACACAAAAAAAAGGTTATTTGCTCATTTGCTGGTACTCGGCATAAGAGATCATTTTATAATCGCCGGGTATGCGGAAAACGGCATCGGGCACAGGGGCGGCCTCAATTTTTTTGGCTTCAAATTCCATAGATATCCCATGCTCATCCGTATACAAGAAATACAGCGGCAGGAATTTTGCATTAGGATATCGCTCAAAGGTGATGGATTGTGAAGGGTACCATTCTTTGGTGTAGTAGGTCTCCGCACTGGTGCCGTCTTTATAAATCACATCGCCCTTGCAGGAGGCGAAGCCTGCGATGTTCTTAACATTCAGCAGTTCGTTCTTCACATGAAAGTTATCGAAGGCTTCCTGCTTTTTTACCGCATCATCCATGCGCAGTTGTATGGCATATTTGCGGCCATTACTGGTTTGCAGGGAATACATAGTGTTGGCTACGGTATTGATGAGCACTATATCCTGGTAGCCGTTACTGAGTTTCAGTTCCTTTTTCACGTGCGCATCCTTTATCTCAAATATATAGGTGCCTACGATGTCCTTCTGGCCGCGGGTAGCCAGCGTTACCTTATATACGATGGTGCCTTCGGTGAAGGGCTTCTGGCCATAAGCTATGTTGCTGCAAGCCAGCAAAAGGATGAAAAAAAGTATTTGCTTCTGTATCCGCATAATAAACTGCTTTGAGTAGGTGGCCCTTACCCATACAAAATACTATAATTATCACAAATACAAGTGTTTTGGGGTATTTTATAGGGCATAAAATTTTTTGAGGGCATAAAACGTTGTAAATTGCTTATCTTAATATAGCAGCATAATGACATCATGGAAGAAGTGGGGTAAGGCAAAAGGTTTTGCCGCAGGCGTAATTTTAACAGCAACGGCATTTTTCTTTATCCGCGCACGCACGAGCGACCCCTATTTTGAAATTTCGAAGAACCTGGACATCTATACCAACCTCTTTAAGGAGCTGAACACCTACTATGTAGACCCCATAGAGCCCGGCAAACTGGTGAAGACCGGCGTGGATGCCATGCTGGAAGACCTGGACCCGTATACCAACTACATCACCGAATCGGACATAGAGGAGTACGAATTTATGACCACCGGCAAGTATGGTGGCATAGGCGCCAGTATGCGCCGCAAAGGCGATGATATATACATAGGCGATGTATATGAGAACAGCCCCGCCCAAAAAGCAGGCCTGCACCCCGGCGACCAGGTAGAAGCCATAGACAAGCAGGAAATAAAGGGCAAGAGCATAGACGACCTGAGCGTGCTGCTGAAGGGGTCGCCGGGTACACAGATAGATATGCGCATCAAAGATGCCTTTAACCATACCGTGTCTGAAAAGATGGTGCGCCGCGGCGAGATAGAAATATCGAGTGTGCCCTATGCAGCGCTTATAGGCCCGCAGCACGATATTGCTTTTGTGCGGCTCACGCAGTTTACGCAAGGATGTGCGCGGCAGGTGAAGGATGCCTACGACAGCCTGCAAAAAGCCCAGCCCGCACTGAAGGGCCTGGTGCTGGACCTGCGCAACAACCCCGGCGGCCTGCTGGAAGAAGCAGTGCAACTGTGCAACATATTTGTGGATAAGAACCAACTGGTGGTAAGCACCAAGGGGAAGATACCGGATATGGACAAGGAATACAAAACGCCGGGCAATGTATGGAACAAGACACTGCCACTGACCGTGCTGGTGAACCATTCATCAGCATCGGCATCGGAGATAGTGGCCGGCACTATGCAGGACCTGGACCGTGGCGTGATCATAGGGGAGCGCTCGTATGGCAAGGGCCTGGTGCAGGTGACACACCCACTGGGCTTTAATGCCCGACTGAAGCTGACCATAGCCCGCTACTATACCCCCAGCGGCCGCTGCATACAGGCGCTGGACTATGCCCACCGCAACGCCGATGGCAGTGTAGGCTTTATGCCCGACTCGCTGAAAAAAGCCTTTAAAACAAAGGATGGCCGTATAGTACTGAGCGGCGGCGGCATAGAGCCGGATGTGCACCTGAAGGATGAGCCTATGAGCATGATAGCCGTGGCGCTATACACGAAGAACTATATCTTCGACTATGCCACCGAATATGCAGGCAAGCACCCATCCATACCACCGGCAGCTACCTTTACGCTTACTGATGCCGAGTTCGGACAGTTTGCCAAGTGGGTGGATAACAAAGACTACTCCTACAAAACAGAAACAGAAGAAGGCCTGGACTCGCTGATGAAAATAGCAGAGCGCGAAAAATATTATGACGAAACAAAAGGCGAATTTGATGCGCTTCGGTCAAAGTTGTCGCACGACAAAAAACAGGACCTGCTGAAGCACAAAGAACAGGTGAAGGAAATGCTGGAGAACGAGATAGCCTCCCGCTACTACTACACCCGCGGCCGCATAGCACAGGGACTGCAGTACGATAAAGAACTGGACAAAGCCCTGGCGCTGCTCAACGCCCCTGCGGAGTATAATGGGTTGTTGCTGCCAAAGGGGAAGTAACAAAGGCAATAAAAGAGAATGAAGGACGTTATTACTAACATCCTTCATTTTTTTATGCAAAGATCAGTGATCATTGTTGCCCTGCTGCTTGTTATTGTTGCCGGCTCTTGTAAAAGGAGCAGCACTGCACCCGCGTATTCATCAAATATTCCGTGGAATCTGGACTCGCTGATGCCCAGTACAAATACAGTTGCACTATCTAATTCGCACTACCTGGATGTCGCCGGTGTATTTGTTGCAAATAAAATAACGGGGGATTTGACTGATACATCTGGTGTTTCTGTTGCGTACTACAGATCGTGGCAGGCAACTGTATTCCCCGGAGATTCAAATTATGTTTCCGGCGTATCCTCAGTGTCAGTAAATGGTCTTGCATTGAACTCGCCCGTATGGAATAATCCATTCTTATGCCATTATGATTCTTCCGTTGCTACATGGAATGAAACCGGCACTGATCATTGGGAAACTCCGGGCTCTTCCTTAGTGCCGGTAATATCCCAAGATGTAGCAGGGACAATGCCTGCACTCTCAGGGGCATTACCAACAACTATAGATACAACCCACGACTTTACTTTTACATTTAATGGCGACAATACTTCAAATGCAGAGTTTGGGTTTGTAATTGTTTATGGTCCCAGTCGTGGTGCAGGAATTGATCCAATGATAAGTGACGTAGTAAGTGCGAGCGGCGGTACAGTTACATTTTCGGCTGCACGTTTAAAAGACATATACAATGGGAGTTTCAGGCCTGGTACTGCCGCAAATGATCCGGTATGTTACGGCGGCTACATAATGGTCGTACTGTATAACCATGAAGTGCATTCTTTTGGTGGCAAGCCCTTTGCCTTTGTGCGGCAGCGGGAGTATTTAGGTGTGGTGAAGTTTATGTAACTGCTATGCAGGTATCCCTTTGCCCCTGCTTTCCAATTCTTCGATATATACCTCTACCGCTTCTTTAGCCATGGCCATAGCTTCGTCTATATCTTCACCATAAGTAATACAGCCAGGGAGTGCCGGCACAGAAACTGTATAGCCCACTTCCGGTTCTTTATGAAGCATTATTTTGTAGGTGTATTGCATCGAATAATATAATAGCTGTGTAAAGTTAAGTATTCCTGCTAAATTAATCACATCTCCGCCCAGTTCTTCAGCAACTGCAACCCATGTTCTGTGCCTACAGACTCGGGATGGAATTGTACGCCGGTGCAGGGGTATTGTGTATGCGCAAGGGCCATTACTGTGCCATCTGCGGTATGTGCTGTGGCTTTCAACGGGGTGTTTTCAAAGCCTTCTACTGCCAAGGAGTGATACCGCATTACTGTGAATGGAGAGGGTATGCCTTTGAACAGTGGGCTGCTGTTGTGCGTCACTTCGCTGGTTTTGCCGTGCATGGGATAGGTATTATGTACCAACTTCGCGCCGAAGTACATGCCGAGCGCCTGGTGGCCCAGGCACACACCGAGTATAGGTATGTGCTTATGGAAATGATCTATAGCCGCCATGGTGATGCCCGCCTGTAATGGTGTTTCGGGCCCGGGAGAGAGGATGAGGCGCGTAGGATTAAGGTCAATTAATTGCTGGAGCGATACTTCGTCATTACGTATTACCGTGCATTCATTTCCTGTTTGCAGCAGGTAGTGCCGCAGTATGTAGGTGAAGGAATCGTAATTGTCAATGAGCACCCACATGCTGCTGCGCTTTGTTGTTGACGGCATCAAAAAAATGTTCGAGGTTGGCTACGGTGTCTTTGGCGAAAGGCAATAGCTTGCCTGCCTGTTCAAAGAACCAGGGCGCGAGCTTTGCAAGCCAGGAGTAGGTTTTGGATGCAGCTATGGTATCGGGAGTAATGATGTTCATACGGTTGCCCAGCCACAGGAAAGAGCTCCACAATAAGGCGCCGAGCGCGGCATACAGCAGCCCACCTACCAGTTTATTGACTATGCCCAGCATCATGCCTTCCAGCGCCTTTTCTATGAGGCGGGCTATCAGGCGCACTATAAGCACCACGCCTATGAACAGTACCAGGTAGCTGACTACCTGCGCCCAGCCACTGCTGATGTAGCCCTTTGCGAGCAGCCATGTAGCCAGCGACTGCGACAGCTTGAGCGCACATATGATACCCAGCAGTATGGCCAGCACAGAAAAAGCGGCTACAATAGCCCCCTTCATGTAGCCTCGGATAAAGAACAGAACGATAAGGATAATGCCTACGACATCTAATATCATGGTAGCCTATGCTATTGCGCCAGCAATTGTTTCACCATATCAGATATTGCCTTGCTGGCGGTTTTGCCCGCCAGTTGTTTGGACGCTACGCCCATTACCTTGCCCATATCGGCAGGCGATTTTGCGCCTACCTGCGCTATGATGGCGCTTACTTCAGCCTTCAGCTCATCAGGTGTAAGCTGTTGTGGCAGAAATCTTTCTATGATGGCCAGCTCTTCCCTTTCCTTTGCGGCGAGGTCTTCGCGGTTTTGCTTTTCAAATATCTCCAGCGAGTCGCGGCGCTGCTTGGCCAGTTTTTGCAGCATCTTGCTTTCAGTGGCTTCATCTATTGCGCCATTTGCGCCTTCTGATGTTTTTTCAATGATGATGGCGGCCTTTATAGCGCGGAGGGTGCGCAGCGCGGCTTCGTCCTTAGCGCGCATAGCGTTCTTCAACTCTTCCATTACTTTTTCTTCGAGTGCCATTGGTGTTTGTTTTAAGTTTTTGTGTATATACCGCGGACAAAAATAACATCTGCGCGCGGCAATCCTAAAGATACAATAATACAAATAATATAGGGCGGGCGGGGCAGTCTATTGATAACCAATGATCTATATTGTTTTTTTGCACAACTATTTGTTAAACTGTACCTGCCGGATTGGGCAAACCATGCTATATTCCTTATTTTTACCCCAATTAACCGGCTATATAATTTAATTTATCGTGAAGAATTTCCGCAACATACTGCTTACTGCACTGATCACCATAGGGGCTATTACATCTGTTTTATACATCAGCAGTTGTAAAGACAAATGTGGCAGCACTACCTGCCAGAACGGTGGCACCTGCTCCAACAATGTATGTATCTGCCCATCAGGCTATTCGGGCAATAACTGCGGAACCGGATGGAGTACCAGGTACCTGGGTACCTATAATTGCACCAGGGCCAACTGCGCACCGGCTGTAACAACGATAAACAGCTGGCAAAGTGTGATCACTACTGATGCAAGCAACAGCGGTTATACCATAGACATATCCAACTTTGACGGTGGCAACACTACAGTGGTAGGTATTGTAGACAGCACTATAAACGGTATCAGCCATCTTACCATCAGCCCGGCGGCAGGCTCTTATGGTGTAGATGCCACCGGATCCTTCGACAGCACTACCAACACAATCAACCTCAAGTTTACCGCAGCCGGTGTCGGTGGCTCGGGCGGGTATACCTGCAACATGGTAATGACCAAGCTGTAGTTGGCTATGGTCGCTTTTATTTTCCAATAAATTCAGGTTTTCTTTTTTGCAGAAAGGCCATTACGCCTTCGGCAAA
>Ga0316218_1004747_pt1 | contig 10107 bp, 18 predicted proteins | sample TBH18003metaG_FD_203634 | JGI IMG/M metagenome (GOLD analysis project Ga0316218, IMG submission 203634) | Freshwater microbial communities from Trout Bog Lake, Wisconsin, USA - TBH18003 | ecosystem: Environmental > Aquatic > Freshwater > Lake > Hypolimnion/Profundal zone | place: USA: Wisconsin... | reverse complement strand
AGCGAATGGCAGCTAAACAGATGGAAGAGATTGATCTTCAAATCGCTGCCTGCGAAATCGCTCGGTCGGAGGGACGTCTATGAGCGTGCACACCTTGTCCAGGGTATGGGCGCACAGTAAATCCGTAGGATCCCAGCGTCTCGTCCTGCTCGCCATCGCCGATTGGGCCAACGACGACGGAGAGGCTTACCCGGCTATTTCCTCCATCGCCAAAAAGGCCGCGGTCTCTGAACGGACCGTGCAATACTGCATCCGGGAGTTAGCGGCCGCCGGAGAGCTCCAGATCGAGGAGGGGAATGGCAGGAATCACACGCACCTCTATAGGGTGCAGATTTTGCACCCCGCAGATACTGCACCCCCGCAAAGTACTGCAGAAAGGGTGCAGGATACGGCTGAAGGGGTGCAACCCGTTGCACCCAAACCGTCAGGAGAACCGTTAGGAGAACCGTCACTTCTACCCCAGGGGGGGGAGGGGGACACTGACCATCCTCTTTTCAAGCATTGGAACAGCCAGCCAAGACTGTCGAAGATCCGATTCGTAAGCCCTGGCCGACGCAAAACCCTCGGCCGTAGATTGAAGGAGCCGGAGTTCGCCCAGAATTGGGAGGTGGCCATTACCCGGTTGAACGCGAGCGATTTTGCTACCGGAAATGCGGGCGAGCAATCCACCTGGAAGGCGGATATCGACTGGTTTTTTAGGCCCGACTCGGTCGTGAAGATCATGGAGGGCAAGTACGACAACCGGACGCCCCGACGAGAAGAGGCCCGCATGGGACAGAATCTGCGCCAACCCCAAATCTCATGAACGACATCACCGCGGAAGAGAACCTCATCGCCTGCTGCCTGCTGGACGCCGGCGATAGTCTGGCGCGCGCCATGGCCTTCGGGGCCAGGACGTCCTGGTTCGAGTGTCCGAAGTGCGCGGGGATCTTCTCGATCTTGACCTACATGCTGACCGAGGGGAAGGCCGTGGGGGATATCGGGGTCGTCGTCCAGGAGCTCACGGTGGCCGGGGAGTTTCAAAGGATCGGCGGCATGCCGTACATCGTCGAGCTCTCGGGCCGGCTCCCGACCACGCTGGGATTCGCGGACTACCTGAACCGGGTCCGGAACTGCTTCATCCTGAGATCGGTCAACCAGGAGGCCAAGAAGCTCGCCGCGGCCTGCGCGACCCCAGGGACGATGAGCCTCGAGGAGATCATGGACGGCCCGCTCGCCCGGCTCCTGGCGCTCTCTAGCCGCTCGGACTCCGGCGAAGAGCAGACGTGGCCGGACACGATCACCGAGGCCCTGGCGTCGGCCGAGGGCATCATCACGGGACACCGCAACACCGGGGAGGCCATGCTGAGCTGGCCCTGGCCGACCATGGACGAGCTCTTTGAACCCATGCGCGCCGGCCAGCTTATAACCGTCGGGGCGCGCCCATCGATCGGGAAGTCGTCCCTCTGCCGGCAGATCATCGGCCACGCTGCCAAGGCCGGGAAGCGCTGCTACCTCGGCACCCTCGAGGTGGCCCCCGTGCAGGTGGCCTTGGGGCTCGGGGCTGCGCTATCTGGGGTCGGAGTTCGGGATCTGGTACGCGCCCACGCGCGGGACCAGGCCGACTTCCGGGCGGCTCTCGAGTCGATCCGGAACTTCAAGATCTCGATCTCGACGAAGGACAAGACTATCGCGCGCATCGCCGCCAAACTCCGGGGCCTCAAGGCCAGCTCGCACGGGCTGGACCTCGCGGTGATCGACCACGGCGGCCTCGTTCGAGAGATCTACGAGGCCCGCAGCCCAGGGGAGAAGCAGAACGCCATCTCCCAGCTCACCAAGACGCTCAAGGCGCTGGCGACGGACCTCGGGATCGTGGTCATCCTAGTCTGGCAGCTGAACCGCAGCAGCGCCTCGGACGGCAACCGGGAGCCCCGGCTCTTCGACCTGCGCGACTCGGGCTCCCTCGAGGAGGATTCCGACAAGGTCCTGCTGATCCATCGCCCCAGCGAGGATCCAGTGACGAAGTCAGGGCAGTCGGAGCTCGACGACAAGGACAAGCAGCCGAGCTTCTTCCAAAACGTCATCCAGGCGAAGGGCCGCGATGACGGGACCTCTATCATGTCCTTCTATTTCACGCGCCGCACGGCGTCCTTCAAGCCGGTCCAGATCGACGAGCCGCCGGAGACCTTTTAACCCGCACCCGCGGGCGACCAGAACCCACGAAAAACGAACACGAAAATGGCCACGAAAAAGCAGGACGAGACCGTCACCATCCGGGCGGTCCGAAACAACCGGAAGTCCATTCTGATCGAATGGCTCCAAGGGGCGGACGAATACTCCGTCACCTTCCACGACAACCCGCTGCCGTCCTTCCTGAAGGCGATCGACGGGCTCACCCCGCATGTCCTGACGCTCTGTGAGTTCCCGGCCGGGGACGCGAAGAAGATCGTCTCCACCGGGATCACCGTTCGCCAGAAGGGTGGCGAAAACGAGGAGGCGCTGATCGTGGCGAAGAAGCGTGTCCGCAAGGGCAAGCGCGTGCTGAACATCGCCACCCCGCTCCTTCCGATGTACCCCGACGCCGAGGAGAAGACCGCCGACCACATGTCCGAGGACGAGGCCGCGGCGATCGAGAAGGTCATCAAGGAGGCGAAGCGATATCTCGCCGGCGAGCGCGCCCAGGGCCAGATCGTCTTCGAACCTGATCCCGCCGACAAGAAGGACGAAGGCGCAAAGACCGCCGAGTTTACGGTCCTCGGGGAACCACCCGGCGCGGGCGGTTGACAAAGTCCTGACACTTCGCAACAACGACGCGGGCCCAGGGAGTCCTGGGCCCGCTACTCACGAACCTTACGAACATGGCTGACATCCAATACATTGAGCAGTTGATCCGCGATTTGGTCTCCGCCTTCGTCGAGCGGCCAACGGAGCTCCGGCTGAAGGTGCAGCCCTCGGACGATGGCAATACCTGCTACTGGGCCATCAAGGCGGATCCCGTCGACGACCCGCTTTTGATCGGAGCGGAAGGCTCGCATGTCCGGGCCCTGACCTTTCTCATCGCCCAATTCGGGCTGGCGCACGGGATGACATTCACCTTCCGGCTCCTCACCGAGGACGGCAAGCGGCTGCGGCCCCGCGGCGCTCCCCGGGACGTCATCGAATACGATGCCGAGCCCGCCCTTGAGATTCTGCAGCGGCTCATGACCGGGCTCGGGATTCGGGACGTCAAGGTCAGGCTGGGCGCCGGCGTCGGCCCCCGGAAATCCCTCAGCTACATCTTCACCATCTCCGCCTGCTCCGAGGAAAACTACCGTGCCCTGACCCACAGCCAGAATGCCGAGGGCATGACGGTGGTCGGCGCTATCGGCACCCTTTTCCGGGCGGTCGCCAAAAAGTCCGGCGTGCGCTTCAACATCGAGGTCGAGCGAGGCTACTGATGAAAGAGCGGCCAATTCTTTTTTCGGCGCCGATGGTCCGCGCGCTGCTCGCCGGCACCAAGACGCAGACGCGGCGGATCGTGAAGCTGCCAGTGATCGACAAAGACATGGGCTGCGAGTTGAGCGGTTCGGAGATCGCTGGGTCGGAGCGAGACACACTGCGCCATTGTCCTTATGGCGTCCCTGGAGACCGTCTCTGGGTCCGCGAGACTTTCGCAGTGCGATCAAACGGGACAATCGCCTTCAGGGCCGCCCCGCCCAAGGGGAGCCACTATGGCTGCTTGATCGATGACCCGGCCTGTGGCGGCGCGGAGGATTGCCGATGCAAGTGGCGGCCGTCCATCTTCATGCCTCGCGCGGCCTGCCGGACCAAATTGGAGATCACGGCGGTCCGCGTTGAGCGCCTGGCCAAGATTAGCGAAAGGGATGCCCAGGCCGAGGGAGGCCCGGGGATCCTTGGCTTCCAGGGCGACGACAAATTCCACGGCTGGAAGACCTATCGGGCGTGGTACAAGGCGCTCTGGGAAAATCTGAATGCCAAGCGCGGCTATGGTTGGAAGGTCAATCCCTGGGTCTGGGTCATCACCTTTCGGCGCCTATGAGCAACCGGCTGCCCATCTCCGGAGAATACCCGCCCGACTGGCCGCAGATCGGAGACCGGATCCGCGCCGAGGTCGGCCACCGCTGCATCCGGTGCTACCACCCCTACCAGGTCGGGAAGCACGGGAAGGGTGAGTGGACCCCATGCGACATCAAGTGCGTCCATGGAGGCCCGCTGGCCATAATCTGGCCGAACGGCCATGTCGTCGAAGACATCACGGGCGCGACTGCTCCGGAGATGTTTCGCCTGAATCATTTCGGAGACGGAAAAGAGATCCTCGCCCGCTGGCGGATCCTCACCGTCCACCACCTGGACGGCAACAAGGCCAACTGCGAATGGTGGAATCTCCTGGCCCTCTGCCAACGCTGCCACCTGACGATCCAGACCCGGATCAACCCCGAGATTCCCTACTTCCTCGAGCACTCCGACTGGGCGAAGCCCTACATCGCGGGCTTCTACGCCAAGAAGTACGAGGGGCGCCTGATCACCCGCCAGGAGGCTGAGCAGCGCCTCGACGAGCTGCTGGCGCACGAGCGACTTATATGAGCCTCCCCTACTGCAACAACCTGAAGAAAGGAGACCATGTCCTCGACGTCGTCTCCAAGACCCGCGGCAAGGTCGCCGCCGATCCCCGCGAGAACGCCACCACCGCCTCTGTCAGCTTCGGAATCAGCATCCGCCGGATCCCGGTCGCCGACCTTCGGCTGATCGTCGACGGCGTTCCCGAGGACGTTCCGCCATGCAATGGCACGCCACCCCAGCGGGACGAGGCTCCGGCTCGGCCGCGATATGAGAAGATGACTCCGATGCAGGCCCGGATCGCGGGTCTCGAGGCCGACCTCCGGGACTTGGATCTCGGATTCGCCGAGTATCACAAGAGCCGGAAGCGCATCGTCGCCGCGATCGAGGCGCTCAAGGCGGTGGATTGAATGAGCGCGGCCGGGTATATGCGGGAGGACGACGGCGAGCGCGCCAAGCAGACCGTCAGTCCCGCGACCTGGTTCGAAGGCGTTCGCTACCACGTCAAAAGCTCGACCAAGCCCGGAGAGACATACCTGTGCGAGCTCCACCTCTACCGCGGCAACGGGGTGTGCCAGTGCCCCTGGTTTGTCAAAGGCCTCGAGAAGTGGCTGCGCCGCGGCTACGATGGCGAGCGGGCCCTGGCCGAGGGGAAGGTCAAGCTGATCTACGAAGGCCAGCGGCCCGACCAAGCCCTCATGTGCAAGCACCTGATCGATTCCCACTGGCGCTTCGAACGCCAGGTCATGGACGCCATCGTTGAGAAACTCAAAAATGATACCCCGGAAGAACCCTATTGAACGGCGAACCCCGATCCAGCGGAGTTCCAAGCCTATCCCGCGCAGCACGCCCAAGCGCGCCTCCGAGCGCGCGAAGTACCGGCGCCAGATCGCCGTCTACCTCGAGGCGCACCCCTTCGACCAGATCTTTATCGCTATGCACGGGCTCCACGAGGCGACCATCATCGCCAACATGGGATGCTACCGCGTCGGGCATAGGGTCTTCCAGGTGCCCAGGTCCGATCAGATCCATCACCGAAACAAGGGCCGCGGTGCGCGGCTCCTGGATGAGAGATGGTGGATGGCCACGAGCGGTTGGTCGCACGAGTTGGTCGAGGCCAAGAAGGACTGGGCCCGCGAGCAGGGCTATCTGCTGCCGATCCAGGCCGACGCCGATGGCAGGTGGGGTGCCGACATTCAGGCCCTAACGACGCCGGCGCTCATGATCCGAAAGCACGAGGTCGCCGATCAATGAGCCTCCAATCCCTCCTGGACGAGCACGAGCGGACCAACGCCGGCCGGACCAACGCCAGCAACGACGGGCGCGGATTCCAATCCGAACTCGAGCGCACGAACCTCGGCTACGAGCAGCGCGGGATCGCTGTCCTCCAGAAGGTCGACCCCCCGGTCCGGATCCTGGGCGGCGGCCGCAACGTCCGGAAGGTGATCTTCATGAAGAACCCCTTCAACGACTACATCGGGACCTGGACGGCCCGCTACGGCCGGGCGCTCTTCATCGAGGCCAAGTCCACCCAGACCGAGCGGCTGCAGTTCAACGGATCGGGCAACTTCACGATCGACCAGTGGACGGCGATGAAGCGGTGGCGCCGCGCCGGCGCCGCCTGCGCCCTCCTTTGGCAGGTGGGGGGGCGCGTCCGGCTTTGGCTGCCCGAGGCCCTCCTGGCCGCCGAAAGGGCCGAGGAAAGGGCCATTTCCTTCGAATCAGGCCTCCCCGTACCCCGGGGGCTGAGCAACATCGTGTGGGACTATTTGCCCGTCCTGCAGGGGGCCCTTTGGCCGGTAAAAAAGGCTGAAAATACCCCTTTACTGCCCCCCAAGGATCCGGCTAACTGACCGCAATCCAGCACCCGCTGGAGGTACACACGAACGACGGGAATACACACGAACATGACGACAACCACGCAAATTCAAGGGACGATCAAAGTGGTCGCCGCGATTGCGGAAACGATCCGGGAGCTTGGTAGCATCCCCAGCGGTCACCTCTACGCCCAACTCGTGGGACGGATGACTCTCGAGCAATACAACGGCGTGATCGACACGCTGAAAAATGCAGGCCTGGTACGCGAAGAAGCGCATTTACTGATCTGGGACCTCAAGGCGGAGGAGCTGGCATGAACGCCCACACCTCCCAGGCGCCAACAACGGAATCGCATGCGCGCGAACTCCTGGTCGCCGTCGATTCCGTGCCGGAGCTTGAAAAAGCCGTTGCGAAGCTCGCCCGCGCCGCGCGCAAGCTAAACCTATCGCCGATCCCGTCGCTGGCCGTCCGATGGGCTGAGAAGTCCGAACGCGCCCGCCGGCACGTTTCGATCGACACGGCCGTTCGCGATTCTTTATCGGGCGCACCGCTCGAGCACATCAGCGCGCCGCACTTGATCGCCGTCGTCCCGGCGACTGTCACGCTGCCGGAGGTCATGCAGGCGGCAGGCGGCTGGCGCCTGATCGGGTCGATCGAGCGGACCGACGAGGGGACCGAGGCTGTCGCGATCCGCGAGGCCGACATTCCCTCGGTGTCGATCTACCGCGTCCGCGACTCCCTCCAGTGCGAGCACTGCCGGGCGAACCGCCAGCGCTCTAAGACGCTGATCCTGGCCGACGCCGCCGGCACGACGAAGCAGGTCGGGCGCGAGTGCGCTCACAACTACCTGACCGACCTGTCGGCCGCCCTCGGCGTCCTCGAGTTTCAGGACCTGCTGGTCTCGATCTTCGACAGCGAAGACGACGGCTCCTACGACTGCCGAGAGTACGGCTTCGGCGGCGCGCGGGTCCTCAAGGCCTTCGCGGTCGACGACGCGCTCGCCCACTGCCTCGCCTGCATCCGGGCGTTCAAAGGATTCTCCCCCAGCTACCACACGGTCGACGACTGGCGCGGCCACGAGCCCCGCAAGGTGCGAAACGACAACGCGACCTGGCGGCTGGCGCTCGAGGCGCTGCAGTACGTGCCGGTCGTCCTGACGGCCGACAACTGGGACAAGCTCACCCCAGAAGAGACCTACCGGCTCGCCCGGGCGCCCCTCTTCGCCGGCCGCAAGCCGGAGGCCGCGGACCTCGAGCAGGCGGCCGCCCTACTGTCCTGGATCGGTCAGATTGACGCGACCGGCAACGAGTTCCTTGCCCAACTGCAGGACATCGGCCGCTCAGGGTTCGTTTCCGAACGTCGTATAGCCCTCCTGGCAGCCCTCCCAAAGGCTAAGGCCCGCTGGGATGCCGACCACGCCCCGAAGCCGGCCACAGAGGCCCCCGTGGGCCGCATGGTGGTCTCCGGCGAGGTCGTTTCGACCAAGGAACAGCAAAGCGACTTCGGGACCGTCTGGAAGTGGCTGGTCAAGCTCGACGACGGCAACAAGGTCTGGAGCTCGATCCCATCGGACATCGAGGGCGATACCAACCCCCGCGCCAAGGTTACCTTCAAGGCGACGTTCAAGCGGTCTGACAAGGATCCGCATTTTGCCTTCGGGTCACGCCCCACCGGCAAGATCGCGGCTCCTAAAAGGGCACGAAAATCAGTTAAAATAACCGAAGGAGGTGCGTCATGAGCGCCGAGCGCAGCCAGCACACGCCGGGGCCGTGGACAATCACTGATAGACTCGGGCTTTATAAGCCGCTTAATCGCGCTTTTATCCGCGAATCCGCCAACGGCGATCACGGGACTGTGATCGCGGAGATATTCCCTCACAAACCCGGGAGAGCGGACAGAGCTGCCGTTAACCCTGATGAGCGCGAAGCCAACGCCCGACTGATCGCCGCCGGACCGGAACTGCTGGAGGCTGCTAAGGAAGCGATGAATTTTATCACTGTGGGATGCAAGATGCACTCCTACGTTGTGACGCAACTCGGCGCCGCCATCGCCAAAGCGGAGGGCCGGAAATGAGCACCCACCTCCGTCACAAGATGCATGTCAACTCCCTCCAGGCCTACTGGGAGGGCAAGGAGGAGCTCTTCTCGCAGCGCGAGCGCGACATCCTCCTGGCCGTGCGGGCCAAGCCGCTCTGCACGGACCGCGAGGTCATGATGGCACTCCACTTCGGCGACATGAACTCGGTCCGGCCGCGGATCACCGAGCTCGTCAAGGACGGCCTCCTCGAGGAGCATTCCTCGGTGGAGGATATGACCACCGGGCGCCCGGTCCGCCGGCTGCGGATCCGCGACAACCCCACGCTCCCGCAGTGGCGCGGCCAGGGCGAACTCCGGGACCTCATCCAGGAGATCGTGGCCACCCAGGCACCATGAGCGCCGATCCGTCATTCTCCGTCCACACCCCAGCGCGGCCCCCAGCCGTGATGAGGGTGGAGAAGAGCGTCGCCCATATCTGCGCTTGGCACGATCCAAAGCCGATCGCCAAAAACGCGGCAGACGCCTGGGCGAAGGCCCAGAACCTCGAAGCCTCCCACGGGATCTGCGAAAAGTGCTACGACCGGGAGTTCTTGGCCGAACTCGGCCCTAGAGAGGCGACGACCTCCATCCCAAATTGCCCATGAAAAATGCCCTGCCATTCGTCATCCTCGCCCTACTGATCGGCGCCATCCTGGTCGGCGATGAGATCCTCCATCGCCACGGCTACCGGCTCGACGAGATCGGCTGGGGCGGCCCAGGCTCCTGATTTGCCCATGAAAAACCTAAAAGACATCCTCGCCGTCACGTTCTTCGTGGCGCTCTCCGTCGCCTTCACGGCGTCTCTCGGTGCGGCTCCCGCCCCGGCCCAATCGACCAAGCTGACCTACGCCCAGGCCTCCACGGTCCTGCAGGCGCTTCTGAACCTGGACGGCTACGTCAAGCCGGTCGACCAGGGGCCCGGCAAGCCGCCGACCCTTGTGGTGATCCACTACGAGTTCACCGGCGTGGTCCGGAAGGCCATCGCCCATGACATCCGGACCCTCCAGGACGCCCTGGCGGACGATGACGCCGCGAAGGCCTCGATCATCAAGGCCCACAACATCACGAACTCGATCGACAAGGACGGGAAGCCCCTGGACTCGCCAGCCGAGACCGCCAAGGCGAACGCCGAGTGGGCCCAGGTCCAGGCGACCCCGCTGCAGATCACCGCCCTGACGGCGATCACCCCGGACGACCTCAACCTTGACGCAAACTCGATCCCCGCGACGACCGTGGCGGCCCTCGAGCCGCTCCAAAAGCCGTGAGCCAACGTCGGCCAATCCTCAACGGCCGCGGCAACGTGGTCGCCTTCTCCGAACCGGCCGGGCTCGCCAAGGCCGCCGGGATGCCGGTCAACATGCCGGCGGAGATGCGGAAGAAGTGGTTGGCCGACCACGGTCTCGCCGGCTGGATGCTCGTCACCGAGCACGAGGCCGACGCCATCGGGAGTTCATTGACGGCGATGAACCAGAAGGTCACCGACATCATGACGCTCCTCCAGGACTGCGAGAACTACATCAAGGGGCCGATCTCCGAGGACGAGAAGGCCGCCGGCCTTCCGGAGCTCCTAGCCGCGCTGTCGGCGACCCTCCGGCCTCAACCCCCGCAGCCGAAGAAGGAGGCATCCAATGGACCCTGAACCGAACGCCGCCGACAAGGAGCTCTGGGCGGTCATCAT
>Ga0316218_1004746_pt1 | contig 10108 bp, 11 predicted proteins | sample TBH18003metaG_FD_203634 | JGI IMG/M metagenome (GOLD analysis project Ga0316218, IMG submission 203634) | Freshwater microbial communities from Trout Bog Lake, Wisconsin, USA - TBH18003 | ecosystem: Environmental > Aquatic > Freshwater > Lake > Hypolimnion/Profundal zone | place: USA: Wisconsin... | reverse complement strand
TGCGGGTCGCCCGTTGGTGGATTTCGGCATGCGGCGTGCGCACGGTGCGGAGGCGGCGTTGCACGCCGCGCGCGCCACGGGGCTTGTCGGTTTCGCCGGTACTGCGACGGTCGAGGCGGGGCGTCGCTACGGGTTGCCGCTCAGTGGCACGATGGCGCATTCCTATGTGCAAGCACTCGGCGATGAGCGCGAAGCGTTTCGTCATTACGCGATGACCTTTCCGGGGGCGGCAACGCTCTTAATCGATACCGACGATACGGCGACCGCGGCCGAGCGGGTGGCTGAGTTGGTGCGTGAGGGCGTGGATATCCGTGCCGTGCGCATCGACAGTGGCGATTTGAGCGCGGAAGCGCGCCGCGTGCGCTCCATCTTAGACGCCGGTGGCGCGACATCGGTGCAGATCGTCGTCAGCGGTAATCTCGACGAGTTTTCCATCGCCGAACTCGTGCAGGCCGATGCGCCCATCGATGTGTTCGGTGTTGGGACGCGGTTGGATACCTCGGCGGATGCGCCGACCATCGATGCGGTCTACAAACTGCAGTCCGTCGGCGGGCGCGCGTCGCGCAAACGGTCACCGGGCAAGGAAACGTGGCCGGGCGCGAAGCAAGTCTGGCGGCGGCACGGGACGGACGGACGCGCCTGTGGCGACGTGGTGACACTCGCGCACGAGCACCTCGCCGATGCCGACCCCTTGCTCGAGTGCGTCATGCAAGGCGGGCGCCGTGTCCGGTCCGCGCCGACGTTTGCCTCGATGGCGGACCGAGTGCACGCCGAATGGCGCGCGCTACCGGACAGCGCTCGCGCCTTGCGGGATCCGGTCGCGGTGCCGGTGACCTACAGCGAGGCGATCGTGTCGTTGGCGCGCGAGCTTGATGCCGCATCGACTTAGTGCGGCAGGGGGGTATTGGCGGGAGGCGCCGGCGGCAGGCGCGGCCAGCCAACTTGTGACAATTGATCCATCAATTGCGGCAATGAGCGAGCGCCCATCTTCTCCATGATGCGACGGCGATGCGCTTCCACCGTTCGTTTGGTGATGCCGAGCTCCGAGGACACCCGATCGTACTGTGCGCCATCGATCAATTGGGCCAGTACTTGGCGCTCCCGCGCCGTGAGCGAGGCGAGATGGGCGACGATCTGGCGTCGGGAACGAGCCCTCACGGCCTCCTCCACCGAATGTCGCAAGGCTCGGTTCACAATGTCGAGCAGCTGCTGCTCCCGGACGGGCTTCAGCAGGTAATGCAAGGCGCCCGCACGGATGGAGGCGACGGCGGAGGACACATCGCCCTGGCGGGTGACGAAGACGACCGCGATTGGTGATCCGATGGCGGTCAGGCGGCTTTGCACGTCCGCGCCGCTCATGTCACCCAATTCGCCCTCCAAGACCACGCAGCCCGGCGGGCTGGGATCCACCGCATCGAGGAAAGCGCTACCGGTGGCGTATTCACTGATCGAGTAACCCAAGGACGACAACAGGCTGCGACACGCGCTCCGGTTGCGGGGGTCCGGATCGACGATAAAGACATGTCCTCGCGTTAGATCATGGGTCATTGCCGCTCTCGTTCGGAGCTCGGACGTTCGTCAGGGTGATCAAGGCTGACGCGGATTGCCCGTAGCAACCATCCGGACATGTGCGGAGACGTAGAACACGTACGGCCTGACCGACATGGCGAGGCGATTTGGTACGCACTTGCCGCAGGCGCGCGCCGATGATCGGCGCCAAAAAAAAGGGGCGGACCGTGAGGCCCGCCCCCGAGGGGGTTCCCAAATAAAGGGTCGATCAGCTGTAGGCGCGTTCGCCGTGCGAGGTGGTGTCGAGGCCTTCGCGCTCTTCATCCTCCGGCACACGCAGGCCGACCACGAGATCCGCAATCTTGAAGGCGATGTAGGCGGAGATCACCGTCCAGACCACGGTGAGACCCACGGCCTTCGCCTGCACGATGACCTGTGCCAGTATCGAATCGGCGAAGCCGGTCTTGCCCGTCACCCAATCGGTCACAAAGCCCGGGCCACCGAGCGACGGGGCATTGAACACACCCGTCAGCAAGGCACCCGTGACACCGCCGAGGGCGTGCACGCCGAACACGTCCAGCGAATCGTCGACCTTGATCATCCGCTTCAGGCCGGTGACGCCCCACAAGCACACGAGGCCAGCAATCAGGCCGATCGCAAAGGCGCCCGGAATACCGACGTTGCCAGCGGCCGGGGTAATCGCGACCAACCCCGCCACGGCGCCAGAGGCGGCACCCAACAGCGACGGCTTGCCCTTGTGGATCCACTCGCCGAACAGCCACGACAGCACCGCACAGGCGGTCGCGAGGTAGGTGTTCATGAAGGCGAGGGCGGCGGAGCCGTTGGCTTCGTACGCGGAGCCGGCATTGAAGCCAAACCAGCCGAACCACAACAGTGAAGCGCCGATCATAGTCATCGTGAGGCTGTGCGGCGCCATCGCTTCGCGACCGAAGCCGATGCGCTTGCCGAGCATCGCCGCGCCGACGAGGCCGGCAAAACCCGCGTTAATGTGCACCACGGTGCCGCCGGCGAAGTCCAGCGCGCCCCACTGCCACAACAGGCCGCCCTTCGCCGTCTGCGCATCCACCACCGATGGGTCGGTGAAGGCGTCGGGCCCCGGCCAGAACCAGACCATGTGGGCGACCGGCAGATAGGAGATCGTGAACCAGATGACCGCGAAAATCAGCACCGCCGAGAACTTGATACGTTCAACGATGGAGCCCAAGACGAGGCACACGGTGATGGCCGCGAAGGTCGCCTGGAAGGCCACGAAGACGAGTTCGTAGAGCGGCGTGTTCTTGCTGAACGTCGACGCCATGGAGAACGCGCCGGTCGTCGGATCGAAGGTGCCCTTGAGGAACAATCGATCGAATCCGCCGATAAAGGCGTTGCCTTCGGTGAACGCCAAGGAGTAGCCGTACACGCACCACAGCACGGTGATCAGTGAAAACACGACAAAGACCTGGATCAGCACCGAGAGCATGTTCTTTTGACGCACGAGGCCGCCGTAGAACAGTGCTAGCGCGGGGACCGACATCAACAACACGAGTGCGGTGGACATCATCATCCACGCCGTATCGCCTTTGTCCGGCTGCTTAACCGGTGCCGCATCGGCGGTCGCGGCCGGTGCAGTCGCCGCGGGCGCGGCGGTTGCTGCGGGTGCCGCATCGGCTGCGGCGGCCGCTGCCGCGGTAGGCGCCGCAGCCGGGGCATCGGCATGGGCGACATGCGGTGTCGCCAGCATCGCGGCGCCACCAAGCATGAGGGCCGCCAGCGCTGCGCGTGCGCCGGTCAGCCAGCGGCGCGTGGCCGTGGCGGGCTGAGTCGAGTGGGTGTGGCTTGCAAGTGGCACGTCGTTTCCCCTGTATAGGCGGTGAAAAGTGTGAGGGTTAAAGAAGTTCGGTTAGATGGCGTCAGAGCCCATCTCGCCGGTCCGGATTCGCAGAGACTGGCCGAGGCTACTGACAACGATCTTGCCGTCACCGATTTTTCCGGTACGGGCGATGTTGGTGATCGCTTCGACCACCTGTTCACAGATCGAGTCATCCACCGCGAGTTCGATTTTGGTCTTCGGCACAAAATCGACGCGGTACTCGGCGCCGCGATACGTCTCGGTGTGGCCGCGTTGCCGCCCGAAGCCCTGCACTTCGGTCACCGTGACCCCCTGCACGCCGAGGTTCGCAATGGCTTCGCGCACCTCGTCGATCTTGAAGGGCTTGATGATGGCGGTAATCCACTTCATGGCAGTTCGGTCTTCCAGCAACAAACGGTCACGAGACGATCGGGGCTCTCTCACGAGAGATAAATGCAGAATCCGTGCCAAGGCGCGGCCCACTAAAAATCAGTGACTTGCGTGGGTCATGCCCGTCAGCGGCGCCCAGTGCGCGCACCAATTTGGGGCGTCGGTGTGGCGCTTGTGCCTGAAAGCGGGGCATGGTCTTGACCTTCGCTCGGGCAGGCCCCACTACTGCCCCGCTATACCCGTGTGAATGGAGACTCCCGTGACCCATCCGTTTGATCCCAAGGTCTTTGAAGACCTCGCGCGCCGCATGACCGACGCGATGCCGCCCCAGTTCGCGGCGCTGCGTGCCGACATGGAGGCCAATTTCAAGAGTGTTCTGCAGGCCGGGTTGTCGAAATTGGATCTCGTCACTCGGCAGGAGTTTGACGTCCAAGCCGGTGTTCTCGCGCGTACGCGCGAAAAGTTGGATGCGCTGGAGGCGCGACTGGCGCAGCTCGAGACGCGCGATCCGTCGGCGGAATAATCCGGCTCAACCCGTAGGGGCGTCGCTTTGGGGCCACTGGGAGGCGTCAATCGCTTCCCGATAGGCATGCCACGTGGCATGGCCCACGACGGGCATGGTGATCGCAAGGCCCACTAAACCGGTCGCGAAGCCCAGCGCAACGGCCATGACGATCATGAGGGCCCAGAGCGCCATCGCCCGCTTGTTGCGCAATACCGCGTTGATCGAGGTCACGACGGCGGTGATGGCGTCGGTGCGCCGATCGACCAGCATCGGTAGCGAAAACGCACTGGCGGCAAAGGCGACGAGCGCAAAGACGGCGCCTATTCCGCTGCCGATGCCAAAAAACAGGACCAGATCCGTAAACGCCGGCGCGCTTTGATCGGGGAAAAATATCTGAACGGCGCTGCCTGCGCGAACCCACAAGAGCGCAATCACGAGCAACACCAGTGAATAGACTAGGGCATCTCCTAAGTGCCCGTGTGCAGCCTGAAAGGTTTCTAGGATCCCCGGACGCCGACCGTGCGCGAGCGATGCGCTGACGGTATAGAAGGTCAGGCACAGGACGGGGGCAATGAAAATGAACGCGGAGAGCAGCACTAACACCATCCAGCCGGTGCCAAAGCACAGCGCGACGGCGATGACGATCGCCGACAGCAGGACAATCGCGGATCCGCACGCAAGGCTGGTGGTGCCGCCGGCCCGAAAATCATGCCAGCCGGCTCGAAGCCAGCGCCACGGGGCGTCCGATGCGATGGCGCGGCAGGGGGCGACGAAGGGCAACCCGGCCTCGTCCTGAGGTGAGGTCTCGGTCATGCGTTCCCCCTGGGATGACGTGTCGCGGCCCCAAAAACAAACGCCCGGCTCGGGGCCGGGCGTTTGTCGAAGCCGTGCCGCATCGTAGCGGCCGGACTTACTGGTTCATCTTGACGATGTAATCGACCGTTTCCTTCACGAGGTCATCCGGCAGGTCTGGGCGAGCCCCCTTGGCCGGCATCATCCCTGCCTTACCCTGGAAACCGTTCAGCGCGTGGGAGTACAGCGTCGCCTTGCCCTGTGCAATGCGCGGGGCCCACGCGGCCTTGTCACCGACCTTCGGCGCGCCAGCGATGCCGGCGGCGTGGCAGGCGCTGCAGACGGCTTTGTAGGTTTCTTCGCCATTCTTGGGAAGCGCTAACGCCGCAGGCGCCGCGCCATCATCCGACTTGATCGCCAGCGCTGCGTTGTCGGCGCCAGCGACCGCGACCTGACCGACCGGCGCGGTACGGGCGGCCACTTGCTTATTCATGACGGCGTCCGCGGCAATCTTCGCGTCTTCGAAGGGGTTGCCAATCGAACGGGCGAGCGCGATCAAGAAGAGGGTCACCACAACGAGGGTGCCGATGACAACGCTGAAAGTATTCGCAAAATGATCGTCGTGCTTGCTCACGTTCGGTATCCCTGGTTCCGAAGAGGAAATTCTTGTGGCGCGGAGTATAGCGCCCTCGTGTCCGCGCCAGAAGGGTCGTTGGACGCACTGGGCTGTCGCGAGTAGAATCCGCCCCCTCGCGTGCGCCCGTAGCTCAGCTGGATAGAGTGACGGTCTCCGAAGCCGTAGGTCGTGGGTTCGAATCCCGCCGGGCGCGCCATTCCTTATGTGATGTTGCAGTCGCTGCCTCAGGGACGGTCCGAGCGGCTGTCTCGCCGGCGCATACGCCGGCACATCGCCAGGGTCGCGCTGGCATCGCATGTTTCGCTGACAGGCTTACGCGCGCGCCCAACGCTGGGCCGCGCGCGTACGGTCATGCGTGCTTACTTCTGAACGGACTTCTTGAACATGCGATCGATCTTCTCATTGGTCGCGTCGCAACATTCCTTGTTCTTCTGCGCGGCGGCCATTGCTGCATCAGCACGGCTCTGCGCGGCCTGCGCTGCATTTTGCGCTGCCTGTGCCGCGCGGGCAGCACTGTCCGCTGCGGTCTTTGCCGCGTCCACTTTGGCGGCTACGGCGGCCTGATCCTTGGTGACAGTGGCGACCTTGGCTTTGAGGTCATCCAAATTTGCCTGCAAAGGCTTCAGGTCGGTGCAGCCGGCGGCGGCCAACAGTACGGTCAGGGCAGCAATTTTCAGGGTGAGAGACGGGAAGGACATGAGGATTCTCCTGCGGGTTATGGATTCACGTTAGACACATCAACAAGTTGAGCCAGTGGGCGTCCTGCCGACTCTTGGTCAGCGACGGCCAGATGCGTAATCAGTCGCGCGAGTCCCTCGCTCAGCAGGGATTTGTCCCTCACAGACAGCGCGCCGATGGCTGCGGGCAGCACCCCCTCGATGGGGTGGGGGGCGCCGTCCAACACATGAAGCCCCGCCAGCGTGATGGACAGCCCGACGCGCCGTTGATCGTCGGCGTCGCGGCGCTTCTCAATGAGTCGTCGCGCGACTAATTTTTCCGCTAATTGGCTGCAGGTCGTTTGGTGAATGGCCAATCGCTGAGCCAATTCCGTGATGCCTATGCCGGATTGCTCGGCGATCTCCCGCAACATCCAGACCTGCGCCCCAGAGATCCCGCAGGATTCTTCGATCATTCGAAAATGCCGCCGAACAGAGCCCACAATTATTCGAAATTGCTGCAAGACCTCAGCGTCAGTGGGAGCCGAGGCCGACGTCTCGTGTACAGTGTCGGTTGATGCATGGATGTCAGACATATGGATATCAATATAATTGTGAAATGCCGCGGTTACGGATTTTCATTATGAAGTTTTCTTCATGTTAAGCCGCCTTTTGCATGCGATCCGGTCCATGCGGCTGCCGCACGGATGGGTCGTCCGCCTTGTTTTTTGGGGTGGCGCCATTGGGATTGGCGTCTCCGGCGTCGTGTTTGCGAAAGGCGCCGACTGGGCCTTCGCCTTTTTTCGTCAACGAGAAGCGGACTGGCCGATTTGGCCGTTGGTCGCGCCGCCTGTGGGCCTTGCGCTGTTGGCCTGGCTGACCCGGCGCTATTTTCCGGGCAGCGAAGGCAGTGGGATACCGCAGGCCATTGCCGCGCTCAGCCTGCGCGACCAGCGCAGTCGGGATCGGTTGCTCTCGCTGCGGATAGCCGTCGGCAAATTAGCGCTTACGGTTGCAGGACTCGCAGTCGGCGGCTCCGTCGGTCGCGAAGGCCCGACCGTGCAAATTGGCGCCTCGATCATGCATGCGTTGGGCCGGCGCGTTCGGTTCCCACCGGTCGATTTAGATCGAGGGCTCATTCTCGCGGGCGGTGCGGCGGGGATTGCCGCAGCCTTCAATACGCCGCTTGCGGGTATCGTTTTTGCGGTTGAAGAGTTGCACCGCTCATTCGAGGAGAAAACGTCCGGCACCATTTTCATGGCCGTCGTCATGGCCGGCGTCACGTCGCTCGCCTTGGTCGGTAATTACACGTACTTTGGCGTCAGCACAGCCCATCTCGAACACTGGCAGGACTGGCGCGACGTCGCCTTCGCCGGCGTCTTCGGCGGGCTAGCGGGCGGCGCTTTCGCGCGCTCTATGCTCTGGTTGCGCTTCCACATGCCGGTGCGGATCACGCGGTTTCGGGCCGAATCACCGGTCACGTTCGCCTTCCTCTGCGGTGTGTGTGTCGCGCTGGTCGGCTGGATGAGTCATGGCATCACCTTTGGTACCGGTTATGCCGAAGCCCGGGCCTTGGTCCAACAGGACGGGAATATCCCGCTGTGGTTTGCCGCCGCCAAGTTCGTGGCGACGCTCGCATCCTACGCGAGCGGAATTCCAGCGGGCATTTTTGCGCCATCGCTCGCAATCGGTGCCGGCGTCGGGCACGCCTTAGCGCTGATTTCACCGGCGAATCCTGCCGCGCTGGTGGTCTTGGCCATGGCCGGGTATTTCGCCGGGGTCGCGCAGGCACCACTCACGGCGTTGGTGATCGTCAGTGAGATGATTGGTTCCCGAGAGATGACGCTGCCGTTGCTGTTAGCGTCGATGTTGGGCCGTTCCGCGAGCGCGCTGGTCTGCCGTCAGTCGCTGTATCGCACGTTGTCGGCGGCCTTTTTACCGAAGGTAACGCCGCCGCAGAGCGCCACGACCCCGTCGTGACGGTGCGCGGCTCTGGCCGATCGGCGATGCCGCGGAATGTTGGGGAGGCATTCGAACGCTGAGGGGGGGCTACCCATCCCCTAAAACGAACGCGCCCGCACAAGGCGGGCGCGTCGTGATCGGCGAAGGCGCTGAATCAGTGCTTGTGCTCTGCCGCCGCAAGGTCGTCGATCAGGGTGATCAATTGCGGTTCGCCGCCTGCGGTTCCGACGTCCGCCGTGTACTTGCCGTTGACGACGAAGAACGGGACGCCGGTGACTTTGTAACGCTTGCCCAGTTCCTCGGCGCGCTGCAACTTGCTCTCGACCGAGAACGAGCGATAGGTCTTGTCGAAATCCGCTGCGCTGACGCCGTTTTCCATCAGGAACTTCTTCTGCAGTTGCTCGGTTTCCTTGTCATCCCCCGTCTTCGAGACGAGGACGTTGTTCTTGACATGGATTTCGCGGAACACCGCAGAGTGCAGTTGCTCGAGCTTGCCGAGCGCAACAATCGTGTAGAAGAGGCGCGCGTGGGCTTTGTGAACGGGGCCCCACATGACGGGAACGCGCGTGAATTCGACGTAAGGCGCCTTATTCTTGGTGCGCCACGTTTCCAGGGACGGGTCCAGAGCGAAGCAGTGCGGGCAGCCGTACCAGAACACTTCCACGACTTCGACTTTGTCCGGCGAGGTCGCCGTCGGCTGTGCCGGGACGAGGGTCGAGTAGTTCTTACCGTCCACCCAACGCGACGGAATCGGCGCCGCAACCGACGGTGTCGTTGCGGCAACGGCTGCCGCAATCGGCGAGAACCCGGTGGGGACGTCGGCGGATTCCGACTCCTCGGCCATGCCGACCGCTTTTTCGACGGCGCCGCCGGCGGCATTGTGAACCGTAATGCGGGCGACGGCCGCGCGATGCGCGGCGGGGCCGTGTCCGGCATGGCGGAGCATGCCCACGGTGGAAATCACGACCGAGACGATGGCGATGGCAAGAATGCCCATCAGCAGCTTCTTCATGGAGTCCTCTCGTTCCGGCCGCGCCGGGATTTATCCGAAATAGGGACCACCCGGTCGCCTAATGCCACCGGGTGGAGCAGTGCTCAGCGCAGGCCTTGGAGGAACGCGGTCAGCGCCTTGATGTCGTCTTCCGACAGGCGCTTGGCCACACTCGACATCAGTTCCGCCCCCGCAGGGACGCCCTTCACACCCGCCTGGTAACGGGTGCCAGCCGCGTAACGCTGCAACTGGGCCGTGACATAGGCCGGCTGCTGGGCGCGGACTTGCGGCCAACGGGCGGGGCCATTACCGCGACCTTCAGGACCGTGGCATGCCGAGCAGGCCGGAATGCCGCGCGCGGCGTCGCCGGCACGGTAGAGCTTTTCACCCGCCTTCCAAGCGTCACCACCGGCCTCAAGGCCGACGAGGGTCTGCTTCTCAAAGTGGGCGGCCAGATCCGCCATGTCCTGCGGCGACAGGGCAGCGGCCATGGGGTTCATGAGCGGCGCTACACGGATACCCGCCTTGAGCGCCGTGAGCTGCTCGACGATGTATTCGTGGTGCTGGCCGGCAAGGTTCGGCCATTCGGGGTTCGCGCTGTTTCCGGTGGCACCGTGGCAAGCGGCGCAGACGGCGGCCTTCGCGGCACCGGCTTCGGCATTACCGACGACGACGTCGGCAGCCTCAGCGGCGGTCGCGAGACCGAGGGCGATCAGGGAGGCGGCCAGGGCGGCCGTGGCGAATCGACTCTTCATAGATCTGATGGCTCCGGTTGGGCAATCGCTCGGCCCTGTTAGACTCCGGGGCCCAAGCG